>Ga0116149_1000873_pt1 | contig 38576 bp, 29 predicted proteins | sample AD_UKC057_MetaG_FD_89787 | JGI IMG/M metagenome (GOLD analysis project Ga0116149, IMG submission 89787) | Active sludge microbial communities of municipal wastewater-treating anaerobic digesters from USA - AD_UKC057_MetaG | ecosystem: Engineered > Bioreactor > Anaerobic > Digestate | place: USA...
ATTAGCGCGGGAAGTTCCAGGCTGATGCGCGCGTATTCCACAATATAGCGGGTGGTCCAGTCCCAAAAGGCGCCCGCGTTGGGACTCCAAAGGGCCTGTTCCGCACCGTCTTCCCACACGACCCGCTTCCCATCGGCCTCGGGGCCGTCCGGTGCGGTCAGGGACCCGCGCATCCAGGGCAGGTGGAAGATGCCGTACTGGCCGCACCACGCGGCGACCCGACGCACCTCGTCCAGGCGTTCGTGGCCGACGCGCGGGGAAAAAACATTGAACCCGGCTTCGGCAGCCGCCTTGACCATCCATTCTTCCGTGACCCACTTGGCTTCGGGCTGCATGACCTTGTCCACGAGGACGCGCAGTTTTTCGGACCTGCCCAATTCCGCCCGTGCGGCAGTTTCTTCCGTAAACACAGGGAACGAAACCAGGCTGAACACAACCCCGAGCATGATTAAGCACTTCATAAATAAACTCCTGTCCGTGTCGCAGATTCAAGTAAATTCATTTCTATCCTGCATCTAAAAATACTCCCATACGGGCGTTAACCGCAAGCCGGGCTGTAAAGCGGCATTCCGAAATGGTTTCCCTGTGAATGGTTCCCCTGATGAAACCCTGTCGCCCTTTAGCGCATAATACAGGGCGCAAAATAACTGGCGGGTTTCCTTCTGCCGTATACAGGTGATACGTATATGCCCTTACTTCAGACCCGTTTTGAAAATCAACGGCATAACAATGGATTCCACTCCGCCCGGCCTACGATACTCCCTATAACGGTTTTGGCCAGCTGTCAGTTCTCTTGTGACAAAGTAAAGACGCCTGCTAACGATACCTTCCGCGAGGTATCGCGGCCTGGTTGAGAAAACGGAACAGTTTAAAAGGATACGGTCATGATTGCAGCCATTGGCTTGTTTGTTGTGGGAATACTGATGCTCTGGGCGGGTTCTGAATTCGTCACGCGCAATATCGGGCTGTTGGCCCGATCCCTGGGGGTAAAGGAACTGGTCATCACCGTGCTCGGGGTCAGCGTACTTTCCAGCCTGCCGGAAATGACGGTATCCCTGTTCGCGCTGGCAAAAGGGGATGCGGCCATTTCGCTCGGCAACATCATCGGCTCGAATTTTGTCACGCTGACCTTTGTCACGGCGATTTGCGCGCTGATACGCCCCATAAACATCCATGAGGAAGTACAGGCCAGGGAATCCAGCTGGATGATATTGTCCTCCAGCTTTGTGCTCCTGCTGGCCATGGACGGCCGCCTTTCGCGCTCGGAGGGCGTCCTTTTGATACTCCTCTACCTTCCTTACGTCGTAAACGTTCTGAAGACGGCCCGGGCGGGCGCGGAAACGGTACCGTCCGGGGCGGTGGAAAAGTCGCGGCTATGGGCTTCTGCAGGAACCGTTTTGGGTATTTTCTGCATTATAGCCGGTTCCAAAATCGCCCTGGATTCCGGTGTCCTATTGGGCCGGGCGCTGGGAATTTCGTCCGTGGTCATGGGCGTGCTGCTCTTCGCATTCGGCACCAGCCTGCCGGAATTGACCATCAGCCTGTCCGCCACCTTCAAGCAAAAATCCGATGTGACCATCGGTGAGGTGTATGCTTCCAATATTTTTACGCAGTTGGTCGTGCTGGGCTTGTGTTGCCTTTTCCGGCCCATGGAAGTGGCGCCAGCCTTGACCACGTTTGCCATGCCGTTTCTGATTGTCGCCTCCGTCGCCATCCAGCTATTTGTTACCTCCGGACGAAGACTGAATCGTATCGAGGCGCTGGGCCTGATGGGATTTTACCTGGTATTCGCGGTGAGCCAGTTTCGGCCCCTGCCCTCGCTGGAAAGTATTCTGGGTTTCTGAGGCTCGGTAACGGCGGGGCGGGATCCTTCCTGTGGGGTTATTCCCCGGCCGCGGCCCGGGCCAGCGCCAGGGCGCCCAATACCCCCGCGCGGTTGCCCAATCCCGGGGGCACAATATATTGGTCCATGTTCTCAAGAATGGCCGGCGACTGAATGTAATCCTTCAGGATGGCGCGCACCTGGCGGCGTATCTTCGGGAACAAGTGGGCCTGTTCCATCACGCCGCCGCCCAGGATAATACGTTGCGGCGACAGAATATAGATCTGCGGGACAATCCCGTGGGCCAGGTACCTGGCCTCCAGGTCCCACGCCTGATGGTCCGGAGGCAGATTCTCAGCCTTTTGGTTCCAGCGTTGCTCGATGGCCGGTCCTGAAGCTAATCCCTCCAGGCAGTCTCCATGATAGGGGCACACACCGGCGAAGGGGTCTGCCATCCAGTCATGGGGCGGCAGCACATGGCCCATTTCCGGGTGAAGCAATCCGTGTATCAGAGTGCCGTTCACCATGGCTCCGCCGCCGATGCCGGTTCCAATCGTAAGATAGACGAAAGTATTCAGGCCTTGTGCCGCGCCCCATCGGAATTCTCCCAGCGCCGCCCCGTTCACATCGGTGTCAAAGCCCACGGGTATGTCCAGAGCCCTGCTTATTGGCCCGGCCAGGTCCGTGTGCGCCCAGCCCTCTTTCGGCGTGGTGGTGATGTACCCGAAGGTAGGCGACCCGGGTCCGGGGTCCAGGGGGCCGAAGGAGGCGATGCCTACCGCCGACAAGGGGCCGTGGACCGATTGTATCGCCTGGAAAAATTCCAGGCATTTCCCGATGCATTCGTCCGGGGTGGTGGTGGCAAACCGTACTTCTTCGCGCACATCTTCCGGACCCGTTCCAGCCGCGCAGACGAATTTCGTGCCGCCGGCTTCAATACCGCCAAACAGAGACATGGCTGTTCTCCTTGATTAACCTTGAGGCCTGGTACAGACGGAACTGTCCGTAATTATCCCGGTATGGTTGTCCCGGCTTCAAGTCGAATTGAAGCTTGAAAGAATTCCGCCGCGAATTTGACAGGCCGGGGGCAAAGCTATTATTATCCGCGGACAACGGCGGCGACTAGGAATACTGTGAGAAAAGACTTAAGGGACAAAAAAGACGCGATGATAGAATTGTCGCCACGTTGCCCGACAGTCTCCACGCGCCTTCGATGCTTTTTCGGTGAATTTGAGGCCTCTGCGGGTAGATACACGCGGCGGACATTAAAAACTTCAAGGAGGATAGACCATGCTCGGTTGCACCCACGGAACCATGTTCAAGACCTCGGTGGCGGGGGGGAGTTACCAGGAAGGCCTTACGGTTCATCTGCAAGGTGTGCCGCCCGGGTTGTATATTACGGAAGCCGAGATTTATTCGGCGCTGTTGACGCGCAAGCCCGGCCAGAGCGAATTGGCCTCGCCACGGCGCGAACCGGATGTGCCCATCATTTATAGCGGTGTCAACGCAGCAGACACCATGCCGGGGTTTTCCAACAAGGGCTACACCAACGGCACGCCGATGGTTATCCTTATCCCGAACCTGGACCGCCACTTCGAACACATTGAACAATACCAGTCCACGAACCGCACGCCGCGCCCGGGGCACGCTTCCTATGCCTCCTACATCAAGTACGGCGAGTGGGATGACAGCATCGGCGCGGGCTTTTTCAGCGGGCGTTATACCTCCACCATCGTGGCGGCCGGCGCGGTGGCCCGGCATATTCTGAAGCGGCACGGCATTGAGGTCTTTGCTTATGTAAAGGAAGCGGCCGGCGTGCGGGCGGGCGAGGTATCGCTCGATGTTGCCCGGGACAAGGTGGACAAATACCGCGAGGTGCGCCGGGAGTACGATCCCATCTATAACTGGCTGTTCACTGACGGGCGGTTTACCACGGAGATGCGTTTTCTTCAGAAAGCGGCTGTACTCGCCGAACTCGAAAAGGATCTCATCGCCATTCAGTCCGCCGCACGGATCATGGATGCAAAAGCAATCAGTGAAGAACACGGGGTGCATCCGACCATGAATTGTCCCGATGTAGAGGCCGCCTTCGCCATGGAAAAACGCATCCTGGAAATCCGGGATGAAGGGGATTCCAGCGGGGGATTGGTGGAAATTGTCGCAACAGGGCTGCCCGTCGGGCTCGGGGAACCGGTCTTCAACAAGCTGGATGGGGAACTGGGTCGCCTGATGAGTATCGGCACCATCAAGGCGGTGGAGATCGGCGCCGGCTATGCCGTCAAGGATATGCGCGGTTCCGAGGATAACGATCAGATCCGCGCGAAAGACGGCAAGGTCTATTTCGAATCCAACAACGCGGGCGGTGTGACCGGTGGCCTGGCTACGGCCCAGCCGCTGATTGTAAGGCTCGCGGTCAAACCCACCCCGACCATTGCCAAGGACCAGCGGACCATCGACAAGGTGTCCGTGGAAAATGCAGAGTTGAGCGCTGTGACCCGACGCGACCCGACGATTGTGGCGCGGGTCTGGCCCGTGGCCGAAGCCTTTACCGCCCTGATTCTTCTGGACCTGTATGTGCAGCACTTGGGCTTCCAGGCGCTGGGGTGCGGCAGGTAAAGCCGGAGCTTCGTACCGGCCCCTGCCTCATAGTTTTATGAACTTTGACTTCGGTCTTATTCGCAACTGTACGGCACCTCCTTCGAAACGAACCCACTTGCGCGAAAAACCGGAATGACACGGGTCGGGTCGTAATAAAACGGACACTGAGGATTTGAGAAGGATTCGATATCTGTTTTTATAAGGCTCCTTTAGAAAGCCCTCCACATCAATACGACGATTTTATGGCGGCACTTCGCAGATAAGGTTCTGAAGTGATTTTCTGCCGGATTATGGCACCAGTTCCCAGCAAAGTGGGGGAGATGCCTCGGACACGAAGGAATATCGTTCGCCTTCTTGCCAGAGATAAGCGGCGCGTATGGCATAGGCGATGGGATTGGCACCCAGTTGCCAGCCCGAAAGATACTTTATGGCTTCCCCAAGCACCATCCGGAAGTCTTGATTCAAGTCCGCCGGATGAATTGCGGGGAGGAAGTTACCGCGCAGGTAGGGATACCCGCCGTTTACCAGTCCGCCCACGTCACCTGCCCAGGTATCAACAAAATCCCAGTCAACATAGGTATTGGCCGCGAAAGGATAGGTCATTTCCTCCGTGGTGCGTCCCTCTCCTCCCGCGCTCCAGGTCCGTCTTGTGGTGTCCTTGTCCCAATAGGACATGGTTACCGTACCTCCGACGTTACTGCCGGCCAGGCCGCCGACGGAATGGCTGCCTTTCACTTCACCGATGGCGTAACACGAGGAGATTGTGCCCTCATTACTGCCCACCAAGCCCCCGGCGGTGGTGTTGCTGGACACGATGCCCGTGGAATAACATGCCAGGATGATGCCCTTGTTGTTTTGTCCCACCAAGCCGCCGGCATACTGGGTCCCATTGACATTGACCGATGCGCGGCAGTACCGGATCGTGCCGCTGTTAAAGGCGACCAGGCCACCAATATAATAAGCGCTGACCGCCACTTTCCCCGTGGCGTAGCAGGAGTCCACCGTCCCTCCGTGATTTTCCCCCACCAAGCCTCCTGTATACTTCCAACCTGTCATATCCACGGATTCCGCGCCGAGGCGATAGACCGCGCCTTGCGCATCCAAATACCCGAAAAGACCGACACCTTGGTTGCCTGGCATATTAAACCGGCCATTGTGCACGATGTGGTCGTTGCCATTAAAAACACCACTAAAGGGAATGGCATTGTTGCCCACCGGGTTTAAAGGTGCTGTGTTGGATTCATCGGCCAAATCGATGTCCTCTATCAGGAGGAAATGCTTGTTCCAGTCTTCCGTATCGGCGCACAGGCCCGCCCAGTCCATCACAGTGCCGATCCGGTAGGGATCCGTGGTTGCGCCGGTGCCGCCGCTATATTTGGACGGGGCGACATGGGTACGCAGGCAAGGATACCCGGCATTCAAGAGGTATTCCGGATCATCGACCCAGGTTGTGCCAAAGTCCCAACCCGTATAGGTGTCCACCATGTAGGGATAGGTCATCTCCGCGGTGGCGCGTCCCGCTCCTCCGGCGCTTTCAGACAGGCCAGAGACTTCCACGTCCCAGTAACTCAACGTGACCGAACCGCCCTCGTCGCCGCCCACGAGGCCGCCGAGGACTCCGCCGCCCGCCACGTAGACCGCGGCGTAGCACGAGGCAACCATACCGCTGTTGTATCCCAGCAGGCCGCCGGCATCGTGTCCTGTCACGACTCCCCGGGCGTAACAGGAGGTAACGGCGCCGCCAGCGTTGTACCCGACCAGGCCCCCGCTGGTATCGCCGGTCACGGCGATGCCTGAAACATAACAGGAGGAAACCGTCCCTTCATTGATACCGACCAGACCGCCGGTGTTCCCGCTGCCTGTTATAAACGTACTTTCCAGGCCGAGGTTTCGGATTTCACCGTCCGAATTGACACACCCAAACAACCCGGCGCTGTCATTTTCATAACCGGTGATTTCAGCGTTGCGCAGGGTATGGCCCGCGCCGTCGAATACGCCTGAAAAACAGGCGAATTCAGTGCCTATCGGCGTTATCACATTCGTATTGGACTCTCCGGCAAAGTCAATTTCTTCCAACAAAATAAAATGCTTGTTCCAGTTTTCCGTCTCAGCGGTCAGCTGCATCCAGTCCGCCGTGTTTCCGATTTTAAACGGGTCGGCTTCCGTGCCCGAGCCGCCGCTATACATCAAGGCTTCCGCCGTGGCGGTAAGAACTAGTACGGCCATCAGCACCACTGTTAAAGTCACTCCTGTTTTCAAGGCAGTTCTCCTGTAGATTCTCGTTTCATCTGATTTCCGCCACCATGGCTGTGGAGCATCAGCGACTCCTGTACAAGGAACATTGTAGTTATTTTTGGATGCTTTGTCTACCATAATAGCCCCTGGTCTTATCATGTCTATTCTACTGTCAGATTAAGGTGCCCGTGTTTTGATCATGCATCGGGTCATACTGGTCCCGGTCGGCAATAGTGCCATGTGAACTGTACGAGAGATACCCTGCGAAGAGCCCGGGTGTACTGAGGGTTGTGGATTTGTGATTTGCCCGCTGTTCAAAGTATAGTGACCCGCATGAAACGTTATGCTGCGTGTATTGGTTTGAGTGTGGTGTCCTGCCTGGTGCCACTGGCTTTCTGTGCCTGTTCCACCGGTGCGAACAAAGACAAACCGTCTCCCGCGGGCACTACGGTGCCTTCCGGGGAAAAACCCGTGTTCCCTGCGGTTACATTCATCCACGAGATGAGTCCTGTCGGCGATATGATGCGCGCGTTCGGAGAGCAGGCGGGTGGCGGGTTTGTGCTGATGAGCGGCCTGGAAGAACGGGCGGTTCCAAAGGTTGAATTTCAGAAACAACCTTATGAACAGGCTATCGCGCATTTTGCCTCCGCCGTGGACTGCATCCATACGCATACCCCGTATTACTACCTGGTGGTGCCCCCGGAATATCAGCAGTTGGAAGCCGTTTCGCTGGCGGCCAAACTTGATACCACGTATGCGTCCATGAACGTAAGCGCCGCATTCGGGGCCAAGACGGAATTGTTCATTGTGCTGGCGGCCTTGAGTGAGAGCCTTGATATAACCGTTGTCGCGGATAATTTCATCGCGGAGTCCTGCTGCGGCGAGGTTCACTTGCCCGAGGCGCCGTTGGCCGTTATTTTAGAGGCGATACTGCAATCGGCGCGTATCCCGCCCGATACGCTTGTGGTGGAGAGTACAGCGGAGTATATCTTTTTGCGGGCGGCGCGCAATGAAAGCCAGGCTTCTTTACGCCTGGATACAGGGTCATTAACCGCCGAACAGTCCGCCCTTTTGGACAAAGAAGTTTCACTCAGTCTCCCCGGCGTTCCCGGCGACAAGGAAGGGCTAATTTTCGCCTTCGAGCCGATAGCGTTACGTGAGGCTTTATATCCGGTATCAGAGCAGCTGGGCATCAAGGTGGTGGCGCAGCGACGTCTCGTGGATATCCCCGTCAATCCCGTGGTGATAAAAAAAGTACGGCTGGAAACGGCGATGAATTTGTTAATCCGGCAATGGCCGTTGACGGGATTTTGCTGGGAATTGCAGGCAAACCGGATTTTGATACGGGAGCAATAACCTTTTTTATACGCCGGTATGTCCGAAGCCGCCGCTGCCCCGCGCGGTATCGTCAAGCCGGGCTTCCCGGTTCCAATGCACCCGGGCCACAGACGCCACGACCAGTTGCGCGATGCGGTCTCCCCGCCGGATGGTGAAGGGGTCATCCCCGAGGTTGACCAGCAACACCTTCACTTCACCGCGGTAATCCGCGTCTATCGTGCCGGGGCTGTTTATCATCGTGATGCCATTGCGCAGCGCCAGCCCGCTTCTGGGCCGAACCTGTCCTTCATAGCCGGGCGGAATGGCGATGCACAATCCGGTGGGTACGGCCGCGCGTTGTCCGGGCCGCAGCACGAGGGGTTCGGTCACGGCGGCGCGCAGGTCCATGCCGCTGGCATGTTCGGTTTCATAGGCGGGCAGGGGCATGTCTTCGTAACCGGGCAACTGTTGAATGGTAATGTGAAGGGGCGCGTCCATCACAATTCTATTCCATTGACCGCTTCCGTTCCCGCCGGGCCCAGAAGCAGCAGGGCGCAAGAGTCACGCGTAAGGCTCCGCCCGGCATATTCCTGCAGATTTTCCACGGTTACGGCGTTGATATTCGCGATGATTTCCGGAACAGGTGGAATTCGATTCTGGAAGAGCAACCCTTTGGCCATATACGCCATGCGCGTCTGGGTGCCTTCCATCGCCATCAGTATCGAACCCTTCAACTGCTGGCGCACGCATTCCAGTTCTTCTTCCTCCATGGGATGTTCCCGAATGCGCCGGATCTCCTCAAAGGTCAGGGAAAGGGCGCGCTCGCAATTCTGCGGCGCTACAGCCTCATAGATGCCCATCATGCCGGTGTGGATGTGGCTGGTATGATAGGCATAGACACTGTACGCCAGTCCTTCCTTTTCACGAATGATTTCAAACAGGCGTGCCGTGCCGCCGCCGCCCAGCGCCCCGGTCAGCATGTTACACTTGAACCTGTCATCGTCCGTGGCTGAGGGTCCCGGAAAGGCAAGGCCGATGTGAGTCTGGGAAATGGGGCGTTCGGCAATTTTGACGCCCGACTGGAAACGGGGCTGATTCGACATGGCGGGAGCGGGAGCGTTTTTCTTTTTGCACATGGCGGTTTCCACCTTGCGCAACACCTTTTCTTCGTCAAATTTGCCGGCAATGGAAAACACCATGTTCGAAGGGGTATACCAGGTATCGTAGAAAGAACGGAAATCCTTTGTTCTGAAGGTGGCAACGGTTTCGGCGTACCCCGACACCGGCCTGCCCAGGGGATGGTCGGGCCAGTGGTATTCCGACAGGAGGTCATGGGAAAGTTCATCGGGCGTATCTTCGACAGAGGCGATTTCTTCAAGGATGACGCCGCGCTCCTTTTCAATATCCTGAAAACGGGAGTTGTTCAAAATGTCAAACAGGACGTCGAGCCCTTCTTCCACGTATTCCTCCAGCATGCGCACATAGAGATTGGTATATTCCCGTGATGTGCCGGCGTTGATGTACCCTCCCCGGCGTTCGATATCATCCATAATCTGGTGTACCGTACGGTTGCGGGTTCCCTTGAAAAACAAATGCTCCAGAAAATGGGCGAGTCCGGCCTGCCCGGGCGTTTCCGCCGCGGACCCAGTCTTTATCCAAACCCCTGCGGTAGCGGAATGGACATAAGGCAGCCGTTCCATGGCGATGGTAAAGCCATTATCCAATCGGTGAAGCTTGATATCTGCATGCGGGAGATCGTTCACGGTATAACCTTTTGCTTGGCCGCTTTAAAATAATAAGGGTTGTCACGCGTATGCCGTGACAACCCGGTGTTTCCATTCGTACGAAGAGACACGGCTACCGATTGCGGTCTCGCCGCGACCGGTCGTTATTGCGGTCATCCCGTCTGGGCCGGTCGTCCCTTCGGGGCCGATCGTTTCGCCGGTTGCCTTGGGCGCCGTCGCGGGAGGGCTGGGATTGATACCCTTCCGGGGCCGGTTGCACCTGGCCCAGTTCACGGTCCGCGGCGATTTTGGACAGGTTGACCCGTCCCATCTGGTCGATTTCGATAACCTTGATTTGTATTTCATCACCCACATTGACGACATCGGTCACATTGTTTACACGATAATCCGCCAGTTCCGAAATGTGGATCATACCTTCTTTATTGCCGATGACGGTGCAGAAGGCGCCGAAGTTCATAATACGGGTGACCCGGCCCGTGTAGATCTTGCCAACCTCCACGTCCGCAACAATTTCCTGGATGAGCTCGATGGCGGCGTCGGCGGCTTCCTTGTTGGTCGCGGCGATGTTGACGGTGCCGTCGTCTTCGATTTCGATTTCCGCACCGGTTTCACTTTGTATCTGCCGGATGACCTTGCCCCCGGGTCCGATGACTTCACGAATCTTGTCGGGATGGATCTTGATGGTGAAAATGCGGGGCGCGTAGGGGGAAAGGTCGGGTCTGGGCTCCGCAATGGCGGCATTCATGATGCCCAGGATATGCTCGCGTCCTGCGCGCGCCTGTTCCATGGCCTGTTTCATGACTTCCCGGGAAAGCCCTTTCACCTTGGTATCCATCTGAAAAGCGGTGATGCCTTTTGTGGTGCCGCACACCTTGAAATCCATGTCGCCTAAATGGTCTTCATCACCGAGGATATCGGAAAGGATGCGGACTTCATCGCCTTCCTTGATGAGGCCCATGGCAATGCCGGCAACGGGCGCCTTGATGGGAATACCCGCGGCCATCATGCTGAGCGACCCGCCGCATACCGTAGCCATGGAGCTGGAACCGTTGCTTTCCGTGATGTCTGAAACAATGCGGACGGTGTAGGGAAAACTTTTTTCGTCGGCTAGATCATAACGTTCGGGATGGAGGAACGGGAGCATGCACTCAAGGGCGCGTTCCGCCAGTTTCCCGTGCCCCACTTCACGCCGCCCGGGGCCCGCGATGCGGCGCACTTCACCCACCGACCACGCCGGGAAATTGTAATGCAGGAAGAAGCGGCGGAATTCATCGCCTGTCAATTCATCGAGGCGCATTTCGTCTCGGCTGGTGCCCAGCGTGGTCGCCACAATCGCCTGGGTTTCCCCGCGGGTAAACAGGGCGCTACCGTGTACCCGCGGCAGGATGTCGAGTTCAATCGTGATGGGGCGTACTTCATCCAGGCGGCGTCCGTCCATGCGCAGATTGGTCTCGATAACGGACCGGCGCATGATGCTTTTCTTGAGGTCTCCATAGACCGCCTCTATCTGCGGGGCGCATTCGGCGTACCGTTCCTCCCCATACCGCTGTGCCAGCGTTTCCAGCACCTCGGTTTTCAACGCATCCAGCGCGTCGAGACGGCTTTGTTTCTCGCGGATGGCCAGTGCCTCCACGATGCGCCCGGCAGTGAGGGCTTCCACCTCGGCGGCAAGTTGCGGGTCGATGGCGTCATCCGGAACCGGCATCTTTTCCACGCCGACCCGGTTGCGGAATTCATCGATACATTCCACGATTGCCTTGATGTGCCCGTGAGCGAACTCCAGCGCCTCCACCATGAGGTCGTCCGAGAGTTCATGGGCCTGCCCTTCCACCATGCAGATGGAATCTCGCGTGCCCGCCACAATGATGTCAAGGCTGCTGTTGTCCACTTCATCCATATGCGGATTTACAACCAGAGCATCGTTAATATAGCCGACACGGACCGCGCCGATGGGTTCGAGGAGGGGCACCTTGGAAACATGCAGGGCCGCGGATGCCGCGTTAATCGAAAGCACGTCGGGGTTGTGGATATTGTCCGCGGAAAACACCGTCTGGCAAATCATCAGCTCGTTCAGGAACCGCTTGGGAAACAAGGGACGCAACGGACGGTCCGTCATACGGCAGACCAGGATTTCCCGTTCCGAGGGGCGTGATTCGCGCCGGAAAAAATTGCCCGGAATCTGGCCCACAGAATAGAACTTTTCCCGGTAATCCACCGTCATCGGGAAGAAATCCGCACCTTCTTTGGCTTCCTGGGCCACCGTGACCGCGGACAATACCATGGTATCGCCGCTTTGACAAATCACGGCTCCGTGCGCCTGTTTTGCTATGCGTCCTGTTTCGAACTGTAATTCATCCGCCCCGATCTGTACCGATATTCGTTCTACCATTCTTTGTTTTCCTTTTAACCGTGTTCAATATACGGTTGTTGCGCCCGTCCGGTGTATCCATTTTCCCAAAGGCGGTGACAGTACACAAGAACCCGCGCCTTGCGTACACCCTGTTGGCGTACGGTTGCGCCGTACGGGCGCTCCCTCTGCTCTCCACATGCACCCCCTTGCACGGCAACTACTTGCGGAGGCCAAGTCTTTCGATTAAGGCGCGGTAACGCTCGATGTCCTGCCGGCGCACATAATTCAGCAAGTTTCGCCGCTTACCGACAAGGCGCAACAGGCCGCGGCGGCAGGCGAAGTCCTTGGGATGCTGGCGCAAATGCTCCGTGAGTTGCGTAATGCGCTCGGTAAACAGTGCTACCTGCACTTCCACGGACCCTGTGTCGGCACTATTGGTGCCGTGTTCCAGGATGATCTTTTCTTTTTCGGTTTTTGCTAATGACATGTTTTCACCTTTCTTTTAAATACACCCGCTCCCAGCACGGCGACGGTGAACCGCTCGGCCGAGACCCAGGCAACTTGAACAAAATCGCGTTAATTATACCAAAAACATCGGGGGCAATAGGAATATTATTCTAATGGCCGCAGCAGTGGCATGAATTCTCCGAACAGGGGGGGGAACTTAGAGCGTCCAATCCTGGCAACACTTTGCCTTCAAGCATCTCCAGAGAGGCGCCACCACCCGTGGAAACATGGGACATTTTGTTGCCCAGGCCGAACTGAAGCACGGCCGCTGCCGTATCTCCACCACCGATAATAGAGGTAATGTTACTTGCGGCGAGGGCCTGTGCGATCGCCCGGGTGCCTTTGGCAAAGTTCTCCATTTCGAATACGCCCACAGGACCGTTCCACACCACGGTGCGCATGGTTTGCAGCGTCGAGATAAAGAGGGCAACGGTTTCGGAACCGATATCCAGCCCCTGCCAGCCCGCAGGAATGGCATCGGCCTTGACTTCCTTCCTCTGGGCATTGTTGTCAAAGGCATTGGCAATCACGATATCAACAGGCAGCAACAACTTGACCCCCTTCTCTTCCGCAAGCCGCAACACATCGGCCGCAACGGGAATACCGGGTTCGTCCAGAATGGAATTGCCGATTTCATAGCCTTTGGCTTTGAAAAACGTGTAGGCCATGCCGCCACCAATCAGCAGCGTGTCCACCAGGTCCAGCAGGTGTTCAATTACATGAATCTTATCGGATACTTTGGACCCGCCCAGCAACGCCGCGAGCGGGCGTTCCGGGTTTTCCAGCACTTTGTTGAAATATTCCATTTCTTTGGCGACCAGGAAGCCGGCAGCGCTTTGATTGATATACCGTGTAATCCCCTCGGTGGAGGCATGGGCCCGGTGTACCGTTCCAAAAGCGTCAGAGATATAAACATCGCCAAGGCGTGCCAGTTGCGCGGAGAATTCCGGATCGTTCTTGGTCTCTCCCTTGTAAAACCGGGTATTTTCCAGAAGAATAACCTCGCCGGGCTTCATGGCCGCCACCGCCGCTTCCACTTCAGGACCGACGCAGGCATCAAGTTTTTTGACTGGGAGTTCCAGCAATTCGGCAAGTTTAGCGGCCACGGGATCCATTTTAAAGCGGGCGTTATTCTTTTCCATTGCCGCCCGTTCTTCGTCACTTTCCGCCTTGGAGAGGTCTTTGGGCCTGCCGAGATGGGACATCAGGATGAGCTTGCCTCCCTTTTCCAGAACGTACCGGATACTCTTCAGGGCGGCGCGAATCCGCATGTCGTCCCTTACGGAACCATCCTCATTTTGGGGCACGTTGAAATCCACGCGCATCAGGACCCGCTTGTTGTTTACATCGATTTGATCCAATACAAGTTTATTCATGGAAAAACCCTCTACCGGTTTTGGATAAAGGGGCCGCGCTTCCGCGCGGCCCCGGGTTATGCTTGTTTCACTTATTTCGCCATCAATTTGAACAGATCGATGCAACGGTTGGAGTAGCCCCACTCATTGTCATACCAGGAGATGACTTTCAGAAAATTATCGCCCATCACCATGGTTGACAGGGCGTCAAATACGGAGGAATGGGGATTGCCGATAACGTCACAGGAGACAATTTCGTCTTCCGTGTACTGCAGGATGCCTTTCAGCGGGCCTTCCGCCGCCGCTTTGATGGCGGCGTTCACAGCCTCTTTCGTTACCGGTTTGGCCATCTCGGCGACCAGGTCGACGACACTGCCATCGATCACAGGCACGCGCATGGCCAGACCGTCCAGTTTTCCTTTAAGTTCGGGAAGTACTTCGCCGACAGCCTTGGCGGCGCCGGTGGTGGTCGGAATGATGGAATAGGCGGCAGCCCGGGCGCGGCGCAGGTCGCTGTGGGGCATGTCGATGACCTTCTGGTCGTTCGTGTAGGCGTGGGTGGTGGTCATGAACCCGCGTACAATGCCGAAGGTCTCGTGAAGGACCTTGGCGACCGGCGCCAGGCAGTTGGTGGTGCAACTGGCGTTGGAGACGACGCGATCCGTCGGCTTCAGGGTTTCATGATTTACACCGTAAACGATGACGGCGTCCAATTTGCCCTTGGGCGGCACGCTCAGCAGTACTTTTTTCGCGCCCGCATTAATGTGGGCTTCGCACTTTTCCTGGGAACGGAATACGCCTGTGGATTCCAGAACCAGTTCCACGCCTTTATCGCCCCAGTTCAAAGCGGACGGGTCTTTTTGCGCCGTTACCAACACTTTTTTTCCGTCTACGACGATGGCTTCGCCGTCCGTCGTCACATTCTTGCCATACACGCCCATGACGCTGTCATACTTGAGCAGATGCGCCAATGTTTTGGCGTCCGTTAAATCATTGATGGCCGCAATTTCAAACGCCGGGTCTTCAAAGAGGAGTTTGAATACGTTTCTGCCAATGCGTCCAAAACCGTTGATACCTATCTTTGTTGCCATTCTTGAATGTTCCTTTCATAATATGAGGTTAATTTTTACCACACGACACGATAACAACCGCACATAAGCTTGTATGCTAACCGAATCGCTTCGGACGTTAGTATGGATATGGACGTGTCACCCGCAGGTTACTTCATAAGTAGAACGATGAATCCGGGCGGGTGCCATCACCATATACGTCCCCGGCTTGGATCTATCTCCCCTGGGCAAGCCCCTCTATAGAAATACTTGCTTTGAAGGGACGATATGGCTTACCTTAATGGTGGCAGTATGCCATATTAAACGTAGTGAAGTCAATATCAAACGCATTTTTTCACGGGCATGGAGGCCAAGAACATGCTCAATACAGGCAAACGCGTCTTTGGATACTGGCGGTGTGTCACGACGAAACGGGCCGCCGGATGGTGGTATTTTATGGTTCACGAATTCGGGTTTTATGAGTTGAGGATACCCTCGAAGGAGCGCAGTGATGTATAACAGCGTAGTAATCGGGCGCGGCTGTTTCGCCGGGCGGACGGTATGGATATCCTTAATCATGGCGCTAGTCGCGCTCTGCCTGGGCGGTTGCGGTTCCTGCCTGGGGAAAAAACCTTCAGAAACGGGCATACCCCATGTACAGACCCCGGCGGCACCGTTGCCCGCACCGGCCATACAGACGCCCGCTTCGCCTCTCCCGGCATCTTCCAGTTCCGCGGGCGACAGGGTGGAAGCGGAAGAGGAATCTATTCTCGAAACACCGGAATCTCCCGTGGTATACGACGCCGAGCTCCTGTTAAATATCAATCCCGGCATGTCCTATGAAGAAGTGAAGGAGATGTTGGGCGACCCGGGCATGATCATCGCCGGCAATGACGCGGAGAATTCCGTCTATCGCTGGAGTACCGGCGGCATCAGTTTTATGGGACGCTTTGAAAACGGAGCGCTCATCCGCAAGAGCATCATATCTCCGGATAGCCAGGACGTCGCCAGGGATGAGAACAAGATGCAGTTCGACCGGGAACTTTTTGCCATGATTGTCCCCGGCATGAGCTTCGAGGAGGTGCTCTCCATCATCGGCATGGACGCGCAGCCGCTGTCTTCCGGAACCAACAATGTCCGTCTTTACAAGTGGACCGACAGTAACGGTTCCAGCATTACCGCCCGTTTTGAAAACAAAGTGCTTGTCAGAAAATCCGGCATGATCATGGAAGCGGAGAAAGGAGACACACCGAAAGCCGCCGAGGAGGAGATTGCTGCGGAGGATGACGCGGCCGAGGTGTATGAAGAAAGCCCCGGAGACAAATCCCTTCCTTCGCGTGAAGAGACGGCGCCCGCTCCCGATGCGTTGCAAATCGCGCCCGGGCCTCCGGCACAGTCTCCGCGCGTGCATATCGCCGGCGCCAAGCGTCGAGAACGGGAAATCGCCGAAGATCCGTCTCCCTATGCCGGTCGCTCCTATCGCCCCAAGGTCAAGTTGCCCGACTTTACGCGCAAGTTGCGGTCGGGTTCGTATGAAATTCATATTCATAACACCACAACAAGCCGCGCCCGTGTCGCTATCATCTCGGAGGAAGGCGGCCTTGAATTGTCTGTTGCTCCCACTGCCCATGCTTCCACGCGCGTCAGAAGGGGCACCTATGAACTGTACTTCATTTATGATGACGCCCCTTACACGCTGCACCAGGGACAGCGCATCCCGGTGGAAGAATTGCTGACCGATTTTGTTGTATCTCTCTTCGATGATTCTTCAAAGGTTGACCTTCTCTGACCCGTGACGGAGGACGGTGCCCGCCCGGCATCGCCCGTGATCAACCTCCAGTGAGGCTGTACCGCTCAACTATCAACGCGCCTGAAACCCTGAACAATTTCGTTTCGGGCGCGTGGGTATCTGGAGTGCGTTTCCTCGTTGCTTGGGGACAGGGAGCAAGAAGGTCATAAAAGAGAAACACCGCACAGTCACCCTGCCCATGTGAGGGCCTGGTACTGTGCGGTGCAACTTTTTTCAACAAGAATGTTTTGCTTGTTGTGAGGCGACTACTTCTTGGCGGCCGGCTTCTTGGCGGCCGGCTTCTTCGCAGCGGGCTTCTTGGCGGCCGGCTTTTTCGCGACGGCTTTCTTCGCGACGGGTTTCTTCGCGACGGCTTTCTTCGCGACGGCTTTCTTCGCGACGGGTTTCTTCGCGACGGGTTTCTTCGCAGCCGGCTTCTTCGCGGCGACCTTCTTCACTGCAGCTTTCTTTTCGGCCATTGTTGTTTCTCCTAATTGTTGTGGCCATCTCCCATGTTCCAACTATTGCCGGCTACCCATTCCGTTTATGAGCATCCGGGGCTGCGTCCCATCTCTTTGATGAGATTCGCCCATAACAGGCATCCGCCTGGTTATGCCAATGATGCAACGCTTCCATCACACAACGGCACAGCAACAACCCTATTATGCCGTACTCAAAAAAATACATTCAAATTTTATTACTATAGTTGTACCAGACTTTTGAAAAAAAAACAAGAAAAATTTTTTTACAACCCGCAAAAAAAAATTCTGAAGATATTTTTTTTCGCGCGAATGTCGTCAAAAAAAATGTGAGGCCTGTTTCCCAAGACAGCGAAATATGGCTTTCTCTTCCTGTTCCCAGGTGCAATTTGAGAACGAGTCCTGCACATCAATGACATGGACTGCCTGTAATCGTCATTGCGAGATCAGTGAAGCCATTTCGTTTGCAGCGACACTGTTTTATACTGAGATGGCTTCACTGCGCTCGCTAAGAAAGTCTTTTTCTTTTACTCGTTCCCAAGTGCAGTTTTGGGACGAGTTGCACTGGCCAATTGACCACCTGGGCTCGTTATGAAATTGTATTTCGCAACGGAATTGCAAGCGAAGTTGTACTTCGTCCCTCCGTGATGTGTACGCTGATTCGGCGCCCATACCCTGGCGTTCGCAAAATATAATTTCGCACCCAAGTGCAACTTGGGAACGATCCTTAAACCCTTTAGCCTGTCTGTATTCGTCATTGCGAACGAAGTGAAGCAATCTCATTCGCAGCGAGACTATTGCGTGTTGAAATCGCTTCGCTACGCTCGCGATGACGGGAGGACGGGTTCTCAGGCAAGGATTCGGGAACAAGTCATGATGAGCCTATGGCGCACCGGAAAAGCATGAAGATGTTGTTAAAATATTCAAAGCCGAGTAACGGCAGTGTGGCAGGGTGATGTCAGGAATGGAGTGTGTGGGCGAGCAGGCCATGTCGCCGCCATTGGTCCAGAATGCCATACAGGATGATACCGAACGCCGTTGCGACATTTATGCTTTTCTTGTAGCCGGCCATGGGGATACAGACGGTGGCGGCGCATTGCCGGAGTACCCGGTCATTCACCCCGTTTTCTTCGTTGCCGAAAACGATGGCCACCGGCGTGGGCCAATGAAACGTTTGATAGTCCACGGCGTCTTCCGTGGTTTCCACCGCCACCAGGGGAATCCTTTGTGCGGCCAGAACGTCCAGGCAATCCCGGTTGCGTTCGTAATAGGTCCAAGGCACATAATCGAACGCGCCCAGGGCGGTTTTCTCCAGTTTCTTGTGGGGCGGATGCGCGGTCATTCCGCACAGGTGCAGGTGGGCCACGGCCCCGGCATCGGCGGTCCTGAAGATGCTGCCCACATTGAAGGCGCTGCGCAGGTTGTCCAGCATGACATGGACGGGACGGCGCTCTATCTCACGCCGCGCTTCCCGGGGTTGTCCGGCGTACCAGGGTTCCCGTGTCGGAGAGAGGGTGTCATTCATAGGCGCGCCGGGAGTCATTCAAGGGTTACGGCGGACTGGAACTGCGTGTTCAACCGCTGTATCTCGGCATCATACTCCAGGCGTATCAGTGCCTTCAGCGTTTCCAGATCGATGCCCCCGGAGTATTCCCTGATCAAAGCATCCCGGTCCGGGGCGAATCCGGTACCGCTGAACGCGAGCGTATTAGTCAGGAGGCCTTGCTGCAGTTCCTCTATTCTGGCCCGCACATCGCGGATCCCCCGGGCGCGCCGCTGCGCTTCCGAGGGGAATTCGTCCCCTACCATGGCATAGGATTCTTCTGATTGTTTAAGCAGGGCTACCGCTTCCGCAAAACGGTTCTTTCCCGCTTCTTCTTCGGCCAGGGATTGCAGGTCTTCCGCCTGTTTCAACTGCGACTGGTACAACGCGATTTGTTCGTCGCGCTGCTTGATCAGGCCCGCGACTTCCAGGCGGCTCCGTTCCGCCGTCGGATGCAGGAGATTGATGGCAAGCGCCTTCTCAAAGCCTGCCATGGCTTCTTCAAGCAATCCTTTCTTCAGTGCCTCCTCCGCGACTTCCGAGTGGTAATTGCCGATTTTTTCGAGGATGTCCCTCCTGTCGGGCGCTTCGGCCGCAGCCTCTTCATAGTGCTTGACGGCACGTTCACGGAATCCGGCGGCATAAAGCATGTCGCCGATTTTGCCGTTCATATCCGCCGAATATTTGACCAGTTTTCGGTAATTTGGTTCGGAGGCGTCCATTTCAGCCAGGCTGTCCCGGCCGACGTAGAAATCATATGCATCGAGCACGTAGCGCTGCAGTTGCGCTTCGGAGATGTTGCCCGGAACCGCGCCGGCGCTGATGATGGTCCACCAAACATCGGCCACGGCATTCACGGAACGGCTGATGTCGATGCCCAGGCGCGCCGCGGCGGTGCCGCGAAAACCGGAACCGCTTTGGTACTCCCCGGTGATGAGGTCATTGCCCGCGTTCGCTTCGCGCATGACGCGCTCCAGGTCCGCAATGGATTTGAGGATCTTTCGCGTCTCGGGCTTCAGGTTGCCCATGTCGGCGACCTGCTCGACATCATTGATGTACTGGCTGCGCGGTGCGGGGTCGGCGTTGGCCATGGGGGCGGTTGCCCGTCCAACCAACTTGCCCAGGGCCCCTAAACGAAAGGCGAAATAGGCGTCAATACGCGCCCCGCGCGCCGCGGAAAGCAGCGCCATGTCGTTTTCGATGGCTCGCAGCGGGTCCGCCTGCATTTCGGGGAACAGTTCTTCCATTTCCAGCGGAGACAGGGTCGCACCGGCGCGGGCCGCATCCTGCAAGCGCGTCAACTGCAGGTTCTCCTCTCTGGAAACCAGTTTAAGCGCGGTGTCCACCACGGCCAGCTGCACGCGTGGTCCCCAGGCAATGGCTGGGAGGGCGCACCCCAGCGCCAGCATCCCGATCAGACTGTAAAGCAAAAGGTGTTTTTTCATGGCACGGTTTTCCTGGGGTTGTCCGGGCTATTGCCGGGCCTGTCGAAGTTGCGTGACCAACACATCGATTTCATTGGCCCGCATTCTCTCCGGGTCCGCCTTGGCCAACTCAAGATATTTTTCAAGTTCCGGCAGGCCCGCATCCACGGAACCGCCGCTGACCAGCAATAATCCCAGTTCGAGGTGGGCAGCCGGATAGTCCGCCATCATGGAAATGGCGCGCCGGTAAGCCTGTTCCGCTTTGACCGGATCGTTTTGCAGGGCGTGGATACGCCCTTGAATGGTTGCCTGTCGCGCCGTGTTGAGTCCGCTTTCACCTGCCTGCCGTGCGGCTGCCGCGGCCCGGTCCAAATTGTTTTGTTCCATGAACGCCACCGCCATCTGAAGGGCGGCGATCCCGGAGTAGGGGTTGTTGCCGGACGCGATGTGTTCCAGCGCCGCGATGGCCTCCTCCGTCAGTTTATTCTCCTGCAGGCACAAGGCGTAAAAGAAGGCGGCGCGTATATCCTCCGGCAGCAGCTTCCTGGCTTCTGTCAGCAACGGCAGCGCCTTGCCGGGTTCCGATTGCGCCAGGCACAAAATTCCCATTTGCAATTTGACCAGCCCGTCCACGGCAGGCGCGACCGCCCCCGCCTTTGCCAGCACGGCCGCCGCTTCCGCAGGCTGTTCACGCATCAGGTGGACCATCCCGCGCACGACCAATGCTTTGGCATCGTTTTCATTTTCCTGCAGCGCATCGTTCAGGTACTTTTCCGCCAGGTTCCAGTCCTGGTCCAAGGCGGAGGTAAGGCCGGGCAGCGCCGAAGGGACTTCGGCGCCCGATAAGAGCGCCTCCCGGAGGGCCTCCTGCTGTCCCTTATAGTCCTCCCCCAGTCCCTGCAACAAGGCCTTCAGCCGGAGCAGCTCCCCGTCCATGGAGTAGCGCTGCTGCACGGCCGCGCTTAGCAGGTCCAGCAATTGCTGCCGGTTTCCCCCCTGCGCGGCGCGTTCAGAAGCCAGCACCGCCAGTATCAAGGCGTCCCGCTCCCGGGGCCCGCCCTGGCGCGCCGCCGCCTCGAAGGCCTCGGCGGCACGGTCATATTGCTGACCCTGCCACGATATCTGGCCCAGTAGAAAACGCGCCGTGATATCGTCCGGTGTTTTTTGCAGATGCGCTTGCAGTACTTCGGACGCTTCCGCCAGGTTGCCGCTGCGCGCCAGGCGGCGCGCCTCGCCCACAGGGTCACGCATCAGGTGCATGGCCAGTATCACCAGCAATACGCCGGAAGCCAGCAAAACCAGTGCCGCCGCCGCATAGGTGAAGAATCGCCCGATTGACTTGCCCCGCGACTTGCCCGCCTTTTGCCGTTCGTCCGCAATTCTCTGGCCGGTGAGCAAGTTTGTGCCGCATTTGGTGCACACGATATCTCCCGACGCGACAGGCGATTTACAGGTCGGGCAGAGAGATGGGGCGGACGGCGTACCGCCCCGCTGGGCGTCGCGGGCTTTAAGCGGCCCGCCGCAATGCATGCATTGGTCCGCGGCCGCATCCACCAAGCCCCCGCAGAAGGGACATTTACTCATTGTTGCCACGATGCTGATTCCTTCTTATGTTTGGCCGGTTGCGCTGCCCGCCTGTCCCTTGCTTTATGGCTATTCATGCTCTCAGGCGGCCTTTGCCCGTAACCCGGAAAGAAAATTTTCGGGGTATGTCATTTACATTTCAGTATGTGTGTTGACACACGCACCTTAAATGGCATAGTACGCTAATGCGTGAACAACCTACTTAACTTTTTGTTTTGTTACCAGAATTTTTTTTAGGGTCATTAAAAGTCCAAATCATCCCGCATGGGCGCGCCACACGCGGCACAGGTATCCCTGGCTACCCAGGTGCGTCTTTTACATGCCGCACATTTGGGCCAGAATAAGGATGGTATACTTAACAGGGCAATCAAAACAACGATACCGCCCATGATTGCCAGATAACATACATTAATCATACGGCTGTCCTGTAGTATTATCAAAAAACACGATACCGCATTATTTTGTAAATATTATAGTATAAGATGCAGGGCATCTGTGGAAAAAATATTTAGGACAATCCGTAACGATACCATCGGTATCCACGCCGCCGCGGAATAAAGAAATTAAACGTCACTGCCGCGCACTATCCTGATGCAGAATGTGTTGATACCGGAAAGTGTACGCTCGTATTTACCGTTTCAGACCTGATGGTTTTTATAATTCTTAATGCGGTATTATATTACAGGAAACGTACCCATAATACAATAGGGCCGGGATGGTTTCAGGTCAGAGGAAACAATAACGGGTGCCGTAGCGCCCTCATGGGTGTGGAGCAAAACATCAACTAGTATTAAGGAGTCCTGGTGTTATGAAACGATGGCTTAAGCGTATTAGTTTGTTTGTGCTGGGACTTATCTTGTTGGCGGGTGTCGGGGGATATCTTTGGCTGAATCCCGGGCGGGGTCCCCGGGAACAGGTGGATCCTGAAGTGAAAGGGTGGTCGGAGGACGTGGACGGGGCTTTGGTGTTGCACCTCAAAGGAAGCCCCTATGAGATGGGATACCAGCGGGGGTATTTTGCCCGCGACAAAGTTAAGTTGAATATAGATTTATTCGAGGGTCTGCTGAAATTGGCGGAACAGGAAGTCGGGTTGCCGCGTATCGCCTCGAATCTCATTCTGGATATTACCTACGCACTCTGCGCCCCCTATATTCCTGAACGGTATAAGCGCGAAATGGAAGGCCTGGCCGATGCCAGCGGTTGTGACCTCAAGGTCATCCGGCGGGGACATGTCATCTCCGTGCTGACCGAGCGCGGGTGCAGCACTTTTGCCGTTTGGGGCAAGGCGACTTCCGATGGTGCGCTGCTGCACGGCCGCAATTTTGACTGGATTACTTCGGCGGGCCTGGAGGATACGGCCGTTCTGGCCTTGTATGAACCCGAAGGCCTGCAGCCTTTTGCGTCGGTGGGGTATGCGGGCGTCGTGGGCACCTTGAGTGGCATGAACATGGCCGGCATTTCCATCAGCCAGATAGGCGCCATTACCGAGGACACCTCCTTTCGGGGATTACCCCTGGAATTTGTGCTGCGCCGCCTGCTGGAGGAATGTGAAAACCTGGAGGATGCCGTTGCGCTCATGCACAGCGTCAAGCATACGGTGGGCTACAATTATGTCGTTGCCGACGGCGACGCTCCCGGCGCACGTGCTTTTGAGACGACCGCGCGCCATATTGCCGAATTTGGGCCCAATGATCCGAACGAGACGGTGGAGTATGCGGTGCGCATCGAGGATGCCGTCTTCCGTTCCGACGAGGCAATGGACCCGGTCATACGGGGACTGCAGAAATGCGCCAACGCGCCCGGCCTGCCCTACGGCTCCAATTCCTACGACCACCGTTACATGGGCATCGCCACCCGCGTGAAAGAACATTACGGCGCAATTGACCAGTCTGTTGCGCTGGAGATTCTCAAGGCGACTGCCATGGAAAACGCCAACCTGCACGCGGTTCTGGCCAACGTCACGACCCGGGAACTGTGGGTGGCCCATGCGGCGCAAGGTCAAAACGCCTCGCTACAGCCTTTCGTGCATTTTGACTTGAAGCGGCTTTTCCTGCGTCCGGAGGACCGTCTCGCAGCTTCGGACGCGGCGGTCACGCCCGGGCCGGACGACGCGCCGGAGCCCGCACTGGAAGGGGAAGCGACCGCAGCCGATGTCCCGGAGGATGCCGCGCCGGAAGAAAAAACACCGTGATACCGGGCCGCGCAATGGCACGGGGCCGGTATCGTGCCGGTAACTGCAGTTGCCATTGGAGGGGGATACCCTCTATACTACGCCCCGGCGCGCACGGGGCCGCGCGTTGGTATTTTCAGGAAGCCCGCAACGGGCATAACCGCAATTAAAGGAACTCCTATGCTAAAGGGACTTGGCGATATCGGGAAAATGGGGGGCATCATCAAACAAGCCTTGGAAATGAAAAGCCGCATTGAGGAATTGAAACAGAAACTGGCCGATGAAATAGTTGAGTTTTCTGTTGCCGAGGAGGTGACGGTTACGGTGAACGGCAACCTGGACGTGTTGTCGGTGAAGATTAAAGAAGAACTTTTAAGAAACGAGGACGTCGATACCGTTGAGGCGATTCTATGCGCCGCGGTCAATGGCGCCGTGGGAAAAGCCCGCGATATGGTAAAGGCTAAGATGACCGAATTGACGGGCAACGTCGATATCCCGGGACTGATGTAGTGCGTATCGTTTTTTTCGGCACACCGCCTGTCGCGGTTCCCACCCTGGTCATGCTGGCCGCGGAGCACGACGTGACGGCTATCGTAACGCAGCCGGACCGGCCGCGCGGGCGCAGCGGCCGTCCTGAACCGCCTGTTGTGAAGGTCTGGGCCCTGGAAAACGGCCTGCCCGTGTATCAGCCGGAAAAACTGCATGATGGCGCCTTTGAGGCCTGGCTGCGCGCGCAGCGCCCGGATATCTGTGTGCTGGCGGCCTATGGCCGTTTTCTGAAACAGCCCCTGCTCGATGTGCCGCCGTTGGGATGGCTGAACCTGCATCCGAGCCTGTTGCCGCGCTGGCGCGGCCCGTCCCCCATTCAGACCGCCCTTCTTGAAGGAGACGCCGAGACCGGCGTCACCATCATGCGGGTTGTGCTGGAAATGGATGCCGGGGATATTGTCCTCCAGGAATCCACCCCCATAGGTCCTGAGGAGACGGCGGGCGATCTGACGGTGCGTTTGGCCGTGATGGGCGCGCGCCTGATGGCGCAGGCCCTGGTGATGGTGGAACGGGGCAACGCGCCCGGCATTCCCCAGGATCGGTCCCGCGTGACCACCAGCACTTTGTTTGACAAGGAACGCGGCCGTCTGCACTGGGCGGATACGTCACGGCGCATTCATGACCAGGTCAGGGCCTGCAACCCCTGGCCGATGGCGTATGCCTCTTTCCGGGGACAAACCTGCCGCATCCTGAAAACGCAATGGCTTTCCGATGCCCATGGCGCTGCTCCCGGTGTTGTTCTGGACGTGGGCAAGGACCGGATCCTCGTGGCGGCGGGCGAAGGCCAACTGGTCCTGCTCCGCCTGCAGTTGCCGGGCAAGAAGGCCCTTGATGCGGACGCGTTTCTCCGGGGCACGCCTGTCACGCCCGGGGAACGTTTTGAGGATGGACCCTGATGCCGGTGGACCCCGTACGTGACGCCGCCGTGCACATCCTGCTGCGCGTGTTGAATGAGGCGCAGCACGCGGAAGTGCTCATTGACCGCAGGTTGCAGCGGAACCGTTTTTCCCCCCAGGGCGGCAGGTTTCTTGCCCATCTGGTCTATGGTGTGTTGCGGCACAAACTATTATGTGACCATGTGCTGAGCGCCATTTGCGAACAGCCCCTCGACCGGCTGCCGCCGTTAGTGCTGATGGTCTTGCGCATGGGTGTTTTTCAACGCTTCTTCTGCGATAATGTTACCGCTCCGGCCCTGGTGCATACGTCGGTGGAACTGGCGAAACGGTATGGCCACGCCGGACTGGCCCGTGTGGTCAATGCGGTCCTCCGCCGCCTGCCCGATACCCTGGCGGATGCGGCTCTTCCGGACCGGGAAGGCGATTTCGTGGAGTTTCTCCGGGTACGCTATTCCATGCCGCGTCATCTCGTGCGCCTGTGGATGCACCTTTACGGAAAGGAAGGGGCGGAGCGGTTTTGTGCCGCCTGCAACGAACCGGCGCCGATGACGCTTCGGGTAAACACCTTGCGAACCGACGCCGGGACGCTTGCCGAAAACCTGCTTAAGGCGGGTATTGCCGTGTCCCGGCCGTGCGCATGCCTGGAAGCGCTGCGGGTTGAAGGCGGCGGCAATCCGTTGAAAACCCCCTGGTTCAAACAGGGGCATTTCATGGTGCAGGACCCGGCGTCCATGCTGGCGGCGCACCTGGCTGGTCCCGAACCGGGGGCACTTATATTGGACAGTTGCGCCGCGCCTGGCGGCAAGGCCACGCACCTGGCTGCGTTGAGCGGCGGACGGGCGACCATTATCGCTCAGGACCGCTACCCGGGACGCATCGCCAGGATACGGGAGAACTGCGCGCGCCTCGCCGTGTCCAACGTGTATGCGCTGTGCGCGGATGCGATGGCCTCACCGTTTCCCGATAATTTTTTCGATGTCGTCCTTGTGGACGCCCCCTGTTCCGGACTGGGAACGTTGCGCCGCCACCCGGAAATAAAATGGCGCGCTGCGGACACGCCGCCGGGGCACTTGGCCGGGGTACAGCGTGCCATGTTGCGAAAGGCGGTTAAAGTTTGTAAAAATGGTGGACTGATTATTTACTCGGTATGCACCCTGACGCCGGAGGAGACCGTGGAAGTGGTTTCGGAAATTGCCGGCGAGGGAACGTGTGCGCCCGAAGACGGAGCGGAGTCATTCAATTCGTGGAAGACAGCACAGGGACAATATCAAACAACCCCGGCGGACGAGGCGTGGGACGGTTTCTTCTTGACACGTTTTCGGAAACAGTCATAAGTTTCGTCTACTTCATCCTGCATTTTATGGCATGGTGCATCCAGTGGTCTCTTGTGTTGGCGGTGTTTCTGCTGGTCATGCTGGGTACCGGCTATTACACCTACACCTTTGTTTTAAAAGGCGGAGGGCATGTCAGCGTGCCCAATGTGGTGGATCGTCCCATTACCGAAGCGGCGATGTTGCTCACCGAACGGGGCCTGGAACTCGGCAAGCAGGTGCAGGCACCCCACCCGACCATTCCCGAATATTATGTTATTGCGCAGCGGCCTTCGGCGGGCCGTGTCGCCCGTGAAGGGCGCCGCGTGAACGTCGTGGTCAGCCGGGGCCAGGACTACCTGCGCGCGCCGGACCTTACCGGCAAGATGCTGGAAGACGCGCGCCGCGAGATTGTCGCCTCCGGCTTTCGCGTGGGAAGTCTGGCACGCATTGAGCAAGACCTGCCCCGCGACATGGTGGTCTCGCAGGACCCGGCCCCCGGGGGCGAACTGGCCGACCAGGGCGAAATCCACCTGCTGGTCAGCGCCGGCTCGGAACGGCCCAGCGCGCTGATGCCCGACTTGCGCGGCTTGCCGGTGGGCGATATCAAGAAAGCCCTGGAAGGCTTCGAGGTGACCCTGGTTCCCAATGAAGTGGATATTCCGGGGGCGACCCCCGATACCGTGCTTGCGCAAAACCCCGCCCCCGACACCCTCATCTATCAGAACCATGTCATCACCTATGACTTCGTGCCGTCCAAAAAAGAGGAGGAGGGGGAGGGAGAACCTGAAAAACGGTACGAAGCGACGGTGCGCCACCAGATGTTCTATGACTGGTACGGACGCGAAGTGCGCGTGGACGTGGTGGACCGAACGGGCAACCGCCAGACCGTCTGGTCCAAGAAACCTGAATTCGATGCCGCAGCGCAGCAGACCTATGTCACCGGAACCGCGATCCGGGTGCCTGTTGTTTATGTTTCAGAGGCCATGGTGGAAGTCTATGTGGACGGTGTTCCCGAGGCCTCGTACCTGTTGAAAGAAGGCAATCCTCCCGTAAAAACGCATTAGCCAGGGGCATCCTTCCCTACGTTACGGAAAGTATTACGCTCATGTCCGAACGAATAATAAAAGTATCTCCATCCTTGCTCGCCTGTGATTTCAGCCGGCTGGGGGAAGAAATACGCGCCATTGCCGAAGCGGGCGCCGACATGATTCACTGCGACATCATGGACGGGCATTTTGTGCCCAACATTACCTTCGGCCCCCCTGTGCTTGCCAAACTCCGCAGCATCTGTCACGTGCCGCTCGATGTGCACCTGATGATTGAGCGGCCCGAAGACTACGTCGAAAGCTTTGTGGACGCGGGTGCCGATATCATCACCATCCAGATCGAGGCGACCCGGCATCCGCATCGCCTTATACGGCGCATTCAGGACATGGGCTGCAAAGCGGGCATCGTACTCAATCCGGGCACGCCCGAAATCAGCATCACCTACCTCGCCAAGATGGTGGACATGGTGCTGGTGATGAGCGTGAATCCGGGATTTGGCGGGCAGTCCTTTATTCCCGAAATGCTGACCAAGATCAGGAACATTCGCGACATGATCGGTGACATCGACCTGGAGGTGGACGGCGGCATCGATGAAAACGTGGCGCCCGCCGTGGTGGACGCCGGCGCGAATGTGCTCGTCGCGGGCTCCTACATCTTCAACCACCATTCCTACCACGAGGCGGTCCAATTGCTGAAAGCCGCCGGAAATCCCTGATCGCCATAGGAAAAACCTATTTTAAAACGGACCTTGGGAAACAAGACCGGTAGGACAGCGCAGGTAATCCGAAGAAGGGAGAGTATCTTTGTCCTACCCGTGCTACCGGTCATACTCGTCCTGCGGCAGCCCAAACACGGGAACGCCAAACCGCGAAAAACCAAAGGATTTCAGCCTTCAACCTTCCAGGATGGCCGTTAACCGCTTCTCGCTCTGAATGGCCGCCCGGACCGTGTGGTAATTAATTTTCCATGCGTGGCCCATATAGTCCCACAGCCGGTTGTTGTTTTCATCGAAGAGCGGATACCATTCACCCACCTCGTGGTTGATGACCGTATCCATCACGAAGCGGTGCACATTCTCATAGGCGTCCCAGTATTTCTCTTCGCCCAGAAGCAGGTACGCGTCCAGCATGGCAACCAGGGTCTCCGCCTGTTGCCAGAACTCCTTGTTCTGTTCCCGGGCGGGGCCATCATTGGGGCCCTCACAATAGACGCCGCCCCGTTCCCAGTCGATGCCGTAGCGATGACAATGTTCGAACATCTTGCGCATCCGTTCCCGGTAGGGCGCCTCGTCCATACCCAATATTTTTAAGGCGTGACGGAGCAGCCAGCAGAACTCCACGTTATGGCCGAAACTGGTGTTGTTCAGCGGGCGGCCTCCCTCGTCAGCCACGTCCCGGTCCGACCCCCACACATTTTTGAACAGGATCGCACGCAGTGGCGTCCAGTCGAAAGCGAACTGGGCGATGCCCGTTCCGTATTCCGGGTGGACCATGCGCTCGAAGATCAGGTTGATAACGCGCTGGGTATCCGCCTTGTGCCCGTGGCACCCTGTCGCCTCGTACAGGTTGGTAAACGCCTCCATGATGTGCATGTGCACATCGAGCGATTTGCGGTCGCCCCCATAAACGCCCGGCGCTTTGGGAGACCAGTCCTCTTCAAAAAACTCGCCGAAACCGCCGTGCTGGATATCCGCCGCGCGGGTCTTGATGATGCTGTACGTAGCCTCCGCATGGTCCAGGGCATCCCGGTTTCCCGAAGCCATGAAATACTCGCTGAGGCAGTAGATGGCGAAACTATGCCCATACATGATTTTGGCGCGGTCCAACGGCGTGCCGTCCTGTTGACAGGTCCAGTACCAGCCGCCATACTTCTTGTCCAAAAAATGGCGCACCAGGAAATCAACGCCCTGCGCCGCGATATTCAGGAATTTGCCGCCGCCCAGGCCCGCGCGATGGGCCGACGAATAGGTGTAAATCATTCGGGCCTGGCACAGCATCGTCTTGACCGTTTCACCGGTCGGGTTGCCGTTTTTGTCCAGGTAGGTCAGATACCCGCCATATTCGGGGTCGACGCCGTGGGTGGACCAGAAGGGCAACAGTTCTTCATGCAAGTGATGACGCATTTCTTCGCGGGCTTTGATTGCGCGTTCTTGGATGGACATGGTGGTTTTTCCTTCCTGTACTCGTGGAACCTTCCTTATAACCGCTGTGCAAAACAACATTCTACCACGGCCAGGCAGGCCAAGTGGAATTATGAATTATGAATTGCGAATCAAGAATTGCAGGGTTCCTGGAGCGTACACACTACCACCGGTCTTCAAACAAAGGTAAGGACGTGTACGGTAAAACCAAAGTCGGTATTTGTCAGTCCAATAGACCGATAAATGTGTTTCGCCGGGGATTCTGGTTCAGATGCCTGGGCTCCCCTTTAAACCTGTCAATTGAGGATTTAATTATGCGCAAATGGCTAAAAAGATTAGGATATGCGGGCCTTACACTGTTCCTGTTGCTGTGGACGGCCACAACGGTGTTCGGGGTGTATTTCACGATTCGCCCCCGTGTGGACCAGTTTGATGACCCCGATACCTTCGCGGGACACCCGGTGGAATCGGTGACTATCACCACGGAGGACGGCATCAACCTGTCGGCCTGGTATATCAAGGCATCCGATGATCAGGCGGTGATTCTGCTGGCCGGTATAGACGGGAACCGCACTTCGTGCCGGAACCGGGGTGAATTCTTCCTGGACCGGGGCTACAGTGTGCTGCTTCCAGACCTGCGCGCCTCGGGAAGGAGTGAAGGCCGTGCCGTGACTATCGGTTGGCGGGAACGGAAGGATCTGGTCGCCTGTTTTGACTTTCTGAAGGACCGAGGCCATGAGTATATCGGTGCTGACGGAATATCCCTGGGGGCCGCCACCATTTGCTACGCCATGCCGGACCTGCCCGACCTTTCGTTCGCCATTATCGAGTCCAGTTATGATACACTGGTGAACGCCGTCCGCAACCGGCTGGCCATGTTCAAGACACCCCACTTTATCGCCTATCCGTATTATGTGGGTTTCGGCGTGATTGCGGGCGTGCCGCCCTGGCGCATGCGGCCGGTAGACTATGTTGCCCACGCATCCGCGCCCACACTGGTGCTGGCCGGGGATTCGGAAGTTGAAATACCCGTACATGAAACGCAGTCCATTTACGAGCGTTGCGCCGCGCCGCTGAAACGGCTGCATTTTTTCAAGGGCGCGGGGCATTGGGATTTTCTGGGCCGGTATACGGAAGAATATACGCAGGTCGTGGATTCCTTTCTGAACGAAGCCTCCACCGGGCGGGAAGCCACGCGCCTGACCCAACGGCTCCCGCATGCCCCCTGAGACAGGTCAAACGGCGCTTGAGGGAAATGAATGCATGCCTGAACTCCTGCTCGAAATGACGGGAATCGGCAAGGCTTTTTCCGGGCAAACCGTGCTCGAAGACGTGCGGCTGGACCTGCGGGCGGGGGAGACCCATGTGCTTGCCGGAGAAAACGGCGCGGGGAAAAGCACGTTGATGCGCATCCTGGCCGGCATCTATACGGAATATGCGGGCACAATCACCCTGTACGGCAGGGAAACACGTTTTGGTTCGCCCCAGGATGCCGCCCGGCAGGGCATTTCCATCATCCACCAGGAACTGTCGCTCATTCCTTCCATGACCGTGTCGGACAATATCTTTCTTGCCCGGGAACAGGCGGGGCCCGCCGGGTGGCTGCGCTTCCATCGCGAGCGGGAAGCCTGCGCCGCGTTGCTGGACCGGCTCGGGGTGCCGGTCAAGCCGGGCGCGCCCGTGGGCGCGTATTCCATCGGGGTGCAGCAAAGCATAGAGATCGCCAAGGCGCTGGCCTTTGAGGCGCGCATCCTGGTCATGGACGAACCGACCAGCGCGCTGACGGAACCCGAGGTGGAACGCCTGTTTGAGGTGATCGCATCCCTGAAGCGGGCGGGTTGCGGCATCATTTATATCAGCCACAAGATGGAGGAAATCTACCGCATAGCCGACCGCATCACGGTCCTGCGCGACGGGCGGTACATCGGCACGGAGGACCGGGACCGGCTGCCCCGGGAAACCCTGGTGAAATGGATGATTGGCCGCCCGATGAGCGAACAAATCTTTCGCGACGCTCCGGCGCCGGGGGCGCCCGTGCTTGAACTGAAAGACTTTTCCGTGCCCGATCCCGCCGGACGGCCCCGGCCCGCGGTCGACCGGGTCTCCTTCTCCCTGCGCCGGGGTGAAATCCTGGGCCTGGCGGGCTTGCAGGGCTCCGGCGCCGAGGTCTTGGTAAACGGGCTGTACGGCGTGTACGGGCGCATAACCGGCGGGGAGGTTCGGGTTGACGGCGCGCCCTACAGGCCCGGTTCCCCGGCCCATGCCCTGCGGCAGGGGATTGCCCTCCTTTCCAACGACCGTAAGCGTGAGGGGCTGGTACCGTCCATGAGCGTTACCCACAATATCAGCCTGGCGGCGCTGCCGCGCCTTTCACCCGGCGGCCTGCTGCGTGAGGGCCTGGAACGGCAGGCTGCGGAAGCGCGCAAAAAAGCGCTTAACATCCGCGTGGCCGCGCTGACCCGGGAAGTGGCGACCCTGTCGGGCGGCAACCAGCAGAAAGTGGCCCTGGCCAAATGCCTGGAGGCGCAGCCACGGGTGCTGTTGTTGAATGAGCCGACCCGGGGCGTGGATGTGGGCGCCAAGCACGACATTTACGCCCTGATGAACGCCTGGACCGCGTCCGGCATCGCCCTGGTGCTGATTACCTCGGAAATGCCGGAATTACTTGCCTTGAGCGACCGTATCCTGGCGCTGCACCAGGGCCGGGTGACGGCGGCCTTCGACCGCGGCGCCGCCACGCCCGAAGCGGTGCTCGCCGCCTCCATGGGAAGTGTTAAAGGAAATGACTATGAACGATAATCCGCGTTTTGACCGCCTCCGCCGGATCCTCGCCCAGCCTTTCTTCCGGGCGACCCTCGCGCTGGTCATTATCTTGTGCCTGGGCGCCCTGTTCCATGCGGAAGGGTCCTTCTTCCGCTGGGAGACGCACCGGGACATGTTGCGCCATATTTCACGGTATGGCATCCTGGCCTGCGGCATGACCCTGGTCATTATCACCGGCGGCATCGACCTGGCCGTGGGCAGCGTGCTCGGCCTGGTCGCCGTGACCTCCGCCCTGTTCATGATTCACTGGGGCTGGAACCCCCTGGTCGCCGTGCCGCTGTGCCTGCTGGTCGGCCTGGCCTGTGGCGTGACCTCGGGCACGCTGATTTCCCGGTTCCGGGTGCAGCCCTTCATTGCCACCCTCGCCATGATGGTCTTTGCCCGGGGCGTGGCCAAGTATATCTCGGGCGGCCGCAAGATCTCCCAGGGCGTGGAGACGGCGGACGGTTATGTTTATCTCGACTTTCCCGGGTTCTTTAATTTCCTCAACGCCCGTATCCTGGGGGACAACGTGGCGGTGGTCACCCTGGTGTTTCTGGCCTGCGCGGTGGGTGCCGGCCTGTTGTTGGCCCGGTTCCGGCCGGGACGGTATATGTACGCTGTCGGCGGCAACGAGGAGGCGGCGCGCCTGTCCGGCGTGCCCGTGGCCTGCACCAAAACGCTCGCCTACGCCATGAGCGGCCTCTTCGCCGCCATTGCCGGCATTTGCCAGGCCGCCCAGGAAACCCAGGGCGACCCGGAGGCGGGCGGCTCCTATGAATTGACGGCCATCGCCATCGTCGTCATCGGCGGCACAAACCTCATGGGCGGGCGCGGTTCCATGGCGCTGACCCTTATCGGCGCGCTGACCATTGGCTATCTCGAAAAAATTCTCAGCCTGAATGCCGTCGGCGAAGCCGGGCGCCTTATGCTCACCGGCTTCATCATCGTCGCCGCCGTCTTGTTCCAGCGAAGCAAGCAGTAGGGGTAATTGCGGGGCACAACCCTGAATGAGGCGACGCCTCCCCATCAACGATGGGAAACCGGAGCAGGTCGTTTGGCCTGTAGGACGCATAGGACCTACAGGATATATAGGCGCCTACGGCGATTCCGCTGACAAATAATTATGAGTTGAAATTCCTGGGAACGCCGCTCCCCAGAGCGGCAGTACCATGGGTATAGAAATGGAGTCAGGGAAGACTCAGCCAAAGGTATTGGCAATGATAATTCAGGGTTTATTCCTGTGGTTTGCCGCTCTGGGGAGCGGCGTTCCCAGGACCGTAACTTTATTCTGTTGCGCCGCAGGCGCCTCTTCTTCCGGGCACTGTCCCGGACGAAGCGTAGGATCTATAGGACCCATACCGGCATAAAAGGTTTTGTACCTGCGGCCCAGTATCACCCCGCGGTTCCGCCAAACCGGAGATGGCAGGTATTGAATCACTGACAGCGGATTCGTTAGGATGCAATTTCCAGCCGTTTTGACCGTAAGTGTCAATCGCGGGCGTAACAAGGTTGAAAGGAATCCAAGATGAAGTATGCCTGTAGGACCATGCTCCGAAGAGGAAGCTACGCCAGCCTGCGCTTCCTGTTGATTACCGCTTTTCTTTCGCTGGCCTGCCGTGCCGAAGTGCCGTCCATTGCCGCGGTGATGGATGACCTGGCGGCTGCGCTTTGCGAGGGGCGCAGCGCGGCGGAAGTGGCGCAATTGGATGACGCCGTCATCCTCGGCGCCCTCAGTCCGGAGCAACGGCAGGTATTAAGCACGGAATACTGGCAGTTTAATGTCAATGTGCCGGTGCTGGTCTCGGTCATGCGGGACACGGGTCAGGCCGTGGCGCCCTTCTGGCTTGAGGAGCAGGGATTCGTGAAAACCACGTTGGTGGTGCGCAACGAAAACTATAGCTACGAGGTATGGCAGAAACCGTTTCCCGCCGGGAAGGTCGGCCTGGGCATAAACGGCTTTGACCGGCACCGGCCCCATTACTTTGTGGGGGTGGGGCCGCAAACGGCCGGCGATACGGTCGCGATTTCCAATACCGTGCCCGCGCCGCAGCAGGTGTATGCCTTCAAGGAAGGCGCCGCCATCTACCATGATTGGTCTGATCTTGTTTTGACGGAGGTGCCGGACGCGTTCAAAGGACATGTAGTATTGCCCACCATTCGCGGGCGGGCCAGGGAGGCCCAGCTTATCGGCGCGTTCCGGGAGACGGCGTATCCTTCCTCCAACACCCCGGACATGGCGGTGTTGACCTGGAGCGACGATCCGCAAACCACCCAGACCATCCAGTGGCGCAGCGCACTCCCCGCCGCCCACCGGAACCGGTTGTGGTACCGCGTGAAGGAAAGCGGGCACGTCGTGCCGTGGCGGGAGGCGGAAGCGGAATCCACCGTGCTGTACGACCGCGCCATCATTAATGACCGCCGTGTACGCTGGCATACGGTCACCCTGAGCCATCTGCAGCCCGGTACGGCGTATGAATACACCCTGGAAAACCCGGAGGAACAAGAACCGGTCTGCGCCGAATTTCGGACCGCCCCTTTGGAAGCCCAACCCTTTACTTTTTTCTGGATGAGTGACACCCATAACCGTCCGGACAACGTGGGGGTGCTGGCCGCCGCCCGGGAAAAGCATCCGGACGCGGCCTTTCTCACCGTTTCGGGCGACCTCGTGGGTACCGGCCAGGAGCGGGATGACTGGGACGAGTTGTTCCATAACTATGCCGATTTCCTTCGGGAGACCCCGCTGATGCCCTCCATCGGCAATCATGACGCCATTGACGGGCTGGGTTCCGACCTGTACAGGGCGCTGCTTCGTCTGCCGGACAACGGGCCGCCGGCCCTGAAACGGGGGCAGAGTTACAGCCTGCGTTACGCCAACCTGCTGCTGATTTCCCTGGATGTCACCGAGGACATCGCCCTGCAGCGGCCCTGGCTCGAAGAAACCCTGCGGGAAAGTGATGCTCCGTGGAAAATCGCCGTGCTCCATTTCCCGCCTTATGCCCTGGAACGGGAATATCCCGATATTGAACGCGAATGGGGTACGCTCTTCGACCAGTATCATGTAGACCTGGCGCTCAGCGGGCATGTGCATTATCATTTGCGTACCTGGCCGCTCAAGGACGGCAAGCGCATGGAAAAAGCATCCAACGGCACCATCTACCTGATCTCCGTTGCCATAGACGGGCCGGGGGAGAAGGGGGCTGTTCCGGACTATGCCGAGTTGGTCAATCTTGACGGACATGCCGTTTGTGTCGCCTTTACCGTGGACGCGAACCGTCTGGACATGAAGGCCTACACGGCGGACGGGACCATTTACGATACCTTTACCCTTGAAAAGCCCTGAAAAGACAGGATACGCCGCTTTTCCCTTTTCTTTTTACGCACCCTCGGTGTACAGGTACAGGGGCTGCCCGGTCAATTCTCCGGGGCCGACAGGGGCGCCTCAAGACGCCGCCGTCCGTTGCGCGGTGCGCTCCGGGCATTCGGTGCGCTATGTTTTATACCTATATCGGGATGCTTTTTGCTATTATAGTGCGATGAGTCCCCATGCCCTGCCTCCCGTGAGGCGGGGTGACGACGGGTAAATAAAGTACGAGGGAATTTTGTTTTCCTTAATATCGGACCTTTCGCCAATCGCAAGCGTATGCGGAGACGTGGATTCTTTGGCGCACAGGTCATCCAGTATCCGAACCAGGGAGACGCGTTTATGTTCTTTGGAATGTCCCGCAAATCTGCCGCACTTTCGCTTTTCTTTGTTTTGGCATGCATTATCGCGTCCAGCGCCGGGGCGACGGTCCATTATGTCAAGCCCATGGGCGCCGGTGCCGGCACCTCGTGGGAAGATGCGGGCCCCCTCCAGGCAACAGTGTATGCCGCCGCTGCCGGCGATGAAGTGTGGGTGGCCGCAGGAACCTACAAGTCAACACAAAATCCCGTGTTGATTATGAAGGGCGGCGTTGCGCTGTACGGCGGGTTTACGGGGGTGGAGGAATCGGCTGATGAACGGAACTGGGCCGTCAATCCTGCGATCATTGACGGAGAGAATGTACGGGGATGTGTTCGGGGCGCCAACAACGCGCGACTGGACGGGTTTACCATCTCGAACGGCAAGTGGACCGCTCTGGGCGGCGGCCTGTCCAATGATACCGTTTCACCCACGGTCGCTAATTGTACCTTTGCCGAAAATTGGGGCGGTTTCGGCGGCGCCATCTATAACGAAAACGCTTCGCCGGTGATTACCGACTGTATCTTCAGCGGCAACAACTCGGATTGGGACGGGGGCGCCATCTACAACGAGATGTCTTCGCCGTCGATTTCAGGTTGCCTCTTCAGCGGGAACAGCTCTCTGAGGCGTGGCGGTGCCATGTGCAACAATGCGGCGTTGCCGGAGGTGACCGACTGCGTTTTCATTGAAAATGCGGCGGCGGTCAGCGGCGGCGGCATGTATAATGAGGAATCTTCGCCAAGGATCGTTCACTGTCGCTTTGAGGGGAATACGGCGGAACGCGGCGGTGGCATGTATATCGGCGAGGACTCCGCACCGAGAGTAATTCAGTGTACCTTCACCTTGAATGTGGCCGTCTTCTCCGGCGGTGGTATCTTTAATGTTTCCGCGTTGCCGACACTAACCGCTTGTACGATTGTGGCGAATACCTCAAGTACGGGAAGCGGCGGCGGCATCACCAACTCCGCCTCGGCCCTTACGTTGTCCAACAGCCTGGTGGTGGACAACTTTGCCCAAACGGAAGGCGGCGGCCTATACAATGAAATTTCCGCCCCGCTGGTTATTGTCAACTGTACCGTTGCGGGGAATACGAGCAATACGGCGGGCGGCGGCGGCATATATAACCTGCAATCCGAACCCGAGCTTGTCAACAGCATCTTCTGGGACAATCAGGGTTCAGGCGGTCAGGTGTCCAATGTCGTGGGAACACCCTTGCTCCAGGTAAAATACTGCTGCATCGGCGGCGGTTACGCGGGTACGGGAAATATCGATACCGACCCGTTGTTTGAAGATGCCTCTTCCGGGGATTACCGCCTTCAGGCGGGTTCTTTGTGCATAGACAGCGGAACGGATGTCGATGCGCCGGAGGATGACATAAGAGGGGTGGCGCGGCCCCAGGACGAGGGGTATGACATGGGCGCCTACGAATACAGGCTGGAAATTCCTCATCCGGCGGACACAGATGAAAACTTTGTTATGGTGATGAGTGAAGTAATCGCCTATCTTTTGGGCTGGCAGCAGGGCACTAATCCCATGACCACCGCCATACGCGCCGTGTACCTCTGGCAGGTGGGTGAATATTATGGCTATGATCCCGAAAAAGCACCCCCGATGTGCTGGATTCCGAGACGCCCCTGAGAGCCCCGGGAGGGGCAGGGGAAATGCGGCGAAGGCGCCCCTTCTTCCTCGCAAAGTCCCGAATAAAGCAGGGTATCGCATAGGCGCGCCGCCGCTGTAAGAAATAAGACGTTGAATTAGTGTATGACTGTCGTTTTGGAGTGCGTAAGCCATGCTTGCGCTTTGACTGCCGGGTTTGCATGGACTGTAAAATTAAGGAGTGACAACCCCTGTTTTGTTGCCCGGTGTATCCCGTAAGTTCCAGAGAGGGCCGTGTATACCTTTTTGCGATTATATTCGTTGAACATCATAGCAGGCGTTTCACTTCATGCCGTCCATAGGGTGTCGCGTGTTTGATCGTCTGGAAGTACAGGGATTCAACTGCGAAAGCAACGTAATGAACGGCATCCGTGCAACCCGTCACCCTGTGTTGCCGCCGGTGTGTAAAAATCTGTTTTACAATCAGGAACATGTTCATGGCCAATAAGAGACGCTCCACTTCTTCTGTATCCATTGTGCGG
>Ga0116149_1000878_pt1 | contig 38455 bp, 36 predicted proteins | sample AD_UKC057_MetaG_FD_89787 | JGI IMG/M metagenome (GOLD analysis project Ga0116149, IMG submission 89787) | Active sludge microbial communities of municipal wastewater-treating anaerobic digesters from USA - AD_UKC057_MetaG | ecosystem: Engineered > Bioreactor > Anaerobic > Digestate | place: USA...
ACGAAGACGTCAACATCGATGTGATCGTTCCCTATTTTTCCGTTGAATACATCATGCACGCGGAAGTGTTTCTCAAGGTGACCAACAGCGCGGACAGCATCATGGCGATGGCCCAACAGATCAAAAAGCCGGCGATCCCCGTCCTGTCGTGCTTTCTGGAAAATGACCTGGAGGCGGAACGCGTCAGAATTTCCACCTTCAACGCGCTGCGCAAGGCGGGATTCCCCGTTTATTCCACCATCCAGGAGGCTCTTTACGTCATCGAAACCTATTTCGAATGGTCGGAAAAGCGTGTGCGGGGGAGCAGGAAAACCGCCGAATAGCGAAAAGATACGGTAAGAAAACGAGGGCCCCGGAATATCCGCCGTCCCGGACGGTTCAGTCAAAATAGCTTCTGTAGGCTTCCGGAAGGGCATCGCGGTTTACCTGGAACAATTCAATGAGCACATTGTCGGGCGCGGGCACCATGACATATTTCCAGACGCCGATGTCCGTGACGCTTTTTTTGAACGGCACGCCCATGGCCTTGAGCTTTTCGACCACGCCGTCGATGTCGTCGGTCTGGATGCCGAAATGGTGAATGCTTCCCCGGCCGGAAAAGGAAGGCGCCTGATCGTAGAAATGAATCCGTCCGGTACCGACCCTCATGAACACGTTCCTCGCTCCCGCCAACTCCTCGTCGAGAATGATTTTCCCGCCAAAGGCGTTTTGATAAAAGGCCAGGCTTTTTTCGATATCCGACGCAAACAAATGAACATGGTGGACATGGTTCATGGACTTGCTCCTTTCTTTACGGGCGTCGCGCAGGCAAACGGGGGGATGCCGCCGCCTATGCTTTCGTCAGGGAACGGATCAGCGCGGCTGCGTTGTCGTGAAAGATCCGATCGTAAAATTCCGAAGAAAGATTCATCTTCAAAAGATTTTCAATCTCCGCTTCCCACGGCGTGATCAGGTTGGGATAATCCGACCCGTATAAAATTCTGGATTTGTATTTTTCAAGATACCCGGGTCCGAGGTTGTACCCTTCGTACGGCGCGGGCAAAAAACAGAAGGCGGTGTCGAGATACAAAGCCGGATGCCGGTCCGCAAGCTCCATGAAACCCGCGTATTCATGAGCGCCCAGATGGGCGATGGTGGCGGGAAGGTCAGGAAAACGGTCCAGAACTTTCATAAACGGGTCAAGGCCGACATAGGGATTTCCCACGGGGCCGGTCCCGGTATGGAAGAGAATGCGCTTGTTCTTCCGGATCACCAGCTCGTACAGGTCAAAGAGCCTCTCGTCGTACGGATAAAAATTCTGGACCAGAAGCTGAAGCTTGAATCCGAGGATTTTCGGGTTTTCCACAAGGCGGCGGGCCATGTCCAGAGCGTGGTCGTCGCCCGGATGATAGGCGGCAAAGCAATACAAATCCTCGTACTCCTGAAGGACTTTCTCATTCCACCGGTTCAGATCCTCGGCGATTCCGGCGCGGTGCGCGTAATTGGAATACACGATCACGCTCACGCCCGCCCGCCGAAGGCGCTCGATGCACTCCCGGTAATAACAGCGATGAATAATGTGCCAGTTGTACTGCTTCAGAAAAGCTTCCCAGATGGCATCGAAAAGCCTGTCCGGAAACAGATGAACGTGAAAATCAATTATTTTCTCTGGAATTCCCGTCATGGTCGCCACCGCCCGCGCGTCTGTATGCGCCTGTTTGGTTAGCACAACCGGAATTCATAATCAACGGAAAGGTCGGCGGGTGCAAAGATGCCCTTCCCCGGCGCGTACGGGCGGCGGGGATTTCTTGACCCGGCGGAAAATGTGGGCTAAAGAAAACGGCAAAACCCTTAAACCGCTTTTCCGGGGGAATGTGATGAAAAGAAAATGGACCGCCCTGCTTGCCGCGATGGTCATCTGCATCAGCGCCGTGCCCGCGTGCGCCGAAGTGACGCAGTCCGACCTTGTGGTCCTCGACGTGGCGCTGATCCGGCCTGTGGGCATCGTCTCCGTCGCAGTCGGCACGGCACTGTTCATTGTGTCGCTTCCCGTGTCCATTCCCAGCGGCAGCGTCGGCGCCGTGGCGAAAAGCCTCGTGAAGGACAGCTTCGAATACACGTTCATCAGGCCCGTCGGGAATTTCGACTATGAGCTGGGCACATGGGGCAAAGAGGCCCCGCCCATCTCAGAAAATTCCCGCAGCCGGATAAAATAGGCGCTGGACAAGAAATAACTGCTCCGGTATAAAGAAGCCATGGAAATCCTCATGAGCACACAACTGGCCGTGCCCCTTTCCCAGGTGGCCCTGCTTCTGGGGATCAGCACCCTGGTCCTGTTTTTTGGACGGGTGAAGCTGGCCCTGCTCATCAACTACTGCTTCACTTTTTACTGGGGGTTTTTTCTGAATCCCAGCTTCCGCTCCGAACTGGGAGAACTGGTTCTCAACACCTACACCTACGTCTATATTGGGGTCGGCCTGCTCATCGTCGTTCTGGCCCTGATCGGATTTCTTTCCAGCAACGAACGCTGAGCCATCCTTTTATTTCATTCCTGTGTGCAAGCGAAGCGCGACTTTGCGCCTGCCCCGGACCGGGTTCGGGTGTCGCAGACCAGGGGTGTTTTCGAAAAAAAAGCCGCTTTGCATTTGATTTTTTCCCCGCAAATGACCTATACATGGACGGAAGGTCACACCAAGGAAAAACGAGGAGCGAAAGCGATGTGGACATCCATCACCGGATTTTTGCGCGGTGCCCTTGGTCTCGCCTTTCTGGGCATCAATACCCTCTTCTGGGCCGTTCCGGTTTACATCACGGCCGTTTTCAAGCTGATCCTGCCCTTTCGCGCGGCCAGGAACTTCTTTGACGTCATTCTCAATTTTCTATCCTATACCTGGATCTACTGCATCAACTGGTTTATCGGGGCCATCAAAACCGTGGAATATGACGTCACGGGGCTTGAAAAACTGAAGCGGAACGAATGGTACATCGTCGTTTCCAACCACCAGACCATGATCGACATCATCGTTCTTCAGAAAATATTTCACGGCCGCATCCCCTTCCTGAAATATTTCATGAAGCAGGAGCTGATCTGGGTGCCTATTTTGGGGCTGGCCTGGTGGGCGCTGGATTATCCTTTTATGAAGCGGTACTCTTCGGAACTCCTGAAAAGAAAACCGCATCTTCGGGGCAAAGATGTCGAGGCAACCCGGAGAGCCTGCGCGAAGTTCAAGGACCGGCCCGCATCCATCATGAACTTTGTTGAAGGAACCCGCTTTTCCCGCGCGAAACAAGCGGCGCAGAAATCGCCCTACCGGCACCTTCTCAAGCCGCGGTCGGGCGGCGTATCGTATGTTCTTTCCATGATGGGCGAAAACATGCGAAACCTGATCGACGTCACCATCGTTTACCCCAACGGCGTGGAAGATGCCTGGCGGTTTTTCTGCAGCAGAATATCAAGAATCCTCGTCCGGATCGAAGTGCTGCCGATCGATCCCGACCTTCGCGGGAAGAATCCCGACGATCAGGAATACAGAAACCGGTTCAACCGCTGGCTGAACGACCTGTGGAAAAAGAAAGACTGCACCATCGAGCAGACGCTGGCGCGCGCTTTTTCTCGCCCCTGACGCCCGGCCGTCGGGCTTACGCCTCGGCAACCCGCCGGGATATTTTTTTAAGCCGGCTGATCTGGCGGCGCAGCAGCAAGGCTTTCTCCCGGTCGCTGTCCTCCAGCGCCCGGCCGTGCAAAAATTTCAACTCGCGGATTTTCGCCTTGACTTCCGGTTTGGTCATCCTGATTTTGCCCTTGGGCTTGTGTTTGTGCGCGTGCGGCTCGTCCTTGATGCCCTTGGCCTCTTTGATAAAGGCCACCAGCTCTTCCTTCTTCATTTCGTGAACGGCCTTTTCATGCGGGAACTGCTCGGCCAATTCCCGCAGTTCCTTCACGGTCAGTTTGTCCAGGTGCTGATCATCATGGGATTTGTGCTCTTTTTTGTGAGTTTCTTCGGACATCGCTCATAGACCTCCTTGTTTGATTTCAGGAACATCAACGTGCAATGCGAAAAAGGGAAACCGGTTTGGATCTCCTATACCACAACCGCGCTTGAGGTTCAACCCGCGCAGCCGATTCCTTCCGATTGACACGACATTGCATTTGCCTTATTCTCTGCGCAAACAAAATGCCGAAGGGCCGCGCGCAAAACTGTTGGCTTCAGATTTTTTTTCAAGGAGGAGGAACTCATGAAACCGACCGAAATTTTGAAAGAAGAACACCGGCTAGTCCTTTTGATGCTGAAAATCATGGAGGCGGTCTGCAAAAAGCTGGAGCAAAACCAGTCCGTGAAAACGGAAGACCTTGACGCCATCATCGATTTCATCCGGGGTTTTGCCGACGGTTGCCACCACGCCAAGGAAGAAAAACTGCTTTTTCCCGCGCTGGAAAAAACCGGCATGCCCCAAACCGACGGACCCATTGCCGTGATGCTTCGCGAACACGCCCTGGGCCGCGGTTTTGCCAGAAGCATGAGCGACGCCATCGGCCTCATGAAAAACGGCGACGCGACGGCCGCCAAAACTTTTGTGGAAAACGCCCGCGGCTATATCCAACTGTTATGGAATCATATCGACAAGGAAGACCATGTACTGTTTATGATGGCCGAACAGCGCCTGAGTCCCGCCGCGCAGGATGAACTTGTGGAAGGCTTCGACCGCGTGGAGCGCGAAGAGACGGGCGAAGGAGTTCACGAAAAGTACCACGCCCTGCTGCACCGCATGCGCGACGATTATCTGTAGAAAAAAGCGTTGGAATGTCTATTCCAAGAAAAAAGGGGTCCGCCATTTATTGGCTAACCCCTTGATTTTACTGGTGGGTCAGGGCAGAATTGAACTGCCGACACTCGGATTTTCAGTCCGATGCTCTACCGACTGAGCTACCGACCCGAATAACAGGCAAAACCTGTTTAAATGCCGAAAACGTCTATAAAACTTGATTCCCTTTGTCAAGGCATTTTTTGTCCGTCCACTCCCGACGCGCCCTGGACGGAAGGCGCATCAGGCTTATTTTCTTCCGGTTGTGAAACGTTGACGGGGACGCAGCCGAATCCGGCGGGACTTTGCGGTCCTGATGAAGAATCAGGGATCGAAATTCCGGATTCATTTCCCCGCGGTTCGCGGATGATCACTACCGTGCCGGCAATCTTGTCATGCCAGCCCTGCTTTCTCCGGTCAAAGGCAACCCAGAGGTATCCCAGGCAAAAAACCAGGCTGGAAACCAGGTAGCCGACCGATCTCAAAAAAGCCGTGCCGAAAGAAATCGATTCGCCGGTGACGGACACCACCTGCAGGCCCAGCAGCCTTTTTCCTGGTGTGCGTCCGGTGGAGCCGTGAAAATAGGTAAAGTAGGCAATATTGACCGCAAACGTCAGAAGCCAGATCCAGGCAGTCAGCAAAGCCAGTTTGTCCGGGTCCGTCATCTGGGCGACGATTGCGCTGCCGTCTCCGGACATTGCGCCGGCAATGTAGGCCACGCCTGCCACAACCCCCAGAAAAATGATCACGACGCTGACGATGAATCCGTCGATCATGTATGCAATGAAACGCCGCCAGAAGCCCGCGAATGCGTATGTGGTCATTTGCCGCCTCCTTCCGCGACGGAGCTGAAGATGCCTTTCTCGTACTGGATGATCGACAGAATTGCCGCCGCCGCTGTTTCCACTTTTAAAATCTGCCGGCCAAGGCTCACGGAAACAAAGCCGCTTTCCCTGGCCCGATCCACTTCCTCCCGGGCAAGCCCGCCTTCCGGTCCGACAATAATAAAATAATGCGCCGCGCCGGAAAACCGGTCATCCTGCAAAACGTTCCGAATCGTTTGCCGGTCCTCTTCCTCCCAGAAAATCAGCTTCCGCGCGCCGGAATCCGCACGTTTCAGCATGTCGGCAAAGGACAGGACCGGCTCCACCACGGTCACGTAGGAATTCCGCGTGCAGCGCGCCGCTTCCTGAACGATTTTTTGCCAGCGGGCGACTTTCGCGGACGATTTTTCCCCTTCGATTCTTCGGATGGAACGGGCCGCCGCCACGGGGATGATGACGTCCGTTCCCAGCTCCGCGGCCGTTTTGACGATCCCGTCCATTTTTCCCGCTTTGGGAATCCCCTGCGCCAGCGTCAGGCGGATTTTTCTCTTCACCGGCGGAAGGAGCTTGCCCAGACGAATTGCAACCCCGGACGGGCTGAAATTTTCAATCCGCGCTTCAAACTCGTGGCCGTAGCCGTCAAAAACCAGAACGGCGTCGCCCGGCTTCAGGCGCAGAACCGTCTTCAGATACCGAAGCTGATCCGCGCCGAGCACGCATTGCGAAGCGTTTTGCAGCGTCTCGGGACTGTAGATTCGGGGCAACGTCAACGTCAGACACTTTCCAGCAAAAAAGATTGGCTTGCCGCCTGAAAGCGATCAGGACGGTCCGCCGTTTTCCTTGCGCAGCACGCAGCAGACCCACTCTTTTTCTGTCAGACGGCGGTGCTGCACCAGCGGCGCAACAATGAAATGCTCCTCCATTGCGGGCACGTCGTTTTCAATGATCCCCGAAATGATCAGATAACCGCCGGGCAGGAGAAGCCGGACGAGCTGCGGGCGCAGTTTGAGGAGCAGTTTGGCCGTCAGGTTGGCAATGATCAGATTGCGCGGACGGCTGATGCGCGCTGCGTCCTGGTTCAGGATTTGAACCCGGTCTTCCACAGCGTTGATGACCGTATTCTGGGCCGCAATCTCCGTGGCCCTGGGATCATTGTCCACGCAGATCACATCCTGCGCGCCCATCTTGGCGGCGGTAATGCCCAGAATGCCGGTGCCGCATCCGGCATCAAGCACTTTCCATTCGCCAGTCGAGCGGTCCTTCAGAATGATATCCTCTATCGCTTCCATGCACATGCGCGTGGACGCGTGCTGACCGGTCCCAAACGCCATGCCCGGATCGATCTCCACGACAATGTCGCGGCTGTCCGGCGCGTATCTTTCCCAGGTGGGTTTGACGACGATATTCTGGCAAACTCGGATCGGCTTGAAATATTTTTTCCACTGCTCTCCCCAGTCGGGATCGGTGATGGTTTCGGAAGAAAGTACGGGCACGGCGGCGTCCGGAAAAATTTCTTCCAGACTTTTGAGATATTTTTGAACCGCCTTCATCCGCTTTTCGGCGCGCACGTCGGCGGGAAAGAAGGCGTTGATGACTTCCAGTCCCGAGGATTCGGGAAAATCATCGGCGCCGGGCGGCATCAGCGATTCTGAAAAAACGCCCTGCGCCCCCGTTTCTTCCAGAAAATTGCTCAGGGCGTCGATTTGTTCCGCGGACGCCGAAATCTGAATTTTCAACCATTTTTCGGGTTCTTTTTGCGTCATGGCCCAGCCTTCAATGAGGTAGTGTGAAAAGCGGCTTTTATATAGCCTGTTCTTCCGAATATATCAAGCAGCCCTGTCATGGCCTGCGGCCTGCAGAATTTGGCTTGACAAAAACAGTCTCGGAGCTTATTCTGACGCTGGTAATACCACCAGCCAGGAAGGCCGCTGAGGAGATATGATGCAGGAACCCCTTGTTGAACCCATCCGCACAGACAGCTTAAAGGAGATCTTCGTGCTCCGGTTTGAAGAGCTGATTCTTTCCGGAAAAATCAAGATCGGAGAGAAGCTTCCGCCGGAGCGGGAGCTTGCCCTGCAGCTGGGCGTGAGCCGCCCGGTGGTGCACGAAGGACTGGTCGAACTGGCGTCGCGCGGACTGGTCAGCATCAAACCGCGCTTCGGCGCCACCGTCAACGATTACCGCAAGGAAGGCTCCATCGCCCTGATGGCCTCGCTGATTCAGTACCAGAAAGGAAATCTGGAACCGGAGCTTCTGGAAAGCCTGCTGCAGATTCGAATGATGCTGGAGCCGCCCTTTGCGCGGCTGGCGGCCCGCAACCGGACTTCGGAGCAAATCCTGGAACTCCACGGCATCCTGGAAAAGGAAGCGGCAGCCAACGGCCGGAATCCTCAGGCGCTCACGGACCTCGATTTTGAATTTCACCTGCTGATTGCGCTGGCTTCCGGCAACCGGGTTTACCCGCTTCTTCTGAATTCGTTCCGGTCGGTTTATACGAACCTTTCCGGCCAGTTTTTCAGAAACACGAAAGTAACCGACGCCGTCCACGGTTATCACGAAAAGATGGTCAACGCCGTGGAATCCGGCAACGAAACCAGGGCAGCCTCCGTGATGAAGGCCATTCTGAACCACGGGGAAAAGCATCTTCGGGAAATGATCGGGCAGGAAAGCCTGTCCCTGTAACCTTTTTTACCGGGAGGGAACCATGAAAACCGCACTGGCAAACGAAGTTCATCTGAAAGAGCCCAAAGCATTATCCGGCCGCATTCAGTGGCTGCGCGATTATTATTTCCGCGGAACCGAGCGGCCCTGGAACAACGAATTTACCTGCTGGACGACCGGAACTCCGTGGGACGTGATTTACAACGAGCTGACGTTTTACATCGTGCCGGAAACCTACACGCTGCTCAACACACTGGGCGCATCCTATCTTCAGGCCGCGCGGCCCGTGGCGCTGCACCGGGATTTCTGGACATGGCCGCTCGTGGAACGGCGGGCCTGGTTTGTGAAGGAAGCCATCGTAAACTACGTGCCGCAGGAAATTCTTCCGGGGGATTTGCTCGCCGGCGCGAGGTTCAATATTCAAACGTCCATGTGCTTCACCAAAGAGGAAAGCCGTGCCTGGCAAAAGCTGGTCAAGGGCAAAAACGGCGCAAGGGCGAAAATGAAATGGTTCCATGACCATGGATACGGAAACGCGGGCGCCACCAGCGGCCATCTGATCCCCGGCCATGAACGGCTTCTTCGCATGGGCTGGAAGGGAATCCATGCGGAATTGCTTTCCCTGTACAACTCGCTTGGCGAGGCCGAGCGGTCCGGATCCAAGGGAGCGCAGCTCCGCGCCATGATGACCGCGTCCGCCATGGCGCGCGATCTGGCCGCGAAATACCGTTCCCTGTGCGAGGGTCTGGCGCAAAAAGAACCGGACGCCGGCCGCGCGGCCGAGCTTCGAACCATGGCCGCCAATCTCAGCCGCGTGCCGTGGGAGCCCCCGACGAATTTCTGGGAAGCCGTGCAGGCGCTTTGGCTCAACCACATGCTGGTGATGACGGACGAGAACTACCCGGGCGCTGGCGTTTCCTTCGGCCGGGCGGACCAGTATCTTTACCCGTATTACGAAAAATCGATCCGCGACGGCATGCCGAGGGAATGGGCCAAGGAAATTCTGAAATGTTTCTGGGTTCACGCCAACACGGCCTACGACGCCATGATCCGCAACGGCAACCAGGGCATTACCGCCGGCTTCGGCCAGTTGATTACGCTTTCCGGTCTGGGGGCCGACGGACGCGACATGACCAACGAGCTGACCTACGCCATGCTGGAAGTAATCGATGAAATGTCGCCCATCCTGGAGCCCAAACCGAATGTGCGCCTGCACCGGAACAGCCCCGAAGAGCTCTACGACAAAATCGTGGACATGATCGAATCCAGCCAGGGCGCGCCATTCCTTCTGAATTTTGACGAGCGCTCCATGGCCGGCATGATGCTGGAGGCCAAAAAGGCGGGGCTTGCGCACCTGATCCACGAGGGCAACGTCCACGAATACGCGCCTGTCGGATGCCTGGAGAACACCATGGTCGGAAATGACCGCTCCGGAACCGTGGACAACAACCTTAATTTGCTCAAGGCCGTCGAACTTGCGATGACGGGCGGAAAAGACCTGCTGCCCTTTTATGATCCCATGACCGGAAAAACCGAAGCCGTTCGGCAGGACGGCCCCCGAACGCCGGACGCCGCGTCCATTCAAACGTGGGAAGAATTCTGGGAAGCCTATGCGGCCCAGACGCGCTACATCATTCAAAAGTGCGTGGACCTGTACGAAACATCCGAATCCATCCGCGCCCGATTCTTCCCGACGCCCTATCTTTCCTGCATGGTCGAGGGCTGCGCCGAGCAGGGCCTGGACGTTACGCAAGGCGGCGCCCAAATCAGCTTCACCACGCTGGAAGCCGTGACCTACGCGACAACCGTGGATTCGCTCCTCGCCGTCAAGTATCTGGTCTTTGACAAAAAAGTCTGCACGCTGCCGCAGTTGGCGGACGCGCTTCGGGCCAACTGGAAGGGGCATGAAGTGCTTCAGGCCATGGCCAAAAACCGCGCCCCCAAGTACGGCCGGGACGATGATGAGGCGGACGAACTGGCGCTGCGCGTCATGCAACTCTGGTGCGCAGAGACGTGGCGGCACAGGACCCAGTCCACCGGGCGCCGGTATCGACCGGGAATGCTGAGCTGGAACTACTGGGCGGGCGACGGCTACATCATGGCGGCAAGCGCCGACGGGCGCACCAAGGGTCAGTTTCTCTCCAATGCCATCTGTCCGTCCAACGGGGCGGACATCAAAGGACCGACTTCCAACGCCAACTCCGTCGGGAAAGTACTGGGCGGCAAAGCCAAAGACGGCCGGGGCGACTGGCTGGACTATCTGAACGTCCTTCCGAACGGCGCGAGCCACACCATTACGTTCAATCCGTCGATTCTGCGGGATCCGGTGCACAAGGATAAATTCAAAGCGTTTCTGAAAGGCTACACCCAGAATGGCGGAACCGCGCTGCAGATCAACATGCTGGATTCCGGCATGCTGAAAGACGCGCAGGATCATCCCGAAAACTACCGGCATCTTCTGGTGCGGATCACCGGCTACAATGCCTATTTCACAACCGTGGGAAGGGAACTGCAAAATGAAGTCATTGAACGGGTCAGTCACCAGCAGTTTTAAGGCGGAGAACCCATGACGTCGTCCAAAGGAAAAAATGGGCTGGTTCTGCAGATTCTCCGCATGTCCACGGAGGACGGGCCCGGCATTCGCACGAGCGTTTTCTTCAAGGGTTGTCCTCTCGGCTGCCTGTGGTGCCACAATCCCGAAAGCATCAGCCCCAAGCCTCAGGTTCAGTGGCTTCACACGAGCTGCATCGGCTGCGGCAACTGCGTGGAAATCTGCCCGGAAAAAGCGCTGGAGAAGACGACCGACGGCATCATGATCAACCGCCGGCTCTGCACCGGCTGCGGTTTGTGCGCGGAAGAATGCCCCACGACCGCCATGGAGCTTCTGGGCAAAAAATGGAGCGTTTCCGATCTCGTCCATGAACTGGTCAAGGACCGCGTTTACTTCGAACAGTCCGGCGGCGGCGTAACCCTGACCGGCGGAGAGGCGGCCCTGCAGCACGAATTCTGTCTGCCCCTTTTGAAAGAGCTGAGAGCCGTCGGGATTTCTACGGCCCTGGACACCTGCGGGCAGGCGCCCCAAAAAACGCTGGCCGCCCTTTTGCCGTACATCGATGTCCTCCTGTATGACCTCAAGGAGATCGATCCGGAAAAGCACAAAGGATTCACCGGAGCGGGCAACGCGAAAATTCTGGAAAACGCCGTCTTCGCGGCGCGCTTCAAAAAAGACCATCCGTATCCCAGGACGCTGTGGATTAGAACGCCCGTCATTCCGAATTCGACGGACACGCCCGAAAACATCGCGGGCATCGGCCGGTTCATTCACGAAAATCTGGAAGGAGCGGTTGACCGCTGGGAGCTTTGCTCCTTCAACAATTTATGCAGGGACAAGTACAAACGGCTGGGCCTGAACTGGCCTTTTGCCGAAGCGGAACTCATGAAAAAAACCGTCATGGAAAATTTGGCCGGTGTCGCGAAAAGCGCGGCTCCGAAGACGAACGTCTGCTGGAGCGGATCGACGACGCTGGAAAAAAGAGCGGATTCACAAGAACCGCCGGAGAAACAGAACAAACGCAAACCGGTTTGCGCCGGCTGATTTCAAGAGAAAGGAAAAATTCCATGACCATCAAAAACCGTTTTTCGGAATCGGACATGAAGGCCTTTGCGCCGTCGGAGAAAGTCGGCATCATCGCGACCGTGACGCCGGAAGGGCTGCCGCACCTGTCGCTTCTGACCTCGGTCATGGCCTCAACGCCCACGCAGTTGACGATCGGCGAGTTTAGCACGGGCGTGAGCAAAGCCTACCTGCAGCAGACCCGGAAAACCGGTTTTGCCATTGTGACGCTGGACAAGAAACTCTGGCGGGGGAAAGCGCTGTGGACACACTTGAAGAAAGAAGGCCCGGAATACGAAGTCTATAATCAGCAGCCGATGTTCCGATACAATACGTATTTCGGAATCAACACGGTCCACTATCTGGAGCTGAAGGAAACCACGGAAGGGTCGCCGCTGCCTCTGGTTGCCGTCGCGGCGTCGGCGATTCTGACCAGACTCGCGAAAGGCGCCGCCGCGCAAAGCGCGAAAGTGAAGGCGCTTTCGCCGTTCGGGAAAAATCTGTTTGACCGCCTGGATTCCCTCAAATTTTTATCGTTCATTGACGACGACGGATTTCCGACCGTCATCCCCGTTATTCAATGCCAGGCCTGCGACGAAAACCGTCTGGCGTTTTATCCGGGCGTATTTGCCGAAGAGCTGAATCGGCTGGAGGCGGGAAAGACAATGGCGATTTTCGGGATGACCATGGAGATGGAGGATGTTCTGGTCCGGGGCGTCTTTCAGGGCTACGCCCGGCGCCGGGGCATCAGGCTGGGAACGCTGGATATAGACTGGGTCTATAATTCCATGCCCCCCAACCACGGGCAGATTCACCCGCCGCTTCCTCTGAAAGCGGTGACGGATTTCTGACTTTTTCCTGCTTTTTCCTGACCTGCTACCGATGGAAGCGCACCGGAAGGACCCGGACGTCGCTGTCCAAGCCCTGTTGCGAACAGACGCTCTGGCCGGTGATGAACGACAGGTTGAAGGCGTAGTAACCGGCCATTTCATACTTCGGAAGCATGGAAATGCAGGTATCCGAAGTCCAGGGGCAGCAGCCCGTCAGGCTAATGAGGGATGTGGCCAGGTGATACCCGTGAGCGTCACGACTTGAGCCGCTGTACAATCCCGCCAATTCATTTTTCGTCGGCATCCGCCAGTCGTCGTATCCGCCCGTGCTGAAGTTTTCACAGAATGTCTTGGCGGCAATCCATTGGATATCGACTCCGTTGTCCTTATCCGCCCACATCAGATTGGTCGTGGTATCCAGGACGGTCCCGTCGTCATAGGCGACAAACCGGCCATCCCTGCCGGTTTCATTGGCCGCAAACGCGGATCCGGCGCAGACCATAATCCCCAGCAAAACCCATACAACCATCATGATTCCACGTGTTTTTCTCATCATCACCCTCGCTGTACGGCTACTTTTGAAAAACCCCCTCCATCACGATCTCATCCAACTTTTTTCGCGGCGAAGGGAATTCCCGTTCCTGGAGATATTCGGGAAGGTCTTCTTTGTTCCCGGGGCGGCCCACGGCAATCATCGCCTCCACGGCGTAGTCATCCGGCACTCGCAGCGCTTCTTTGGCTTTGTCATAGTCGAATCCCTGCATGCAATGCACCACCAGATTTTTCAGCGACCCCTGCAGGGCCAGACTGACCCACGCGGCCCCCGCGTCATACGAATGCGTTCGCGCGGGGCTGCCGGAATCAAACGTGGTTTTGGAAATCACGGCGATCAGAACCGCGGCGTTTTTCGCCCAGATTCGGTTGCCTTCCGCCAGAAGCTCAAAGAAAACCTCCCAGCGCGGCGTATCGCGGCGGGCATAAATAAACCGCCAGGGCTGATTATTATTGGCGGAAGGCGCCCAGCGCGCCGCCTCAAAAAGGTTCAGAAGCGCCGCCTCATCAAGATCCGCGCCGGACATGGCCCGGGGAGACCAGCGATGAAGAAATATTTCATGAACACCATTTTCCTGCTGTCGAAAGTCCTTGATATTCATCGATTCCTCCCCATTGCCCAACTGCCGTGGCGCTGTTTTTTAACAAAGATTAACCGGTTTTCTTCAGAATGCAAGCCTTTTTAAAAATAGTGGAGTCTGAGCTTGACTTTCCGGGTTTAAAAATATATAAGGCGCAACTTGCTGAAAAGCAGGCCCTCTAAAACAGCGTCCCCATCGTCTAGAGGCCTAGGACACGGGCCTTTCACGCCTGTAACCGCGGTTCGACTCCGCGTGGGGACGCCAATTTGGGGTCAAATCTTTATTCTTGACATTTGACCAACTCATTTTGAATTTTTATCAATTCTCCCCCAAGTTCCGGGTTGTTTTCTATTTTGATTTGCAGCCGTTTTCGTGCCTGGCTCACCGCACTGTAATCTACGCCGCCCAGGAGCGATCCGATTTCCGGCTGCGTGAGATTGCAAATCCGGTATAAGATTTCCATCAGCATCGCCCGCTGGGTCGATTGTTTGCCTTTTCTGGTCAAATCCTCTCTGCTGATTTTCACCAGCCTTGCGTATCGATCAATCAAATGATCGGGTTTAATCTGTTTTCCCAGCTTTCTAAGCGCAGGCTGCTCCCGGGAAGAACGCTGATGCCCCTTGCTTTTGCTGAATGTCTTCTGAATTTGTTCGATAAAATCCTCGCCTCCAACAATACCAGTACCCTTTCCCTTCTCCAGCGGACTGGGCAGGTCTCTTTCCATGCCTTCCACGACAAATTTTTGATATTCATTCATGGCATTGTGATTCTCGCCGCCAAAATAATCCAGAATGATTTTATATTGAACAAAGCTTTTCCTGTTTTGCGGTTGAAGATATCCCGGAAAACTGGTTGAATCATTGATCATCAAATCCCGAAATCTTTGCCCCACGGGCTTTTGAGACTTAATTCTCAGCGGATTCAAATGGATGTAGCGGGAAACTTCCATAAGATAATTGTTTTCATCTATGAGAAAAGCTTTGTACCTCCCCTGGTAGAGATGCCCGGTTCGTTTATGTTTCCGGTTAAAAAAACCGGTATAGCTGATGTTGAAATGACGCATGAATTCGGAAAGGTTGCCTTTCGGTGTGCAAACAAGCAGGTGAAAATGGTTGGGCATCATTGCATAGGCCAGTAGTTGAACCTCAAAGATAGTTAAGGATCGACTCAGCAAACGAAAGAATTCTTTCCGGTCATCGGCATGACGAAAAATTTCCCTGCGTTCATTCCCGCGGCAGGTGACATGATAAAAAGCATCCGGATATTGGATTCTTAGGGGACGACTCATGGTGTTTTTTAATAGAGAGAGCTTGAAATGTCAAGAATAAAGATTTGACCCCACCCTGCCCCCCACCCTGACCCTTATCGCATTTTCTGTCCCGCCGCATCCGCGGCGATCATGGCGTGGAGCACACGCTCGGGAGTGATGTCGCCCGCTTCGTGGTGAACAGCCGCGCCGGGCGCACAGGTCTTTTCCGCCGCTTTTCTCAGTCCGATTCGGTCCCGTTTATCCAATCCGATATCTGCAAGCGTAACGGGCAATCCCATTTCCCTGCAAAATCCATAGACCGTTCGCATCACTTCCGGTGATGCGCCCGTCAGATGAAGGCCGGTCAATACGCCGAAGGCCACCTTTTCGCCGTGATAATAGGCATTGGTTTCCTCAAGGGCAGTCAAGCCGTTGTGAATGGCATGAGCGGCGGCGAGCCCGGAACTTTCAAACCCGATTCCGCTCAGAAGAATATTCGCTTCCACGATGCGCTCCAGGGCGGGAGTCGGCACCTGATGCTCGCAGGCGAGTTTCGCCGCCGCTCCACAGGCCAGGAGCGTATCGTAGCATAGCCTGGCGAGATGCAGGCCCGCCATTGTGCTCAGTCCGCCGCATTCGTTTTTCGATTGCGTACGGCGGCAGGATTCAGCCTCAAACCAGGTAGCCAGCGCGTCGCCCATGCCCGCCACCAGAAAACGAACGGGGGCCGCGGCAATAATGCCGGTATCTACCACCACTGCGGCGGGATTTGATTTCTGGTAGTATTCCCGCTCGTGGACGCCGTTCTCGGAATAGACCACCGCACAGCCGCTGCAGGGCGCGTCGGTGGAGGCAATGGTGGGAACGATGATCACCGGGATATTCGCCCGGTCCGCGGCAATTTTCGCCGTATCGATCGTTTTGCCGCCCCCCATGCCGATCATAACGCCGATGCGGTTCTTTTCAATGACCTTGGCCAGACGGACTAATTCCTTTTCGCAGCACTCCCTGCCGAATGTTTCGATGAACGCCTGGTTTGTTTCTTCATGAATGCCGCAGACGGGAACAATGGTTTTGGCTGCCGTGGGGGATGCGAGGACAAGCGCCCTGGCGCCGAAGAGTGAGATCAGTGCCGGCAATTCTTTCAGCGCTCCCGCGCCCTGAATGTATTTTCCGGGGAATACCGCTTTTTTAAACATGCCTCTCCTCCATTTCTCCCATTTCGTATGTAAAAAGATAAATATCACAAAATGGCCGCAATCCCATCTGTTTTTATACTTCAAAAGCCATTTGCGATGAATGGCGCAAGATTTTCTTGACTTACAAAGCCTCGTTTTTTATACTCCGCAAAAATTATCAGTTCACAGTGACAAAGACAAAGATTGCAATAAGACAGCCTCCTGATCATACATTCGTTTATTTGCGGATGGGAAGGGCTTCGCATGATCATGCATGGCGCAGATAACGCCCGTTTTTGGACCGATCAGCTGTTCAACGCAATGATTACGGCGGACCGCCGGGAGGCGTCCGGCGTAATGGACCGGATGATGGCCGCCGGTGTAAATTCCCAATCGATCATTGATGACGTTCTCGATCCGACGCTTATCCGGCTGGGCGACCTTTGGGAGCAGGACGCCGTATCGCTCACCCAGACCTTCGTAGCCTCCAAGATCGCCGAAGATGTGCTGCTTCGCTGTGTGTCGGCTTCAGGAAAAACGGCAAAGCGGGGCGCGCCGGTTGTCATCGGCAATATCGAGGATGATTTCCACAGCCTGGGACGGCGCATCGTGGGATCTTTTTTGCGCGCGGGCGGCTGGGAGGTTCACGACCTGGGCAATGACGTGACGGCCGAACAGTTTGTGGACAAGGCAATCGAGGTTGGCGCGTCCGTTGTAGGGGCTTCCGCGATGATGCACACCACGGCCCTGAATATCCGCAAACTGCGAGATCTGATCGACGCCCGCGGGCTGAATCATCAGCTGAAGCTGGCGGTGGGCGGCGCCGTCTTCAACTGGCGGCCGGATCTTGTCGCGGAAGTGGGAGGCGACGGCACGGCCCGCAACGCAACCGGGGTTGATGCTCTGTTTCAAAGGCTCCGCGACGCAGCGAAAGGAGGGTGAGCACCATCAATTCGTGCGAACGCGTGATGAATACACTTCAGGGCCTTCCGACGGATCGCGTGCCGGTCTTTGCCGTGCTGGGCGCCTACGGCGGAAAGCTTGCCGAAACCGGCCTGAAAACCCTTTACAGCGATGCAGATGCCTACGTCTCGGGACAACAGGCCGTCCAGAATGCCCTGGGTTTCGATATGATTCTGGCCACCTTCGATTACAGCGCCATCGCAGAGGCGTTCGGCGGCGAGGTGGCCTGGTTTGACAATCAAACGCCCAACATGAAACGCCCCGCGGTCAGTGAAGCCTCCGCAGTTGCCGGCCTGAAGCTGCCCGATCCGCGGCGAGACGCAAGGCTGCCGGTCATTCTGTCGGCAACGCGGCAACTGGTCTCCCTGTACCGGGAAAGTGTGCCGGTGTTTGCGGCGGTGCCTGGTCCGGGGGCGCTGCCGGCGCTGGTGCTCGGACTGGAAACGTGGATGGAAACGGTTTTATTCGACGAGGATAACGCCCGCCGCATTCTGGAGCGGACCGGCCGGTTTTTCCTGGACTGGGTCCATGCGCTTTGCGAAGCGGGCGTGACCGGTCTTGTGGTGACGGAATCCGTCGCCTCCGTGGAAATTTCGACGCGCGACCTGTTTGCGAAAGTTTTCCTGCCCCACCTGCACGATCTGTTCGGCCAAATCAACGCGCCCCTCGTGTTTCACCACGGCGGCGGCCGAATTCTGCATATTCTCGACTTGCTGCCCGGTTTGCCGGGATTGGCGGGGGTGGTCGTCGGCTCCAAGGATGATCTGGGCGCCGCAAGGTCGGCCCTCGGAACCGAATTGACCCTGATCGGCAATCTGGATAATCTGAGCCTGCCGGCGGTCTCCGCCGCGGAGATCCACAGACGGAGTCTGGCGTGCCTGAAGACCGCCGCACCCGCCGGCCGCTACATTCTGTCGCACTCCGCCGCGGATGTGCCGCTGAGTACACCGCTGGAAAACCTGCAGGCCATGATTGAGGCCGCCGGGGAATATGCCGCCAAAGAAATGAGTGCCTTATGAATCCTTCCACCATATGGTTGAGCTGCGGCGTTCTGCAGGCGGAGCTGGAACAATTGCATCGCGACGGCCGGATTCGCGGTGAACTTCGATTCCTCGACTCCATGCTGCACATGAACCCAGAGCGGCTGCAGGCGGCGCTGGAGGCGGAAGTAGCCAAGCTTGTTTCCGAAGGTTCCCGTGTGGTGCTGGTGTACGGCGATTGCTGCAACCGGATGACGGATCTGATCCGCCGGTTCGGGGTCAGCCGGGTCAACGCCGTCAACTGCGCGCAAATGCTTGCGGGGCGCCGCCGCTACCGTGAATTGATGAAGAATCAGGCGTTTATGCTCCTGCCCGAATGGGCGCCGCGCTGGAAAGAAATCATGCAGGGCGAACTGGGTTTGTCCCCGGAGGTGGCGCGCGATCTCATGCGGGAGAATCGCCGCGAGCTGGTTTATCTGGATACGGCGGTGGCGCCGGCGCCCCGGGAAGCGATCGAGGAATGCGCGTCCTATACGGGATTGCCCCTGCGTGTCGAAAAGGTGTCGCTCGATCATCTGCTGGCCCTTTTGCTGCAGGCGGAATCCGGCCATATCCCCCCGCTTCCCGAAAAGGCTGTTGCGTCTTCCGCCCCATACCGCAAACCGGCAACATGGGCCGATCAGGTCATGATGGCGGATGTGTTTTCCGAAATCCTCGCATCCTCCGATCCTTCCCGGCTGGCCCAAATCCTGACGGAACAAATGCGCGAACTCACCGGCGCTCATACGGCCATCCTCGTTGCGCATCCAGAGGGCGTCCATTCACACCGGATCATGCACGTGTCGCCCGCCCGGCGCGGATCGCTGTTGACGGCGGATGAAGTCCGGCTTTTTTGTTCCGATCTTGCTCAGGTGATGCCCCTGTACGTCAAGGATTACCATCCCGAACATCCCTGCCGTCTTCCGCTCTTGCGCGCCGGCGTCTCATCGCTGATGCGCTTTCCCTTGCGGGCCGGAGAAGACCTGCTGGCCACCATGCTTTTGCTGGATCTGCCGGGTGCGGACCGGATTGCAGAGACGGAAAAAATCATCACCCATCTTACGCCGGTCATGGCGCTGGCCCTGAAAAATTCCTTTGCCCGCGAAGAAATTGAACGTCAGGCGAAGAAACTTGCCTACTATGCGGGCGACCTGGAGCGCCGAGTGGCCCAACGCACCGAGGCGCTCAGGGAAAGCGAGGAAAAATATCGCACTCTCTTTGAGAATGCCGGCGAGGCTATCTTTGTCGCCCAGGACGGCAGGGTGGTGTTTCTCAATCCCATGATGACCCAGATCACCGGTTATTCCGGCGAGGAGCTTGCCGACAGGCCGTTTACCGATTTCATTCATGCGGAGGACCGCAGCAAGATCTTCGACCGTCATACCCGGCGTCTTCATGGAGAAAACATTCCCCGGAGTTACGCGTTTCGGGCGTTTCATAAAAACGGCTTCTTGATCTGGGTGCGGTTGGACACCATTCTGATCGACTGGCAGGGAAAGCCCGCAACGCTGAACTTCATGGCCGACATCACAAAGCGCAAACAGGCGGAGGAGGCCCTGCAGGACGCCTATAATCGTCTCAATAAAATCATTGATTTTCTGCCGGACGCAACGTTTGTCGTTGACCGCAGCGGAACCGTCATCGCCTGGAACAGGGCGATGGAGCAGATGTGCGGGATTTCCAAGGCCGAAATGATGGGCCACGGAAATCATGAATACTCCCTGCCTTTTTATGGCCAACGCAGACCGCTGCTCATTGACCTTGCCCTGCTGCCGGATGAAGTGTTTGAAAAGTCTCATTATGAGAACATTGCCCGGCAAAGCGACAATCTGCAGGCCGAAAGTTATGTGCCGGGAGTATACGGCGGAAAAAGCGCGTTTTTGTGGGGTATTGCCTCCAGACTGCGTGATGTTTCAGGAAATATCATCGGCGCCATCGAGTCCATCCGCGACATCACCGACCGGAAGAACAGCATGGACCAACTGAGAAAGGCGCTGGGCGGAACCGTTCAGGCTATTGCCATGGTGGTGGAAGCCAAGGATCCCTACACGGCGGGCCATCAGCGACGCGTCGCCGATATTTCCCGCGCCATCGCCACGGAAATGGGTCTTCCCCCGGATCAGACCGAAGGCATCCGCATGGCCGGCATCATCCATGACATCGGCAAAGTTTCCGTTCCCGCCGAGATCCTCAGCATGCCCAGGAAATTGACGGACCTGGAGTTCAGCCTGATTAAAACCCATGCGCAATCCGGGTACGATATTCTGAAAGACATTGAATTTCCCTGGCCCATTGCCCGGATGGTGCTGGAGCATCATGAACGGATCAACGGGTCCGGGTATCCCAACGGTCTGACAGGAGATGACATTCTCCCGGAATCCCGAATCCTGGCCGTGGCCGACGTGGTGGAAGCCATGGCAACCTACCGTCCGTACCGGGCCGCATTGGGACTTTCCGCAGCACTGGAGGAAATCGCCAAAAACAGAGGCATCCTCTACGACCCGGAGGTGGCGGACGCCTGCCTGCGCCTTTTCCGGGAGAAGGGCTTTACGATCAAAGAGTAGTCAAAACCTATATTTTGCCTACCGGCCGGCCGCGAGGACGGAGGCGGCGACGGCCGCCATGATCTTATAAAAATCCGTCGCGGCATGGGTGACGACCTTTTCCGCCAACGTCCGTCCAAAATTCGTGAGATGCTTTTCCAGCGCCTCTTTCTGAAGCTTCTGCGCAAGCGCTTCGTTTTCCCTGTTTTCACTCTTCACGGCTGCAAGTTCGTTGAAATACAGGTAGGCCATAAATTCAAACTCGACCGCGATGTGATCGGGCGGCAGTTTGAAATCATCCACCAGATTGAGCCCCGCTTCGTAATACAGCCTCGCGATTTCAAAGGTCGATTCCTGAAGCAGTTTTCCTTCCTTGTAAACGGATTCGAAAAGATAAACCAGCCGGGGCTTTGACGAAAAGAACATTCTGGTATAATCTTTTTCCAGCTCCAGCAGCAGGTCCGCGGCGTTCTGACCGGCGGCGGTGTATTGGCGCTTCACAACCGCGATCCGATCGGCCCATGCGCCTTCCGGCTGAAGAACGCCCAGCGATTCGTCCAGGATTGCGGCAAATTCCCCCGAAACCAGTTTTTCCATGAGGAGCTGATCCGGATAGGCAAATGCCTGCGCCAGCAGGTTGAAAAGCGCCGCTTTGGCCTGCAGCTCGATCAGGCGGTCGTCAGGACCCGTCCGGCGCGTTTTGGTCGTTTGGTTGTTCATGATTGCTTCCTAACAAATTTCCACCGGATTGTCCAATGACCGACAAAACGGCAAACGATCCGGCGGCGTTGCAGAGCGCCGCCGGATTTCAGTTTAGGGTTGGGTTACTTTTTTTCCTTCTCCGTCCGTGTTTCAAGACGGGTTCTTCTTTCGCTGTACTTCTTGAAGCCGACAACGGCCAAGGCCGCGAGAGCCGGCACGCCCAGTTCTCCATCCAGCGCTGCTTTGCCCTTGAGGGCCTTCTTGGCCACCTTGGGATAGCCGAACTTCACGGGATCTTCCTTGGCCAGAACGAACAGATGGGTTCCGCCGTTTTCCTCGTAGCCGTACAGTTTGAGTTTCTTCTCTTTGGCCGTCTTTGTCGCCAGTTTCTTCATCGCTTCATATTCGCCGAACTGCAGCGCGCCGGTGGGGCAAATCTCCACGCAGGCCGGTTTCTTGTCGTCGTTGATCCGGTGCGCGCACATGCTGCACTTGACGATCTTCTTCGTATCCGCGTCAAACTGGGGAACATGAAACTTGCACACCCGGACGCAGGTCTGGCAGCCGATGCACTTCTTCGCATCGTAGAGAACCGGACCGTATTCCGATTTGGTAAGCGCCTTCACCGGGCAGTTTTCGACGCAGTCCGGCTCCAGACAATGCATGCAGCGCTTCTGGTAAAGGCCGTCGTCGTTGATTTGGACAAAGGTTCTGAACAGACCCTTTGACGCCTGATCGTGATACCGGAACTCCTGGATGCACCGGTAAGCGCAGGAATTGCACCCCGTGCAGAACGTATCATCCAGTAAAATGGCATATCTTTTCATTTCGTCACCTCGCTACATCTTCTTAATGCTGACAAAAACATCTTCAACCCATCCCATTCCGGTAGGATCGAACTTCTTTAACATCGCCGGATCCTTCTGCGGAATCAAATCGCCGTCCCGGTAACCGAAATTGGCCGCCACCTTCAGGTTCTTGGCCCGGTGCCCGATGCCGTGGAACAGAAGGACGCAGTCGTTTCTGGTGATGCGCTTCGTCAGATGCACCTTGGCTTTCTGCGGCCGGGGCAGATCCTTCATGTAGGTCGGATCGTTCGCGAGGATGACGGCATCGCCTTCCTTGAGACCCAGCTTTGCCGCCGCTTCGGGATTGATCCACACCGTATCCATGTAGTTGCGGACCGTCACTTCCTTGAGGACGGGATTATTGATGAAGTTGGGATCGGCATGCATATGCCAGGGCGCCCGGGTGATGAGCAGCGAGAACTTGTAGTCTCCCGTGGTTTCATGCCAGCGGGCATGCCAGACGGGCAGCGGGCTGTGGCCGACTTCGGCAAATTCGTTGATGTACATCTTCACCCTGCCTCTGGGCTTGCCGTAGCCGATCTGCTCGATCTGCTTGTAGTTCTGATACGCTTTTTTGTCGATCCAAAAACCGCCCTTCTTCATGAAATCGGCGGCGCTGTCGGCAATGCCCGCCTTCTTGACTGCGACATCGCCCATATTTGTCGGAATTTTCTTGGCCGGATTGCCGCTGCCGTCCGTCGTCCAGTACTTCGGCGCCATCGCCAGACCGATCTTCATGGCGAAACCGCCCCAGCCGATCTGGTCTCCCGGCGATTTCTGCACCGGCGAACCGCCGACAATGCAGGGATATTTCGGATAGTAGAGACGCAGGTCCATTTTGCCCTCTTCAAACTGATGAGGCGCCGGTACTACGTAGTCGCAGAAGTAGCCCAGATCGTCCAGATAAAGGTTCCAGTCCACGACGAGTTCCAGTTTCTGAGAGGCGGCCTCGAACATCTGGGAATGGATCATGGCAAAGAGCCCTCGGTGCGGGTTCCGGAAAAAGGCAACCTTCGCGCGGTTTGTCTTGTAAAGCCCCCATCCTACCATGCCGTAATGACCCGGCGCCGAAAAATCCTTCTTCCGGTAAATGTCATCCGTGACCGGAAATTCATTGCGGAAGTCCACCGGCTGGGACGGCTGTTCAGGATAAGGCAACGCCGGCGGGGAGATTTCGTCGATCCAGGGAATCTTGACGTCGTGCAGCAGAAGCATGCCGCCTTCATGGTCGATCGAACCGGCCAGGGAGTTCAGAATCTGGATGGCGTGGCGAAGACGCCAGCTGTTGGCGTAATTGGGGCCCGCCGCGTCGCGCTTGTACGTGGGAATCAGCGCGTAGGGCGCGGCGGCTGCAAAATCGCGGGCGATCTTGCTGATGGCCTTGGCCGGCACGTCGCTGATCTTCGCGGCCCACTGGGGCGTATAGGTCTTTGTCGCCTCGGCCAGAAGCTGCAGAACCGTCTTGGCCTTGATTTGCCGTCCGTCAAGCGTTACGGTATAGGAGCCGTCAAGCGCCGGATCATCACATTCATCGATGGGTTCGGCTTTTTTGTTTTTTACGGACCACGCCAGAAACATGCCGTCGGCTGTTTTCAGATGCGTCTGTTTTTCCACATCAACCAGAGCCGCGCCGTCCGAATATTTGGTCATGAATTCCTTGTTGTACTTCTTGCCGGCCATAATCTGGTTAATCATGGCCAGCGCAACGGCCAGATCCGTTCCCGGTTTGATCGCGTAATACTCACTGGCAAAATTGTCCGTCATGGGGGTGCGGACCGGGTTGAACATGACAATCTTGCCGCCGTTTCTTTTTCCCGCCGCCCAGTGATTGAGCATGCCCGCCTTGCCACACTTGGAAAAAGAGTCAAATCCGAACCAGACCTGGTACTTGCAGGTGTCGTAGTCATAACCGCACACATGATGGCTCGGGGTGTAGCAGCTGGAATAAAACTTGTTGGGCGGATTGGTGAGCGTCAGGCAGTTGATGTAGTAATGTGTGCCGAAACATTCCGTCCGCTGATCGCTCCGGGTGCAGCCGATGGACTGACACAGTCGGTTGGTGTATGGATCGCCCGGCGACGCCATCAGAATTTCTTCCGGTTTGTAGGTTTTCATCCTGGCGATGATTTCGTTGACCGCATCTTCCGTCTTCATGATAATCCAGCCGGGATCCACATCGGTTCCCTTCGTCTTGTTGGTCCTCTTCAGAGAAACCATCAGGCGGTCCGGATCGTACATCGAATCCACAAACCCCATGCCTTTGATGCAGAATTTTCCGTTGGACACGGGATCTTCCGGACGTCCTTCCAGCGTCAGGGCCCTTTCAAGACCGGTGGCGGGATCAACGCCGACCACAACATTGTAAGCGCAGTCCGCCTCGCAGGCTCTTGCGCAAACCTGCGGGACTCTTTTGGTAATGCGATACGGCAACTGTTCCTGGGGATGATCCCCGAAGGCCCATGCCGCCCGCATATTCCTGAAGGGAAAAGCCGTCATCGCGGTGGCAACACCGGCGGCTCCCGCCAGCTTCAAAAAACTCCTTCTTTTCATTGAAAACTTCTCTTCCATAGAAATGTCCTCCTTTACACATGTAACCGGCAAAATATTCTTTGAAGGTCTTCCGAACGTTCAGTCCCTCTGAACATCGTCCGACACTCAAAATTTTCTTGTCCGGACATCCTGCGTCATGAAGACGCCGGTTGTTCTGTTGGATTTAGCATAAAGGATTTTAAGGGATTGTCAAGGAATAATTTCAATTATTTCATATAGTTATGCATCTGTGAGCATATGCCCGGAGGAGCATAGCCGGAGGATGGGGGGGGTATGCGTTCAATACTCATTTCTTTTCGTCGCTTTTCGTGGGGGGATCTTTCAGCACGATAAAAGTGGACCTGCGCGCATGGAGAAAACCATCGACATCTTTTTCCAGCTTTTCAAATTCATCCAGAATTTTTTTGGCGTCTTTTGTCAGGTGCAGCTTCTTGTCCTCTCCCGTTTCAACGATTTTCTTGCCGATGCGCTCTTCCGTCAATTTAATTTTGCCCCAGGCCGCGCGGTAGGACATTTTCAATTTTTTTGCGGCCCCGTAAAGACCATGACATTCGTCGATGGCTTTCAGCAACTGGTCGCGTCCCTCGCCGAACAGGGCATGACCGTCTTTTTCCAGCCAGATTTTAAACTTGATTTCCATGAGCACCTTCAAAAATTATTTTCCGGAAGTTCCTCGCCGGGAGATGGACCGCCGGAAGGGTCATTGACAAAAATTCCCTTTTAATGAAGTCAAGTATACTCAAAACCCTCCCGTTTGTGTAAAGAATATTTTATCCGCCATATCCACGGAAAGCCTGATTTCTTTTATGCCGGTTTTCCATGGCGCCGACCCGATGGAAAGTCCGGCCAACCGGGTGAATGGCTCCCCCTGAAACGGGAGAAGCAGTTTGAAGATAACCTTTCGACCGAAATCCCCGATGCCGGGCGGGAGCTTCTTTATCTATCCGGCCTCTAAACGACCTGAATGCCTTCTTCGGAAAATATTCTCCGGCAGGCCTCCACCTTTTCTTTCTCCATCCATGCCGCCATGACGGCATGGCCGCGATGGGGATTGTCCGCGCCGATTTTATCCGCCTTTTCATGCCAGAGGGGATTGTACGGCATGAGCGCCGCGTTCCTGACGCCCAGCTCGGCCAGGAATCGGGCAATGCCCTGAATATTCTCATGGCGGTCGGTGATCCCCGGCACAAGGGGCGTTCGGGGCAGAAGCGTGATCCCGGTATCCCTGGAGATTTTGAAAAGCCTTTCAAAGTTTTCCAGAATTCGTTGATTGGAAACCCCCGTGTGAATGCGATGCGCTTTCTCATCCATGATTTTGATGTCGTAATAAATCATGTCCAGACAGGGAAGAAGCAATCTTTCGAATTTTTCAAAATCAAAAAAGCCGCTGGTTTCCAGCAGGGTATGAACTTGATATGCTTTCAAAGCATGGAGCAATTCGGACAGAAACTCCATAAACATTACCGGCTCGCCCCCCGAAAAGGTTGCGCCGCCTCCGGAGGTGTCGAAAAAGGGTTTGTCCTTTAAGACTTCGGCCGCGATTTCATCAATGGACAGGCTTCGTCCGACGCGGGCGAGGGCGCCCGCGGGGCATTCCTCAACACAGCGGAAACAAAGGGTGCATTTTTCTCGATCCACAGGATGGATATTTTGCGGCGATACCGCTTTTTCCGGACAGACGGCCGTGCAGGTCCCGCAACCGATGCACTCTTTGCGATCATAACCGATCTCAACCCGAGCGAGCTTGCTTTCGGGATTGTGGCACCAGGAACAGGACAGGGGGCATCCTTTAAAAAAAACGACGGTTCGAATGCCGGGGCCGTCGTCAAGCGAGTTCCCCTTGATTTCAAGAATGAGAGGCTTCCGGGCCTGGGATTCTTCCGTCTGGGCCATGGCCGCCCCGTCACATTGCATATTCCGCCCGTTCAATCAGCTCACGCTGCATGTCTTTGTTCAGGGTTACAAAGTAGGCGTTATAGCCGGAAATCCGGACGATGAGGTTCCGGTAGTTTTCAGGGTGTGCCATTGCGTCACGCAGCATGGCCGACGTCACTACGTTCATCTGCATCTGCATGCCGCCCAGATCGAAATAGGTTTTTACATAGGAGAACATGTTGTGCACGGTTTTTTCACGTGTGTCGGCGGCCGACGGCACCACCTTGACATTGAAGGCGATGTTGTTGTTCAGGTTGACGGGATCCAGCTTCGCAACGTCCCGAATGTTGTCGAGCAGGTTTTTCGAAGCGAAGGGCTGGGGGGTGAGACCCGGCGTAAAGGGTTTGCCCGCCTGTCTGCCGGAAGGGAGCGCGCCCGTCAGAATGCCGAACGCCACATGCTGCGACATCGTCCAGAAACCGGTGGTATATTTGCCGCCCCTGTAGTGCGTCAGGCCTGCATAATGATCGTGCGACCAGCGGGTCAGGCGGTTGGCCATCTCCACCGCTTCCGCATTCCCCGAGCCGAAAAGCGGAACTTTCCTGCGCACCATGGCCAGCAGTTCGGGATCGTTTTCAAAGTTGCCGTCCACCGCCTTCTTTAAATGCGCAAACGAGATCTTCTTTTCATCAAAAACCAGCTTTTTGATGGTCATCAGGGAATCGGTGACATCGGCAAGGCCGACAATGGCGGTTCCGGAACTGTTGTAGGTTGCCCCCCCCCTGGTGACGTCTTTTCCTTTTGTGATGCATCCGTCGATCACGGAAGAGAGCAGCGGCGTGGGGCGCAGGTACTGATGGGCCAGGGCCAGCAGATCGTTGTATTCGATGGAGCGGTCGATGAGAAAGGCAAACTGCTCGGTAAAGGCGTTGAAGAAGTCCTCAAAGCTATTGAAGTCGCCTTGCTCGATTGCGCCGGTTTCCGGACCCAGTTTCCAGTCCGTGAGGGGGTGGAGCCCGTTGTTGAGCGCCATTTCAAGGGCGGCGACCATGTTCATCATCTGCATGTTGGTGTGGGCCATGTGCTTGCCCGAAAGCGTGGGTTCGACGCAGCCCGTTGCCGACCAGTTGCGGATATCCCGAATATCATACCCCATGGGAGACAGGGCCGCGAACATGGCCTTGTCATTGTGCATCGACGGCGTTGCCGCGGTGATCAGATTTACCTCGCAGAGGCGTTTCAGATAAGCATCGCTGCTGATGCCGGGCGTAAAGCGCGCGTTCACGTTGGGATCGCGCAGGCTTAACATTTCGGTCACTTTCAGAAAGATGTAGGTCATGTCGTTGACCGCGTCTAAGCCTTCGGGCGTGACGCCGCCCAGCGTGATGGCCTGGTCGGAAGAGCTCCCGCCAAAATAAAAGTTGGCCAGATCCGGCGTGAGAGGGAAATGGTCCGTGCAGCGCATGTAGAAGTGCCCGATGAGTTCGATCGCATCCCGAATGTATTCTGCGCGGTCTTCCCGGGAAGAGAGCTGCTGCATGTCGGCGAGGAAATAGGGCTGGAGCCACTGGTCGAGCCGGCCCAGCGAAAGGCCCGCATTCATGCTCTCCATGTGAAGCCCGACCCAGGTGATCCACATGGCCTGGACGGCTTCGTGAAGGCTGCGCGCCGGTTTTTCAACGACCTGTGAACAGGCGGCGGCAATTCTCTCCATTTCCTTTTTTCGGACGGGATCCGCCTGGACTGCGGCGTCTTTTTTCGCCTGTGCGGCCAGATTTTTCGAGTAGGCCGTGAGGCCTTCCAGGGTGAGAATCATCGCTTCGAGCGTGGCCTTCTTTTCGGCGTTGCCCTGCACATTTTTGAGTTCCTGTTCGATCTCCCCGATGATGCCGGATGTGCCCAGGCGCAGCATCTTTGGAAAATCCGGAATGGTGTGCGAGATGGTTGCCTGTTTCCAGTTGAAATAATAGGCATAGCGTTCATCAATCTGCATGCATAGAGGATTGTTGTATCGATCCCGAACCCATTCCCGGAAATTGCGATGGGCCCAGTAGGGAAATACCTCGTAGTGCAGAAGGTTTCTTGTTTCTTCCGAGATCTCAAAGGGATTGTAGGAGCGATGAGCAATCGTGAAGAGCTCGTTCCAGATCAGGCCGCCGCTTCCCTCGGGGTACACGATGCATCCCACCTCGCGGCTGGTGGTGGTTCCGGCCAGCAGACAATCTCCGGCAATAACGGGTGCGCGGTTTTCCATCAGATATTTGTAGGAAAGGGCTTTGCGGGTTGCCGGTTCCCAGGGCCGGCCCTTCGCGTCGGTTTCAAAACCGTTTTTTTTATGCCACTCGGTGAGAAGCCGCGGCATTTCCGGGCAGATTTCCGGTTTTGCCGTGAGATGGACATCCAGAAATTTCTTCAGCCGGGGAAAGTCGTCAAGGCCGAATTCCGGCAGATAGGGATCTTCCAGATAGTGAACGCCGCCGTCAACTTTTTCGCCTTTGAGCCTTGTGGCGCGCCTTGCCTGGAGCTCATCGCTTAATTCCTTCCGGGAATCGGGTGATTTTTTGATCTCGGCTTCCCTGGAAGCTTCTCTTTCCTTCTGGAGCTGCCGGATTTGCTTTTTGTTCATCAGAACGGACAGGAGGAAAAAAAACAGGTTCAGGTACATCATGCTTCCTTCGACCCGCATTTCACTTTTCAGCAGCATGAAAATCTGGTCGGAGGGCGTGGCCGCGAGAAGTTTCTTCACCACGGCGTCGGATCTGAAAACAATCGTTACATCCGTCTTTTCCGGGATACGGCCCAGCACGGACACCCGGCCGTCCTTAAAACGGATGGCGCATTCCACGGAGCGGGATTCGGTTCTCAAACCCACCGTCAGATCAATCCACCCCTCCGAGGTTTTCAGGTACTGATGATAAGACCGGCGGAGTTGAAAACCGGCCGCCACAATCCCGAGCAGCATTTTCATGAGCAGCGCCGTCAGGGATTTTTGGGGATTTATGCTGTTGCGGACATCAGGAATCATGACAGGGTCTCCCTGTGAAATCGGGTTTCCAGAAGAATCAGTTTTTTCAGTCAACCTCTTGAGTTTCGCTCTCCGGTTGCAATGGATGACACACAGGACGGGACTTGTCAAGAAGAGTTGGATAGTGAGAGGTGTTCGCGAAACCGCGGAGAATATTTAAGCTCTTCCTGTGGCTGATGGAAAGATTTCATGACACGAAACCGGGGGATAGTGTCCCCCGGTTCCACGGGATTCATTTACTTCAGCCTTTCTTCCGACAAGTGCAGGTGGTCCGTTTCGATTTCCACCAACGCTTCAAAAAGCTGCCGAATCCGCGGATGATCCGCTTCGGCAGCCGACTTCCGGTAGAATTCAATGGCCCGGATTTCCCGCTCGTGGGATTCTTTCAGGTTTGCGACATTCTTCGTGTGGCAGGCGTCGCTTCCCGGGGGAACGCTTCCCAGCTTGAGGATTTTTCTCCAGATGGACGCGTGCTCCGCCTCAACCTTGCCCAGCGCCTTGAACAGAATCTTTCCCTCGGGATCATCGGTTTGATTCGCGGCGCACATGTAGAAAGCGGAATTGCTGATTTCCACCTTGAGCGCGTGTTCGGCTTTGGCCTGATCTTTCACGCTCAGAGGCACATCAAAATTTACAACTGCTTCTTTTGCCTCGGCCATATACCCCATGTGCGCGCCGCAGAACGGGCAGTTCGCCGGAGGACTGGCGCCGATATACGCATCGCCGCATATCGTGCATCGGTATAACTTGACCATGTTTTTTCCTTTCAGCAACAATGTGTCTGCCTTCTCTTATGCTTTCCACAGACCGTGCAGATTACAGTATTCCCGGGCTGTAATCGTGGCGGCTTCGATGGGGAAAAACGCTTCCGGCGCCTGTCCGGGCGCCAGATACTGGCGATAGGCCCTGCCGTCCGCGATGACTTCGATCCATTCGATGTAATGCTTTTCTTCCATCGGGTGGGCCACGCTGCCCACTTTTACCTTGAAGCCGCCCGCCACTTTCTCAATCGCCGGAACATGCTTTTCTTTCGCCGCATCCGTGGTATTTTCCGTCAAAAGCTTCATGGGCTGATTGCAGCAGACGAGCTCACCCTTGCCTTCGTGAAGCACTTCCACGATATGGCCGCATACCTCACATTTAAAGACTTCGTTTCTTTTTGCCATGACAAACCTCCTTCTTTAGAATGATTAATCGACCTTTTTAAACATCTTGCCTTTGGCGCCGCACACCGGACAGGTTTCCGGCGCTTCTTTTTCCGCCGTATAGCCGCAGACCGGACAGATATAATAGCCGTAGGTTTCTTTTGCCCCGTCCAGATTGTCCAGCATTTGCTGATAAAGTCCGGCATGAATCTTTTCCACCTCGTTGGCGAAAATAAATGAGCGCTCCGCCTCCTTGTGGCCTTCCGCCTTTGCCGCTTCGATCATGGCAGGATACATGCTTTTGAACTCATGCGTTTCTCCATCGACCGCCTCCTGAAGGTTTTCCTTTGTGGAGCGGATGCCCTTTAACGCCTTCAAATGGGCGTGGGCGTGAATGGTTTCCGCCTCCGCGGCTGCCCGGAATAGTCTTGCGGCCTGGGCAAATCCCTCCTGGTCGGCTTTGGCTGCAAACGCCAGATATTTTCGGTTCGCCTGTGATTCTCCTGCAAAAGCTTCCTTTAACGCATCTTCTGTTTTCGACATGATTTTCTCCTTCATTATATTTTATTGTTAATATCACGCCAGGTCGAAACGGTCCAGATTCATGACTTTGTTCCAGGCCGCCACAAAATCGCCCAGAAACTTCTCCGGGGAGTCCTGACAGGCGTAAACTTCCGCCACCGCCCGAAGCTGCGAGTTGGACCCGAAAATCAGATCGACGCGGGTGCCGGTCCATTTGAGCTCGCCGGTCTTGCGGTCGTACCCTTCAAACACACCCGGATCGTTCACGGATGCCTTCCACTCGGTGCCCATGTCGAACAGGTTGACGAAGAAGTCGCAGGTGAGCGCACCCGGACGCGAGGTGAAAACGCCGTGCGGCAGGCCGCTGAAGTTTGCGCCCAGCACGCGCAGGCCGCCGATGAGCACCGTCATCTCCGGCGCGGTAAGCGTGAGCAGTTGCGCCTTGTCCACCAGCAGCTCTTCGGGCAGCACGGTGAACCTGGCCTTCTGATAGTTGCGGAAACCGTCGGCTTTCGGTTCCAGCACGCCAAACGAAGCCGCATCGGTCTGTTTTTGCGATGCGTCCATGCGGCCGGGCGAGAAGGGAACATTTATTTTGTACCCGGCATTTTTCGCCGCCTGTTCAACACCGGCGCAACCGGCCAAAACAATCAGATCGGCCAGCGATACCTTCTTGTCGCCCCCCTGCTCTTTGTTGAACGCTTTCTGAATGCGCTCGAGCATTTTGAGCACTCTGGCCAGACGCTCCGGTTCGTTCACTTCCCAATCCTTTTGCGGCGCCAGGCGAATGCGCGCGCCGTTGGCTCCGCCGCGCATATCGGAGCCGCGGAACGTGGAAGCGGACGCCCAGGCCGTCGAAACCAGTCCCGAAACGGACAGGCCCGAAGCCAGGATTTTGCTCTTGAGGAAGGCGGCGTCCGATTTGCTGATCAGCTTGTGATTGACGGCGGGAATGGGATCCTGCCAGATCAGCACTGCTTTGGGCACTTCCGGGCCGAGATAACGCGAACGCGGGCCCATGTCGCGGTGCGTCAGCTTGAACCAGGCGCGGGCGAAGGCGTCGGCAAATTGTTTGGGGTTGGCCAGATAACGCCTGGCAATCGGTTCATAGATCGGGTCGTAGCGCAGCGAGAGGTCCGCCGTGGTCATCATCGGGCGACGCTTCCTGGACGGATCGTGTGCGTCCACCACCATGTCTTCTTCTTCCACATTCTTGGCCAGCCACTGATTGGCGCCGGCCGGGCTTTTGACCAGTTCCCACTCATATTTGAAGAGCACCTTCAGGTAGCCCATATCCCAGTTCGTCGGATTCGGTTTCCAGGCCCCTTCGATGCCGCTGGAAATCGTGTCGATGCCTTTGCCGCTTTTGAAGCTGCTTTTCCAGCCAAGACCCTGCTCTTCGATGGGAGCCGCTTCCGGTTCAGGTCCCACGTGGGTTGCTGGCCCTGCGCCGTGGCATTTGCCGAAAGTGTGTCCGCCGGCGACCAGCGCGACGGTTTCTTCGTCGTTCATGGCCATACGCGCAAAGGTTTCGCGCACGTCGCGGCCGGAGGCGACCGGATCGGGATTGCCGTCCGGACCTTCAGGGTTCACGTAGATCAGCCCCATCTGCACGGAGGCGAGAGGATTTTCGAGATCGCGCTCTCCCGTGTAGCGGCTCTTGGGCTTGTCGCTGGTGGCCAGCCATTCCTCTTCGCTGCCCCAGTAGATGTCTTCTTCCGGCTCCCAGACGTCCACGCGTCCGCCGGCGAATCCGAAGGTTTTAAAGCCCATCGACTCCAGGGCGCAGTTGCCGGCCAGAATCATCAGATCGGCCCAGGAGATTTTTTTGCCGTATTTTTGCTTGATCGGCCACAAAAGCCTTCTAGCCTTATCGAGGTTTACGTTGTCGGGCCAGGAGTTAAGCGGCGCCAGACGCTGAGACCCGGAGCCCGCGCCGCCCCGGCCGTCGCCCATGCGGTAGGTGCCTGCGCTGTGCCAGGCCATTCGAATGAAAAGTCCGCCGTAATGGCCCCAGTCGGCGGGCCACCAGTCCTGGGATTCGGTCATCAGTGCGTAGAGGTCTTTCTTGACGGCTTTCAGGTCCAGTTTTTTAAATTCTTTGGCGTAGTCAAACGCTTCGCCCATCGGATTGCTTTTCTGTGTATGCTGATGAAGAATTTTGAGATTCAATTGATTCGGCCACCAGTCCCGGTTTGAGGCGCCTCTGCCGGAAATGGATTTTTTCATCGCGCCCGTCACCGGACATTTGCTTTCTTCGGCCATTTCATTTCCTCCTTTCCTCACTGGTTAAATTGGAATCATTCTAAGTAGGAAACGGTAAGACCCTTCCCCTCGCTTCGCATGCCATCGGTGTTGCCTCGTGCGGAACCGCAGAATCAAAAAATCAGTCGGGGCGCTTCAAACAATCCCGGCAATAGCCGTGAAACTCGATCCGGGTGTCGGTAACGACAAATCCCGATTTTCGGACAATATTTTTTGGCTCGAGCGGCGCGGGAATGTGGTAGTCCACCACCTTTCCGCACCGTTTGCAGATGAGATTCACATGATCGGAGAGATCCACGTCATATCGGTTCTCCAGCCGGTCAAATTCCATTTGGCGGATCAGCCCGCTTTCGGAAAATTCCTTGAGCGTCGCATACACCGTCGAGAGGCTGACGCGCCCGGCTTTTTTCCGGGCTTCGTTGAAGATGAGCGTCGCGCCGGGATGCTCGTAGCGGTTCTCCACCAGCGCATCGATAATCGCCAGGCGCTGCGGCGTAATTTTGAGCCCGTTTTCTTTTAACTGACCGATCAGATCTTCTTTGGTATTCGTTCTCATATCGGAATCATTCCAGTTTGGAAAATCCTACCCTGATCCGGCGCGTCCTGTCAAGCGGTTTTTGCAAATTGGAAGAACGGGCGATCAATTGATTCCCGTCCACCGGCATACCAGCCTTCGATGCCAGTGGACAGGAACCTGATAACGTTCAGATTTTACAGACCATTTTTCTCGAACACCACAAACAGGCCGATCGTTGCCGCCCAGAAGATCGGCACAAGCACCCAGTGGGAAATACCCAGAGCGCCCGGCAGGCTGATTTTGCCGAAGTCCTGCCACGCCATGACGGTTGATTGAAGGAAAGGATAAATCTCGGCAAATACCGCCGCACCGACGAGCATTCCCGCAATGCCGAACAAAGCGTGCACACGGCCTTCCCCCACAGCCGCGACGGAAGTTCCGGGGCAGAATCCCATCACCGCCCAGCCGATGCCGAAAAGAATTGCACCGATAACCACAGCGCCCACATTCATCGGTTTGTGGCTGAAAGTAATGATTCCCATATCCGAGAGAATGAAGATTCCCACCATGCCGACCAGAATCGAGGAAAGCATGAATTTGAAAATTGTCATGTCTTTTATCAAAAGCGCGCCAACCTGTTTTTCAAAACGTATGACCCGCCCTTTCTGCATCAGAAATCCGAACACCACACCGGTAACCAAACCCAAAATTTGATCGATGCTCATGATGCCCTCCTTTTGTATACCAGCACCGCGGTCAGAGCGCCGGCCGCAAAAAACAGCACCAGCGCCACAAAAGAGCTTGCCGACAACTGCATCATGCCGCTGAGTCCGTGTCCGCTGGGACAGCCATCCGCCAGCCGCGCACCGATCATGGCCACGATGCCGCCCAGGAAAGCGCCTGCGCCTCTTTTGGCCATGGAGGAGCCGAAGCGTTCCTTCCAGATGGGCGGCACTTTTTCCACCAGAAAACTTTTATCCGTGAGAGAAGAGATCAGCGAGCCCAGGAAGATTCCGATGATGAGCATGAACTGCCAGTCCACTTTGATTTTTGTGGCGGCAAAATAAGCGTTTTGAGCAACATGCTCCGAGGCGAAAACCTGCTCCACAAAACCGGCGGCGCGGACAAAAGTGGTGGACGCGCCAAGATAATTGGTTTTGCCCATCAGCTCCGTCGTGGCGCAAACTGAAACAATCGCCAGGACGCCCACCAGCGCTCCGGCAAAGTAAGGATTCCATCCTCCGTCTTTTGTTTTAAGTCTCATCGTTGCCTCCTTTCGTTGATTGAATTAGCCAGCGGCCGGGCAAATAGTATCCGATCCTTGCAAGAATTGCCACGGAGTTTTTTCGGGTGAAGAAGAATGGGGGTGAGGCATGATGGACCGCAGGGAACGGTTTAAAACCTTTTCCTGCTGTGGCTTGCGGGCGCTCATGCAAACGGATGAAGGCTCGAGACGGGTTGCAATTTCCGCCGCTCCATGATATGAGCCCCCATAATTGTTAATCTGTTGATCAATTCTTTAACGTTTGGGCTTCATCTGTTTTACATCGTCGTTCATGAGCAACGGCACACCGCAACATTGATATATCGAAAGGGAGAACGCTTTGGTAAAACAGCCCCTTCATATTCTGTTTTGGAAATCTGCTTTCCCGAAGCGCGGTTCTTCCCTGAAACCGCGGCCGGTCGTCTGCGGCGGACGCGGCTCTGCCAAACGCATATCAGGAGCATTCAAATGAGCGAACGCATTTCTTCCAATTTTCCGGCGGTCAAGGAATTCATCAAAGACAATTATCGCCATTTCAACGCAGCCGTGGTGGTCGATGCCGCCCAGGCGTATGTGGAACATCTTCAGCAGGGCGGCAAGATGATGATCGCCATGGGCGGCGCCATGAGCACCGCCGAAATCGGCATCACCCTTGCCCAAATGATCCGGGCGGACAAAGTCCACGCGATCTCCTGCACGGGAGCCAATCTGGAAGAGGACATCTTCAACCTGGTAGCCCATAAGCATTATCGCCGTGTTCCTCACTACCGTGATCTCACGCCCGCCGATGAAGCGGATTTGCTCAAAAGAAAATTGAACCGCGTCACCGATACCTGCATTCCCGAAGAAGAAGCCATGAGAAAGGTCGAAAAAAAGCTTCTGGGGTTTTGGAAGCAGGCGGAAGAGGAAAACAAAAGATATTTCCCCTATGAATTTATTTTTCAGCTCCTTTCCAGCGGCGTCCTGAAAAGCGACTATGAAATCGACGAAAAGGATTCCTGGCTCATTGCCGCCTGCCAAAAAAACATTCCGATTTTTGTTCCCGGCTGGGAGGATTCGACGCTGGGCAATGTCTTTGTCTCGAGTGTCCGGAAAGGACAAATTCAAAACCCCGCCGTCGTCAAGTCAGGCCTGGAAACCTTGAATGCCCTGATCGACTGGTATCTGGACGCCTCGCGCGACCGGGGCGTCGGCTTTTTTCAAATCGCGGGCGGCATATCCGGAGACTTCGCGATCAGCGTCGTGCCGCTGATTCGCCAGGACATGCAGATGAACTGCCGGTTGTGGTCCTACTTCTGCCAGATCTCCGACAGTACGACCTCGTACGGATCGTACAGCGGCGCCGTTCCCAATGAAAAAATCACCTGGGAAAAGCTGTCGGTGGATACGCCCCGTTTTATCATCGAAAGCGACGCGACTATTGTTGCTCCGCTGATTTTCGCCTACGTTCTGGCGGAATGAAATGATTTCCATCATTGCGGAACTGAGAGAGACTGGAAAATGGATTCTGTTTTCATTGCCCTGGGGCTGACGCTGATAGCCGGCATGGCCACCGGCATCGGCAGCGTTATCGCCTTTACAGCGAAGCGCACAGATTACCGTCTGCTTTCCGTGGCGACGGGCTTCTCGGCAGGGGTAATGCTGTATGTCTCCTTTGTCGAAATCTTTCCCGAAAGCACGGCAATGCTGGCCGCACGCTACGGCGAGTCATGGGGAAGCCGGCTTGTGACCGCGTCGTTTTTTGGCGGCATGATTTTGATGGCGCTCATCGACAACGTGATTCCCGCCGCCGAAAACCCCCATGAAACGCATTCCGAAGAAGAGACGGCGCCGCTTCACGATCCAAAGGCGGCGCTTCCGGATTTTCCGTCCGCCGCATTCAGGGATTCTACTCATCCTAAGCCGGGAGTTCACGATCACGGCCCGTTCCGCGCGGGGCTTTTGCGCACGGGACTGCTGACGGCGCTGGCCATTACCATTCACAATTTTCCCGAAGGCATTGCCACCTTTCTGGCCGCGATGCAGGAGCCGGCGCTGGGCGCAGCCATTGCCGTGGCCGTCGCCCTGCACAACATTCCCGAAGGCATCAGCGTTTCCGTCCCCATATTTTATGCAACAGGCAGCCGCAAAAAGGCCTTTTGGTGGTCTTTCGCCAGCGGTCTTGCCGAACCGCTGGGCGCCGTGGCCGCTCTGGCGGTGATCACGCTGATCACCGGGGGCGGCGCGTGGAACCCTCCGGTGAACCTGACGGGGTTTCTGTTCGGCGGCATTGCCGGGGTAATGGTCTATATCAGCCTCGATGAACTCCTGCCCACCAGCCGCGCTTACAGCAAGGGGCATGACAGTATTCTGGGGCTGATGGCCGGCATGATGGTGATGGCGATCAGTCTGCTTCTGATGCGCTAGATCGGCTCGTCATGAATACGGCACCTTCGTCGGCAGCAGCCTTGCAAAATAGCGCAGAGCCGACTAAAATAGAAACCGGCTTTCAATAAAGGGCTGTTTTGACAGCAACCGGCAATTCAGGAGTGAGACGATGATGAAAAGAAAATCATTGAAAATGATCGGCGCGGGATTCCTTTGGGCAGCAATGTTTTTTGCCACCGGAGCGGCCGACTGTTTTGCCCAGCAGCCGAAAGCACCGGCAAGTCCCGAAAAACCGGAAATATTCGTGCAGTTGGGACATCGCAGCGCCGATGTGAAGGCCGCCGCTTTTTCCGCCGATGGAAAATATCTCGTGACGGGAAGCGGCGACAAGACCGTTAAACTCTGGCTTCTTTCCACGGGCGTCGAAATCCGGACGTTTTCCGGACATCAGGAAGAGGTGACAGCTGTGGCGATTTCGCCGGACGGCGCAAAAATACTCTCCGGCGATAAAAAAGGTTTCATCAAACTCTGGGATGCCTTCTCCGGCAACGAGTTGCGCAGCATGGTTGTCCCCTGGAAA
>Ga0116149_1000879_pt1 | contig 38454 bp, 27 predicted proteins | sample AD_UKC057_MetaG_FD_89787 | JGI IMG/M metagenome (GOLD analysis project Ga0116149, IMG submission 89787) | Active sludge microbial communities of municipal wastewater-treating anaerobic digesters from USA - AD_UKC057_MetaG | ecosystem: Engineered > Bioreactor > Anaerobic > Digestate | place: USA...
TAATCGACATGATGTGCGAGGTGCCTCCCGAAGGAATAATCGCCATCGAATCGCGCAGGTAACGGCCCACAGGATATTCGTTGATGATTCCGTAGCCACCCATCAGGTCGATGGTGCGTTTCGATGCGCGGGCCGCAGCTTCGGATGCAAAAAGTTTTACGGCAGCTATTTCGGCCACGCAGGCTTCACCGCGGTCATAGATGGCGCAGGCGTTAAAAAGCATCGAATGGGCTGCGTCGTAATCAACTTTGTTATCGGCAATAATAAACTGAATGCTCTGCAGGTTCGAAATGGGTTTGGTGTACACCACGCGTTCTTTGGCAAACTTCACCGATTCTTCGAGACAAGCCCGGAGAACACCCACCGAAATAGCAGCCATACCCGAACGGCCAAAATGCCCGATGGTGTGCATGGCTATTTTTGTGCCGTCGCCGTCGTTGCCAATAATGCAGTCGTGTGACACTTTCACGTCGGTGCAAATGATGTCGCCGGTAACCGAGCCGCGCAGACCCAGTTTGTGTTCTTTGCGCCCTGCCGACCATCCCGGTGTTCCCGGAGGAACAATCACCGCACTGATGAGCTTACGTCCTTTTTCGTTAACACCACAGGTTCCTGTAATTACATTCACTACAGCATTGTGCGAATTGGTAATGAAGCATTTACGGCCGTTAATCACATAGCCATCTTCGGTTTTGTCGATGGTTGTGGCCTGATTTCCAAAATCTGATCCACCGCTGGGTTCAGTAACCGAAAGACCACCAATTTTGTTTCCGGCAATCAGATCGGGCAGGTATTGCTGTTTTTGGGCTTCGCTGCCATGGTTAAGAATGGCGGCAATAGCCAGTTCGTGTGTCATCATGGCAATACCCAAACCGGCTGAGTGGCGCGAAACTTCTTCGAGAATGATATTCCGTTCGGTAAGTCCCAGACCGGGGCCGCCATATTGTGCCGGAACAAAAATACCGAACATTCCCATCTGACCCAAAACCGGCCACAGATGGTCGGGGCAAACATCTTTTTCGTCCCACTCGGCAGCGTGCGGGGCAATTTCTTGATCTACAAATTCTCTAACCACCTTTTGAAGCATCTTCTGATCTTCGTTGAAAAACTGAAACATGGGTCCTCCTTTTGTTTTTATTATGTATTATTCATTAGTTTTATTTAGTCACAGCCGCCGGGTCGCTGATTTCTTCGGTAATTCCGGCAATTTTCTTTGCCATATCGGCAAATTTCTCGAAAGGTGTAAATGCTTTTACCACCATACGGGCACCATCGGGCGAACCGCCACCATGCATGCAGCCCGGAACTCCAGCGCCAATGGTAAGCCATTCCGACAGGCGGGTAGCGCGCAGTCGGCTTTCGGGCGAGCAGGCGCCGGCTTTTACATATTTCTTAAGTATATCACCATAACGCTTGTCGTTGAAATCAACAAACGAAGGGGTGCATCCTGTTTCCACGATTCCACCGCCGATTTCCTGACACAGGCGTTTGGTTTCGTAAGGGAGGGTAGCCACATATATCTTGTTGAGATGGGCTGTTTTGGAATCAGAAATCCAAACCCCCGAAGGATGTTGCCCGCCAAGGGTCATGGCACCGATACCCAGGCCGTATGTGGTCTCGTTGTTCGAAGCCATTACTACAAATTTATCGTCGAATTTTTTGTTGGAGATTCCGTTGGCACGTGCCATCAAAACAGCAGCACCAATCATCACATCGCCCTGCCCGGCCACACAGGCACCAATGCATGCGCGGTAGTTGGCAGTGAAATATTCAATTACCTTACCCGAATATTTGAATTCACCGGCCATAAACACCCTTTCGTTGGGAATAAACACATTGTCGAACAACAGGTAGGCCTGACTGATACCCGTTTCGGGAACATCCCAGCCTTCTTCGTATTCGCGTCCGTCGGAAGGACGTCGGCATTCCACCAGGGTTAGATCTTCGATATCGCGGGGAACTGCAAAAGCAACGGCAAAATCGGCATCAGTGTCTTTATAGGCTCCGCCGGGAAGAATGAAAATTTCTTCGGAAGCGGCTGCACCGCAAATCATCACCTTAGCGCCACGAACCACAATACCATCGGCACGTTTCTCCACAATGTGGAGGTTGGTGTCGGGGTCTTCCTGTTGCGAAGGTTTCAGACTGCGGTTGCCTTTGGCATCGGTGAGGGCACCGGCGCAGGTTATACCGCGTTCTTCAGCCGAAAGAATCCATTTTTCGAGTCGTTTCTGATATTGGGTGCCAAACTCAGCATCTATGTCAGCGGTAACAGCCCACATCACGTTTTGTGCATTCCATCCCACACAAACACCTCCGCTGCACGAACCGGTGAAATGATACATTTCGCGCTTCAGCTTGGCGTTGTTCACAATATCTTCGAGGCTTTTCATCATGCTGTTGAAACGCATAATCGGCTTACCGGTAAAATATGACTGGGTGGTAAACAAAGCTTTGAATTTTTCGTCGTTGGCAGCATCAAAAGCCCGTGCATGGCTTTCGACAGTGCGTTTGGTGGCCGGGTGAACCGTAACGTCTTCGATAAGTTCTCCGTTCTTGTAAATGTTTGGTCTCATGGCTTTTAGCGACCTGAGGTAATCTTCGCGTGTGCGTATCATAATTGTAGCATTTTAATTGAGGGATAAAATTAGAATTATTTTTTAAATCCCGAAATGTTTAAGGATTAAAACCAAATCGAAATCCTGCCCGAATTTTCACCCCTGCAGATGCTAATATTTACAACCGGTAGGCATGCATCTGTAAGAAATTCTTACTTTTGCAGACGAAAATATTATCAGTATGGAAATTTCATATAATTGGCTGAAACAGTATATTGATTTGCCGGTGGGTCCCGACGCCCTGGCCGGAATTCTTACAGAACTGGGTCTCGAAGTATCGTCGGTAACTGAATTTCTGAGTATAGAAGGTGGTCTGCGCGGTGTATTTACCGGTGAGGTGAAAGAGTGTGTGAAGCATCTCGATTCCGATCACCTCAGCCTTACTAAAGTGGATGTGGGTGGCGAAACCCTTCTCGATATTGTGTGCGGTGCGCCCAATGTGGCTGCCGGACAGAAAGTGATTGTGGCAACCATTGGCGCCACCCTCTATGGGATGGATCCTCCGCTTACCATGAAAAAAGCAAAAATACGCGGTGCCGTATCCGAAGGTATGATCTGCGCCGAAGATGAAATCGGACTGGGTCATTCGCATGCCGGTATCATGGTGTTGCCTGCCGAAACGCCCGTTGGTATGCCGGCAGCCGATTATTTTGGTCTCGAAACCGACTATGTACTCGAGGTCGATTTAACACCCAATCGCATCGATGCTGCTTCGCACCTCGGTGTGGCCCGCGACCTGGCAGCATGGTTTGCCAAAACTCAGGCCGTCGGATATAAACTTCCCGAGATAAAAATTAACCCCGAAACATCTGGAACACCAACCATTGCTGTGTATGTCGAAAACACGGAAGCCTGTCCGCGTTATATGGGGCTGCACATAAAAAACATACAGATTTCTCCATCGCCACAATGGCTCCAGAACCGCCTGAAGGCTATTGGCCTGAAGCCCATTAATAATGTGGTCGACATCAGCAATTATGTGCTGTTCGAAACCGGTCAGCCCCTGCACATGTTCGATGCTGCACATATTTACGGAAACACGGTGGTGGTAAAAACCCTGCCTGCCGGTACTCAATTTGTTACCCTCGACGGCATTACACGCAGCCTCAGCGATAAAGACCTGATGATTTGCAACCAACGCGAAGGGATGTGTATTGCCGGTGTTTTCGGTGGACTCGATGCCGGAATTTCCGACACTACCCGCGATATTTTTATCGAAAGTGCCTATTTTAACCCATCATGGGTAAGACGCACAGCCAAACGGCATGGCATCAGCACCGATTCGTCGTTCCGTTTCGAGCGCGGAGCCGACCCAGATATGGCCCCCTATGCACTGCTGAGGGCAGCGCAGCTGGTTCTCGAACTGGCAGGTGGCGAAATTTCGGGTCCGGTTGTCGATGTATATCCAACACATTTTACCCCGGTGGAAGTACCCTGTCTGTTCAAAAATATTGAGCGTCTCACAGGGCTGCCATTGGGAGCCGAAACGGTTGTTCCCATTCTGAAAAGTCTGGAGATTGAAGTTAAAAACCTCAATGACACCGGTTTTACGGCAGTGATTCCACGCTACCGTGTCGATGTGACACGTGAAGCCGATGTCATCGAAGACATCCTGCGGATATACGGTTTCAACAATGTGCCGCTGCCCGACAAAATGCAGTCGTCGCTGTCGTTTACTTCGAAACCCGATCAGACACGGGTGCAGGAGTCGCTCGCTGCTATGCTGAGTGGTATGGGTTTCTCCGAAATAATGTGCACAAGCTTTACACGTCAGAAATATTTCGAACGTTTCCCCACTACTGAAAGCACCGTTGCCGTGCATAATGCCTTGAGCACCGACCTCAACTGCATGCGTCCCGATATGTTATTCGGCGGTCTCGAAAGTATTTCGCGTAACCTGAAATTCCGTACCCGCGACATGAAGCTGTATGAATTCGGCAGAATTTATCATCTGTTTCCGGGCGAAGAAGATAAACCGGGTCAACGTTACCGCGAAACCAACTGCCTGGGTTTATGGCTTACTGGAAATCAGCGCCTGGCGCAATGGAACGACAACGAACGGAAAACCGGTATTTTTACATTGAAAGGATACATAGAGGCCATCCTGAAAAGGGCAGGAGTAAATGCTGCTGAGATGACAATTAAGCCACTAAAAAGTAATACACTGCAGAATAGCATTGCTTATTTCCGCAATGAGCAGTGTCTGGCTGTTGCCGGAACGGTTTGCGACGAAGTGCTGCAGTTCACCGACATTGAGCAGGAGGTATTGTATGCCCGGATTGATATGGATGCTGTGCTGAAAACCATCCGTAAACACCGAACAAAAGTGGAATTGCTTCCTAAATTTCCAAAAGTGGAGCGCGACCTTGCGTTGTTGCTCGACGATCAGGTGGCTTACGATGATATCCGAAAATTGGCTTTTGCCACCGAGCGTAAACTACTGAAACAGGTTGATTTGTTTGATGTGTATCAGGGAAAAAATATCCCGGAAGCCAAGAAATCGTATGCCATCAGGTTTACCTTGCAGGATACCGAAAAGACCCTTACCGATAAAGACATCGACAAGGTAATGCAGCGTTTGGTTATGGCATTTACTAAGGAATTAGGGGCTAGTCTGCGATAATAAATGACCTTCTAGTCGTCCTCGTTGATTCTTTTCTGCGCACCGAATTTTTCGATGAGAATATCATCGTAGTAATCGGCTTTCGACATCAGATTATTCAGGAGTTCAACACCCGATTCAAGGCTCAGGTCGTCTTCATACGAAATAAACGAGAGCAATACATTCTGGTTACTTACGCTAAAAACCAGTCCTTCGTTGTCGTAGTTCTCCTGAAGCATATATTCATAAATGGGCATAATATTTTCTTTCGGCAGGTTGCACAGCCAGGCGTCCGCCACAATAAAGCGGTTCTCGCTGTTGTAAATCAACTTGATGGTTGCGCTGCCTTCTTCCATTTCCCATACATTGAATCCAACGCGGGTTTCCTTAACCTTACGCCCCAGTTTCTCAATCATTTTTTCGAGATTCTGCGCCGCGCCTGCCGGAACATATTCCTTGGGATTGTATATGTCGGAGCTTATACTGGTTCCGCAGTTCGGACAATAATGGCCGTCAATATTGCTTTCGGTAAGAACTTTTTTACATGATTTGCAACGTACCGCTTTGGTTCGCTCCAGACGCGAGTACTCGTCGAGCGATTCTATAACGTAGCTTGCCGGCAAAGAGAAGCCCAGACTTTCGCCCTCAGCAATAATAAACGTGTTAACGCCCACTACTTCACCGTTCATATTCACAAGTGGTCCGCCACTGTTGCCGGCATTTATTGCAGCGTCAATCTGTATGTAGGCAATTTCGTTGTAATAGCGTTGCGCCTTCGAAACAATACCTTTGGTAGCTGTGTATTTCAATCCGTAAGGGTGACCAATGGCTATAATACTGTCGCCTTCGGTAACTGCGTCCTTGGCCAGTTCGGCTGCCTCGATGTGGATGCCCTTGGGAACTTCGAGGAAAGCCAGATCATACAGCGGGTCGAAATATAAAACACGGGTGGTAGTTTTTTTAAAATCGCGACCACTGATTAATACTTCGTCGCAACCATCAATCACATGAAAGTTGGTGATGAACAAATCGTGCTGCCGGTTGTAGAAACCTGTCCCACTGCCAAAGGGTGTGGCAATCTGTATTATTACGTGTTTGAAATGCTCGTATATATTTGTCATGACCTTGTTACTTTGAATAGTTTAAATAGGTGATTTCGTTCAGGTAGGTGTACAAAAATTCGTTCATATCCTTGTATTTCACCAGATTCATCCGCATAGCCAGTTTCGGAAAGTCTTTCTTGTACTTATTGATAATTCGGTTGACTTCTTTTTCGATAGCCGATACATTGAACTTTGCTGTCGAGGTGGTGTAATAGGTTGTTGCGCAACCCATTTCGGCAAAGTAATCGCTTTCTTTTACCTGATAGGCCAGTTTCAGTAATTCGAAAGTAGCCGGGTAGAGACCGTAATTAAACAGCGAATATCCCATGCTGTATTCATAAATATTGGTAACCACATCATCGTGTCGGTTGTCGTAGTACCAGCCTGTATTTTTGAATTGCTCCAGTAAAAACTCGTAAAATGTTTTATGACTGGTTCCGGTTACATATCCAAAAACCGTTTTCACCGGATAAAATTCACGGGTGATGTCTTCTTTGGTTTTGGCAGCCAGTTTTTTAAACTCGTCAATCATCAGCCGGTTTCGCTCAATATTGGTTTTTCCGTCGTTGGCGGTGAAAATACCGTTGATTTTTTCGAGGTCGTTCAATACACTGCCCTGCGGTACCAGTAAATAGTCAAGTCGATAGAGCAATGCCAGGAGGATATACGATATGGCACCGGCCATGCGGTCTTCGTTGAGTTTCGAAATCCGCTCAAGGTCGTCGTTAATCCAGCGCATCATATATTTATATTGAACATCCAGCGTTTTTTGTGGTGGCATCTCGATATGAGAAACATCTATGGGCTTCAGCATGTCGAACTCATTCACCAGTACATCGTCGAGTTTGTCGGCTTTCAGCGCCAGTTCGCGCAGCGAATAGTAAAGCTTATTGGGCGATGCATCAATGGCTTTGCTGGTAAATTTCAGATAGATGATGTTGTCTTTTATGGCAAAGCGGTTGTACTGCAATACATAGTTCAGGTTCATCAGTTTGCGCAGAAAGGCAATGTTGGGTTTTTCGTAGCGGGCAATCCGGGTTTCAGCCGATACCATGTTTTCGGTGGCACGGCCTTTAATGATTTTTGATCCCTGTGTTAGGGCAAAGTCAACCGCTACCGAACTGCGAGACACTTCGAGGTTCTCGGTTTCCGGGTCTTTCATATAAAGGCACAAATTATAAAACGAATCGAGATAACGCTTGGCCTCAAAATCGCTTTTGGCTTTGTCCCAATATTCGGTTTGCTCTTTGGTTTTGTTGATATCGACATAACGGCCGGGTTTGAACGTAGCCTGCCCGGGCTTGTCTTTCAGGCTTTGATTGTCAGAGCCGAATAACTTGCTGAATAATGCCATACAAATAGGTTCTAATAAAAATCAGTCACAACACGTGCTCAAAAATACATATAGAAATCGAAAAGGCAAACAAGCAGATGCGTTTTTCGACTTATTTCACCTCGCTCCATGCAAATGGTCCGGTACAGGGGTCACAGTCAAATTGCATTACATACCCCAGTGCATAGGCCATGTTTTCTGATTTGATATGGAAATAGGCCAAATCGATGGCCCCGCTGAACTTTTCACCGGTGCTTAGTTTACCGGTAAGCACAATTTCGTAGTAATCGCCTGTGCCGGTATAACGCATTTCGACTTTTTTAATTTTGATTTTTACTTTCGGATCGTTGTCGCAGCATGCACACCAAAGTATGCCCTGCTTTATTTTTGCCATCTTGAAGTATTGCAATACTGCATCGGCCTGATCTTTCGAAATCCATTGCAACTGGTCAGCCCTGAGCTGAGGGGCTATAATCAGCAATATGATGGCAATACTGATAAATCGTAGTGTTTTCATAGTTGAATTAAATTTATCATAAAAATACTGTTTTTTACGAAAGCCGAATAGTTTACCCAAAATATTTTTAGGAAGGGAGTGCAGTACTACTAGAATGGACATTCCCAATACCGGTTATTTTTAAATAATAATCTTTGCATTTTAATTATGCTCACGGAGTAGTATCTTCGCAGGTAATTTTTTGATTATTCCATTCGATATGATTCACGAAATTCTTCCACATCATTTTGATAATAGCTTCCGCCCGTGTTCTGTGCCGGAACCCGATAATTTTATTCTGATTTTTTCGGGCAATTCGGTTTTGCTTAAGGATGGTGGTGATGAACCGGAGCTTCCTATATTCAACGATATTCATTTGCTGGTCGGAACATCGGTTTTTATTTATCTGTTTCGGGTTGACAATAATCCATGTTTTTTGGCCAATATTGAAATCGACATTCCTCCATCGGGATTCAGATTTACCGATATTGGTTTTTTCAGAACGACGCAACGGGCCGAAACAGCCTGGATTTGTCTTGCCGGCATTCATTTACGCGATTGGTATCAGGCGAATCAATATTGTGGTGTGTGTGGTTCTTCAACCCGGCATAGCGAATCAGAAAGGGCATTGGTATGCAGTGCCTGTAATCGCAGTGTATATCCACGCATATCTCCGGCTGTGATTGTAGCCATTGTCTGTGGTGACCATATTTTGCTGGCACGAGGCACGGGCTTTAGTACGGGCCGCTATTCGCTGGTAGCAGGATATGTTGATGTGGGCGAAACTCCCGAAGAAACCGTCCACAGGGAAGTAAAGGAAGAACTGGGAATTGCTGTTTCAAATATACGCTACTACAAAAGCCAGCCCTGGCCTTTGTCCGGTTCCCTGATGCTGGGTTATGTTGCCGAAGCCGACATTAACCAGCCCTTACAAACCGACCCTAACGAAATTGCCGAAGCCGCATGGTTTCGACGGGGCCACCTCCCGCCTCACTCCCTCAGCCTGAGTATCGCCGGCGAAATGATTGAGAAGTTCGAAAAGGGGGAGTTGTAGCGGGTTGTTTTGAATTAATGTTTTACTTCAAACGCTACAATAATTTTACCTTGTGGTGATAAAAGCAACTATAAGTTGTGTAAAAACTACTGAAATTAATAAAAATACAACCATAAGAAGGGTTTAAAGTTTGCAAACTGCCTGAATGAAAATGTATTTTTGCAGTGTCAATCAAAAGCAATTATTATGAATCACGCAGAAGACATCGGAACCAGAATCGCAAAGGCACGAAAAAAGAAAAGCCTTTCGCAGGCGCAACTCGCCGGTCAGATTTTTATTAGTGCACAGGCAGTGGGTAAATGGGAGCGGGGCGAGTCGATGCCCGATATTATTACCTTGATTCGAATCGCCGAAATTCTGGGGGTTGACCTGAATTATTTCTCTGAAAAATTTCGAGACAAGGAATCTGAATCTATTGTTACAGAGAATTCCGAGGGAAATATTGCCGAAAAGGCCACAAGAAAAAATGAAAAACCCCGATGGGATTTATCAAAACTAAATTTGCACGACAGCGATTTTTCAGGGCTTAAAAATTTGCATGAAAAACTATGCTCTGCCAACATGCAGCACTGCCTGTTTGTAGATTCAGATTTGTCGGGTCTCACGCTAAAGAACAACAGGGTTAGCCTCTGCGATTTTACCAACAGCAATATCAGCAACAGCCAAATTCAAAATTCAATGCTGCAGAAAAATTCCTTTGTCAACTGTTCGCTGAAGAATGCCAGCTTCTCAGGTAGTTATGTCGAAGACTGCGATTTTAGTAAAGCGGCACTCGATGGATCCGTTTTTTCATCGGGCGGTTTCGCCAACAATACCTTGGTGAATAGCATATTGCTGGGTACCGGCTTTGTCAATATGGCAATTCAGCATGTTGTTTTCGATGGAATTATCGAAGATTGCAGGTTCGAAAACTGCACATTTTATAACGTTAAATTCCAGAATGCAATCCTGTTGAATTCGTTTTTTAAAAACAATAAGAAATTGAAACAGGTTAAATTCATCAATTGCAGGGCTGATAAATTAAGCTATGCTTTTTTGAAAAATAACATGTGTGATTTATCGGGCATTACCATGATTTCGGAACCTTATGTAAAATAAGTGATGGAAAATAAGTCCAGGCTTTTGCGGTTGCAAAGGTATATTACAATAATAAGCATCACAATATATTTTTAAAAAACCAATTCACCGTTCTCAACATCACAACGTGAATAAATTGAATTGACCCTGTAAGCATTCTTGGTGCCTTGTTAGTAATTTTACCTGAAATCAGCGACTATGAAAGCCGAAGAAATTCTTTGTGAACTCTTTCGTGAATATTTCGGACAACAGCCCGAGCAGGTTATCCCGCTCCGCCAGTCCGGTTCAAACCGGCGCTATTACCGGCTCAGGGCGGGAAGCATTTCGGCAATAGGTACACATGGCAACGATTTGAACGAAAACAGGGCCTTCGTTTACCTCACGCGCAAGATGCGAACCATCAGTATTCTTGTTCCTGAATTGTATGCTGTAAGCCACGACGAAACCTGCTACCTGCAACAGGATATTGGCGACACTGCCCTGTTTACTTTAATTACCCGAACCCACGAAGCCGGCGAGCCCTATAACGCTGAAATAGATTTGTATTTGCGAAAGGCTATCGAACAGCTGGTACGCCTGCAGCGCGATCTGCCCGGGGTTATCGACTTCGCGAAATGCTATCCTTACCAATATTTTGGCCGCGAATCGGTGTTGTTCGATCTGCGGTACTTTCTGTTTTATTTTGCCAAAATATTCGACCTTAGTTTCGATGAGTTAAAGCTGGAGAAGGAATTCGAACGTTTTGCCACAGAGCTCACCGAAAGCGATTATCAAACTTTCATGTACCGCGATTTTCAAAGCCGCAATATTTTTATTCACAACAACGAAGTGTTTTTTATCGATTATCAGGCGGGCAGGCGCGGAGCTCCGCATTACGACCTGGCATCGTTGCTCTATCAGGCCAAGGCGCAGATTCCCGAAGACAAACGCATTGCGCTCCTCAAATACTATATGGATTGTGCCGGAATTGCAGGTCAGGCTGACCGTGACAATTTCAGCCGTTTGTTTTACCGTTTTGCCTGCATTCGCATGATGCAAACACTGGGTGCTTATGGCCTCCGTGGCATCATCGAACAGAAAACCCATTTTGTGCAAAGCATTCCACCGGCCGTGGCCAATCTGAAACAAATGTTGCCCTGTTTCGGTCTCGGAGACAATTTTCCACAAATGCACCGGCTCCTGCAGCAGGCAAGCGAAATAGGTGAACTACAGATGTCAAATGTCCACGAAACGCAACTGACCGTTACGGTGTACAGCTTTTCTTATAAAAAAGGCGCATTGCGCGATTACTCCGGCAATGGCGGTGGTTTTCAGTTCGATTGTCGTGGAATAGTGAATCCGGGCAAAAACGAGGATTTTGTCTCACTCACCGGACTCGACGAAGCTGTGGCAGACTTTCTTAGCCGGAATACCTGTGCCGATGAATTTGTAGAACAGGCATTAATCATGGCTTCAATTAACATTGAAACATACCTCGAAAGAGGATTTACCCACCTGATGATAGGTTTTGGATGTACCGGTGGCCGTCATCGCAGTGTGTACTGTGCCGAAAAGGCCGCAAAGAAAATTGCCCTTAAATATTCAGGGAAAAATCTGCGCGTGATGCTTATCCACAAGGAACAAGGCATGCAGCGAATTATTAATTAATCTACCCGTGTGAGTTTGAGCATATTCGTGGCATTTTTACTTGTCATCGGTGTTGAACCCACATGAATAATCAGATCACCTGCCTGAACCACCCCCTGACTTTTCAGGATTTTAATCGAATGGGCAATGGCTTCGTCGATGTTGGTATATAGGGGAATACTGTAGGTTTTAATAATGCCCCACAACAACGGAAGCCGGCGTAACAGCCTTTTATTTCCAGTAAAGGCATAAATATCGGCTTTGGGCCGATAGCTCGAAATCTGAAATGCAGTATGCCCCGAATAGGTAAACGCTACAATTGCCTTTGCCCCGGTTTGCTTGGCCATTACCCCTGCCGAATGACAAATTGAGTCGGGCAGAAAATCGGAAGCCGCTTTATCGGGTTGGTGGTCAAGGTAGAAAATATCGTTGTTTTCTTCGGTATATTCAATAATGCTCTGCATGGCTTTAATCGATTCCACCGGAAATGCTCCCACCGAGGTTTCCCCACTCAGCATGAGGGCATCGGCTCGATCGATCACAGCGTTGGCAACGTCGGTGGCTTCGGCTCGGGTAGGCCTGAAATTGGTAATCATACTCTCCAGCATCTGCGTGGCGATTATCACAGGTTTACCCGCTTTTATACACTTCTCAACAATCAGCTTCTGAATGGTGGGTACCTGATTAAAACTGACTTCTACCCCCAGGTCACCGCGGGCCACCATAATTCCGTTGGCTTCGGCAATTATGTTGTCGAGGTCAGCAACTGCCTCGGGTTTTTCAACTTTGGCAATTACATCGATGTCGGCATTGTGTTTTTTTATAAGGCTTTTCAGATCACGCAGGTCGGAGGCATTTCTTACAAACGATAGCGCAATCCAGTCAACTGAGTTTTTAATGGCAAATTCAGCATCCACGATATCTTTTTCGGTAAGACTCGGCAGGGCGATGCCGGTGTTGGGCAGGTTGACACCCTTCTTCGAACTGACAATGCCTCCGTTAACAACCCGGGTTTTTACCGAGGTGTTGCGGTCGGTTTCCATCACTTCGAGCCGGATTTTTCCGTCATCAATCAGCACCATGCTTCCGGGTTCAACATCACGGGCAAAAAACTCGTAGTTGATAAACAACTTCTCGGCGGTTCCTATGCAGGGCAGGGTGGTAATCTCAACAGGCGCGCCGTTTTCGACCAGCACACCATTGTTCTCTACATCACCAATGCGGATTTTTGGCCCCTGCAGGTCAGCCAGAATTGCAATATTAACACCCATTTCTTCCTCGAGTGCCCTGATGGTTTCGATAACCACCTTTTTGTCGTCGTGCTTGCCGTGCGAAAAATTCAGACGGAACACATCGAGGCCTTCGTTGATCATTTTCTTGAGCGATTCGCGGTCTTGCGAGGCTGGACCCAGCGTTGCGATGATTTTTGTTTTTGAGTCGGTGATGCCAAACATAGTTGTTGTTTTTTGAGGGTTATTCGACGATAAAAATACTTTTTTTTTCGCATCCAATCAATAAAAATTATTGAATTGTTATTTAATAGTGCCCAGCCCTGTTGTTTTATAATTAGTTGATAAAAACAATTTGGAAGCAATCGCCCGATTGTGAAAAACACTACATTTGACAAAATTATTAAAAACGATATTCATGAGCCGATTCCTTTGTGCTGTTCTGTTGCTGGTGTTCTCGCTTTCGGTGTTTGCCGGACCTGTTGACGAAGCCACTGCCCGCCGTATTGCTTCCAATTTTATTGCGTTTCAGGCCTCCAAAATTGGTGTTGCTTCGGTGAAGTCCAACAATGCCATGGTGCAGGTGCGTAGCAAAGGCGACATTAATTACTATTACGTAATCAATTATCAGCAGGGTGGTTTTGTGGTGGTTAGTGCCGACGACGCTGCTATTCCTGTGCTGGCTTACTCCTTCGACGAAAACCTCGATATGAACAACATGTCGCCCGCCACCCGCGAATGGCTGGGGCAGTTCGAACAACAATTTGATATGTTGTTCGCAACAAACCCGGAACCGGTCGAATCAATTACTACGCTATGGAGCAACTTATACAACAACCAACTGTCTGCCGCCAAAGAAACTCAGGGTGTCAATAAACTGGTGCAGACCCGCTGGAATCAGGATTATCCCTACAATAAATTCTGTCCGTTTCATCCATTAGGACCCGGTGAGCGTTGCTATGCAGGATGTGTGGCCACAGCCATGTCGCAGGTGATGAAATACTACAACTACCCCGAAACCGGAAGGTTTCAGAAAACCTATTTCTGGGGCGATTACTTCACCATTGATTTTGGTGCCACCACCTACCAGTGGGATCTGATGACCATTACGGCCAACGCCGACAGTCAGGATGCCATTGCTGAACTGATGTACCATTGTGGTGTTGCCAGCAACATGAATTATGGATACGACGGCTCTGGAACTCAGGTTGAATTGGCCATGTATGCCCTCAAATACTATTTCCGCTACCGTGCCGATTGCTATTTTGCCGATAAGGACGATTATGAGGATGCCGACTGGAAGTTCATGCTGAAAATGGACCTTGATATGGGCAAACCCATTATATACCGCGGCACTAATAACAATGGCGATGGTCACGCATTTGTATGCGATGGCTATCAGGATACTTCCTATTTCCATTTCAACTGGGGATGGGGTGGTGCTGCCGATGGTTTTTATCATCTGGGAGGTATTAATCCTTCGATTAGTTTCTATTGGGGACAGGGTGCCATTTTCAACCTGAATCCCTACGAAGCAGCCTATTGCGATACCCTGGTGCTCGACCAGCGCGAATGGAAACTCACCGATGGCAGCGGTCCGAACTACTATTGGAACAATTCTGCATGTACCTGGCTTATTGCCCCCGAGGAAGCCGAAAAAATTGACATCCGTTTCAATGAATTTAACACCGAGCCGGCAAACGATATTTTGTATATCTACGATGGCCCCGACGACAATGCCCCATTGCTGGGCGCGTTCTCAGGGTTTTCGCTCCCCGAAAATATTCAATCATCCACCGGTCAGGTATTTCTTAAATTCATTACCAACGGGTTCGATCAGTACATGGGCTGGGAACTCGAATATGCTGTTAACACTACCGATATTGCTACTTCCGTTAACGCGAAAATCAACATTTACCCCAACCCTGCAGTAGAATCGGTAATGATTAACCATGGTGTTTCCTGTCATGCTGTAGAAATTGTAAATATTCACGGTTCACTGGCAATGCATCATAACTGTACCGGCGACCAGACCCAACTCGATGTTTCATCTCTTCCCCAGGGCCTATATATCGTTCGCCTGCTCTTCGACAATCAGATTATTGTCCGCAAACTGAATATTCAATAAATAACGCTGTAAACAAAGGCCCCACGCCTTAGTTCTCCATTCGATTTGCTCATTGTTCAGGATGTTGAAACCGTCCAACGCACGTATGCAGTAAGCCTCCAAGCTTACGGCTATCTAACACACTTATGCAGTAAGCGTCCTCGCTTACGGCTACTTACACACGTATGAAGTAAGCGTCCTCGCTTACGGTTAACTACAAACCAATAATAAATTTATTTCTCCGAGCGTCTCCGCTCCCTATCATTCCCTCTCTCTAAAAATCAATATAATACCCTTCGTTTATGCCCAAACTGTCGCAGGTGCCTGCATTCAGCTCAACCACAAACATAGCGGGTGAGGTCGAAGGGAAGGATTGGTCCGATAAGGTCGGCGTGTTTTTATGTATGGTAACAATCTGACGGTCGCGGTTTACAAATACCATGTCCAGCGAAATCAAGGTGTTGCGCATCCAGAACGACTGAATATCCTCATATTCAAAAATAAACAACATCGCCTGATTCTTCTCCATTGCTTTTCGGTACATCAGCCCCATCGAACGGTCCACATCGTTGCTCACAATCTCGATGTCGAAAGTGGCTACCGGCGATTTTGTCTCAGGTTCGAAAAACCTGAGTTCTCCATCTTTGCGAAACTTCGGCGGGTTGTCGAAACCATATTGTTGTTCCTTTAGTTCGTGATTCAGTGTATTATTCTTCTTTGGTTTAGGATTGCACGAAACAACAGTAACAACAAAAACCATCAGGAGTAATGCAACAATTGGGTTTTTCATAAGATTCTTCATACGGATTGAAACGATAAACAAGTTTTCTTATTATTACGACATCTGTAGATTATACAATTTGGTGTACATACCATTCTGCTCAAGTAGTTCCTTGTGCCGGCCCTTTTCAACAAGCCGCCCTTCGTGAATAACACATATGGTATCGGCCTTTTTAATGGTACTCAGCCGGTGCGCAATCACAATCGAAGTGCGGTTTTTCATCAGGTTTTCGAGGGCTTGCTGAACCAGTTTTTCCGATTCGGTATCCAGAGCCGAAGTGGCTTCATCGAGAATGAGAATGGGAGGATTTTTTAATACGGCGCGTGCAATACTGATGCGTTGTTTTTGTCCTCCAGACAGTTTGTTCCCGCTGTCGCCGATATTGGTATCGTAGCCTTTTTCCGACTCCATGATAAAATCGTGGGCATTGGCTACTTTGGCCGCGGCTATCACATCCTCAATCGAAACGTGCTCAAGTCCGAAGGCTATGTTATGGTAAAAGTTGTCGTTAAACAAAATCGGCGATTGATTGACATAACCTATCAAATCGCGAAGCTCTTTAAGTTTCAGATTTCTTATATCGGTACCATCGATACACACTTCGCCCGACTGGATGTCGTAGAAACGGGGCAGCAAATCAACCAATGTCGATTTTCCCGAGCCGCTTTGTCCAACCAGAGCAATAGTTTTCCCCTTGGGTATCACCATATTGATATTGGTAACCACCTGAAAATCGTGCTGGTAAGCAAACGATACATTCCTGTATTCTATCTGGTGGTTGAATCCATCAATCGATACTGCATCAGGTTTTTCTTCAATCCGATCCGATGCCTGCATAACTTCCTGAACGCGGTCGAGCGATGCCAGACCTTTTTTAATATTGTACCATGCCGTACTGAATGCTTTGGCAGGTGTGATAATCTGACTGAAAATAATCAGATACCCGATAAACGCCTGCGACGAAAGACCGCCATCGTTGCTGAGTACCATTTTACCGCCATACCACATAACAAAAACAATGGCTACCGTGGCAAGAAACTCGCTCAGCGGACTTGCCAGAAAGCGGCGTCGGTTAATGCCGTTCATCAGGTTGGTGTATTCCTGATTGTCGCGATAAAACTTATTTCTGATATGTTTTTCGGCGTTAAAGGCTTTCACTACACGCAAACCGCCTATCATCTCCTCAATCTGCGATAGCATCTGACCCATCTGTTGTTGTCCGATCATCGAGGTTTTGCGCAGGGTTTTGCCCACTTTGCCCACGATAAATCCCACCACGGGTAGCAGTATCAAAACAAAAACCGTAAGTTGCCAGCTCATGGCAAACATGGTTATCAGGAAAAACAAAATTTTTAGCGGGTCTCGGAACAGCATTTCGAGCGAACTCATAATACCCCATTCAATTTCCTGTACGTCGCTCGACATGCGGGCAATGATATTCCCTTTGCGCTCATCCGAAAAATAACCCAGGGGCAAACCACTTACTTTGTGAAACATCTGGTTGCGGATGTCGCGTACCACATTATTTCGGATGGGTACCATAAAATGGTTGGCCAGGTAGAGGGTGGCTGTTTTCAGGAACGTAAAGAACATTACCAGTAAACCAATGGCGAGCAAGGCATTGGCAGGACCACGATCTTCGATAATATTGCTCAGCCAGTAGTAAAAATTGTTTTCGATGCTATCGAAATCCGCAAGATTGAGTGGCATTTTCACGGTAATCATGGGTTGAGTACCAAACAAAATGCCTAAAAAGGGTATGGCCATTCCAAACGAAAATATGCTGAATACCGTCGAAAGGGCATTAAACAGTACATTAAATATTGCGTACCATTTGTAAGGGATAATGTATCGGAATATTTTACCTAAATCTTTCATTGTTGCTATGCTATTCTCCGGTATAATTAAAAGGTGAAACGGCCAATAGTTCATCTTTCACAACTTCGCTCACCTGTAACGATCCAATAAAGTCAACTATGTCCTGTTCGGTAATGGGTTTGTTCGTCCGTGTTAGTGCCTTCAGTGCCTCATAAGGTTTCGGATAGTTTTCACGCCGCAGAATGCTTTGAATGGCTTCGGCAACCACTGCCCAGTTTTGCCTGAGGTCGTTGTCGATTTTTTCACGGTTAAGCAGCAGCTTGTCAAGGCCTTTCATCAGTGAGGCAAAGGCAATGGCAGTGTGGGCAGCCGGAACGCCTATATTGCGCAGTACAGTGCTATCGGTCAGGTCGCGTTGCAACCTGCTGATGGGAAGCTTTTCGGCAAGATGACCAAAAAGGGCATTGGCAACACCCAGATTTCCTTCGGCATTTTCGAAATCGATGGGGTTCACCTTGTGTGGCATGGCACTTGAACCTACCTCACCTTCTTTAATCTTTTGCCTGAAATATTCCATCGAAATATAGGTCCAGATATCGCGGGCAAAATCGATGAGTATGGTGTTTATTCTGGACATTGCATGAAAAATGGCGGCCAGATTGTCGTAGTGCTCTATCTGTGTTGTCGGAAAACTTCGTTTAAGACCCAGTATCTCTTCGGTAAATTGTTTTGCGAATCCATGCCAGTCAATACCGGGGTAGGTTACATAATGTGCATTCATGTTGCCGGTCGCTCCACCGAATTTTGCCGGAATGGGAATTTCCTTCAGTTGAAGCATCTGAACATTGAGTCTTTCGGCAAATACCCTGAATTCTTTACCGAGCCTGGTGGGCGAGGCGGGCTGACCGTGAGTGCGTGCCAGCATGGGTATATCGCTCCATTCTGTTGCAAGTGTTTCAATACGCTGAATCAGCTTTTCGAGGGCAGGGTAATACTGGTCGTTTAAATAATCGCGCAACGAAGCAGGAACCGCCGTATTGTTGACATCCTGCGACGTAAGACCGAAATGAATAAATTCCTTGTATTGTCCAATGCCTAAGGCATCGAAACGCTCTTTCAGAAAGTACTCTACCGCCTTAACATCGTGGTTGGTAACGGCTTCGAGTTCTTTAATCCGCATGGCAGCCTCACCATAAAAATTCTCTACGATCTTGCGGAGCAAACCAAACTGCGTTTTATCGAAGTTTTCAAGCCCTGGCAATGGAAGCTCAACCAATGCAATAAAATATTCAATTTCGGTATGGATGCGGTATTTTATCAGGGCAAACTCCGAAAAGTAGTCCGACAACGCACTGCACTGCTTGTTGTAGCGCCCGTCGATAGGCGAAACCGCATATAAATTGTGAAATTCCATACAGCAAATGTTTTGTCAAAGGTAAAAAATCTCACGAATATTAACGGTGACTCAGTGTTAAATATGATAAATGATGTGTTGAGATTTCAAAATATGGTTCAATTCAGTTTTTTTATTCATGGCTATTTATTATAACTTTGTGTCGATTGTTTATGTGTAAAAATAGATGCAATGAAAATTTCGGTAGTATCATACATTAACACATTGCCGTTCAGGTATGGTATTGAGAATTCTCCGGTGAAGCCTGAAGCTTGCACCTATTCGGTGAATCCGCCATCGGAATGCGCACGAAAACTGATTGACGGCACAGCTGATGCCGGTTTGATTCCGGTTGCAAGTATCGCCCAGCTCAACCGTCATGTGATTTTCTCCGATTATTGCATTGCAGCCGAAAAGGAAGCATTTTCCGTGCTGATTCTCAGCCATAAGCCCATCGAAAAAATCGAAAAAATACTGCTCGATTACCAGAGTCGTTCGTCGGTAGCGATGCTTAAAATACTGAACGAGAATTTTATGCACTTTTCATGGGAATTTGTTGATGCAGGCCCCGGGTTCGAAAACTATATATACGGATCCACAGCCGGTTTGGTAATAGGGGATAGGGCCATGCTCTACCGCAGCCGCTTTGAATATGTTTACGATCTGGCAACTTTGTGGCGGAGGTTTACCGATTACCCGGCTGTTTTTGCTGTTTGGGTTGCCAATACCGATGTGTCGCTTGCTTTCGCCGAGAAGTTCGATGCGATGCTAAAATTTGGTATAAGCAACCTCAGCAGGGCGTTGAAGAAAGAATATCCCGGCAAGGATACAAGTTTGCTTCATGATTATTTTACCAAAAACCTGAGCTACCGCCTCAACGATCAGAAACGGCAAAGCATAGGTATGTTTTTAAAGCTGCTGACTAACGAGGAATGTACCCCTAATTTTCTTAAGTAACCGATTTCTGATGCCTATAATATGAGAATACGAAATTACACAGCCGCCGATTACAAGGGAGTCGAAAACGTATGGGGCCTAACCGGCATGGGAGGAGCTGTTCGTGGTGATACGCCACAGATAATCGACCGTACGCTGGCATGTGGTGGAGCCCTCTTCCTGCTGGTGGATGACACAGGCAACGAGGAAGTAATCGCAGGTACTTCATGGGTTACCAACGATGGTCGTAGATTGTATCTGCACCACTGCGGATTGCTTCCCGGTTATCAGGGTAAAAAACTGAGTCATCTGCTCGTGGAACCGGCATTGCGCATGGCAAAACAACTTAAAATGCAGATAAAGCTTGAGGTACACCGCGAAAATCTGGCAGCCAAAAAACTTTATTCAAATGCCGGGTTTACCTATCTGGGCGATTACGATGTGCATATTGTACGCGACGTAAGCAAACTGCCTTTTTAAGTGAAAGAAGCCATCAATCGCAGCATTTTAAAGCTGGCCATACCCAACATTCTTACCAACCTGACAGTGCCATTGCTGGGTTTGGTCGATCTGGCTCTCATGGGACATCAGGGTTCCGAAACCTATATCGGGGCTTTGGCTGTTGGAACAATGATTTTTAGTCTTTTGTATTCCGGATTGATGTTTTTACGCATGGGTACTACCGGTTTTACAGCACAGTCATTCGGGGCCGGCCGTTTTCGCGAAGCCATAAACTGGTTGGGCAGGGGAGTAACTTTGTCACTACTATTGGGAATTTTTTTAATTGCTTTACAATTTCCGCTTGAAAAACTGATATTTTGGCTGATTGATGGATCTTCCTCTGTCGAAAACCTGGCGGCCGAATATTTCAGGGTTCGTATTTGGGCAGCTCCAGCCAGTTTGGGCGTTTTTGTTTTTTCAGGATGGTTTCTCGGTATGCAAAATGCGCGGATTCCATTGATTATTGCTCTGGTAATTAATGTACTGAATATTGTTCTGAGCGTATTTTTTGTTTATGAATCCGGCCTGGGAGTCCGGGGAGTTGCCTTAGGTACAGTGCTGGCACAATATGGCGGTTTGCTGGTTGCAATGGCTTTTTTACTGACACGATACAGACGTTTATTAAGGATGCTGCGGTTGAATCAGGTGTTTAACGCCGCCAGCCTGAAGCATTATCTGAGTGTGAACAGCGATATTCTAATCAGGTCGGTTTTAATTACCGGTACATTTTTCTATTTCAACGCGGTGTCGGCGGGTATGGGCGATATGGTGCTTTCGGTAAATTCGGTATTACTACAGTTTTTGTGGGTGTTTTCTTATTTTATCGACGGCTTTGCTTTTGCTGCCGAATCACTTACCGGAAAATTTATTGGCAGCCGCAACCGCAGCAGTTTGTTGTTGTTGATTCGCAAACTGGTAATCTGGGGTGCTATACTGAGTGTGATGTGTGCTCTGATTAACCTGACTTTAGGACGATACTTTATCGGAATGCTGACCGATCAGACCAGTGTTATCGCAGCAATACGTCCCTATTTCTTCTGGGTTGTATTACTTCCATTGGCCGGTTTTCTTGCCTTCCTTTGGGATGGCATTTATATTGGTTCAACAGCCACGGCATCCATGCGCAATATGATGCTGATATCGGTACTCCTAGTTTTTGTACCTGCCCGTTTTATTTTTGTGCCCTTATGGCAAAACCACGGTTTGTGGCTTTCGCTCATCCTGTTTTTAATCAGCAGGGGAGTGCTTCTTTGGTTAGTTCACCGAAAATCAGTCATGGGTAAGATATAAAAAGGCACCCATCCGGGTGCCTTTTTAAGAATATGTTTTACCGAAAAGTTACATGCCGCTCACGCTTTCGTAACTTTTATTGTATAATTCAAACTTCTGAAGCAATTCGTTGTATAAGGCTTCGCGCTGACGACGACCGGCTACATTGATGGTTCGGCTCATGGTCGCCAATGCCATTTGTGCTTCGATGTTTACTTTCTCGAATTGTTCATCACTCAGTGTGAAGAAGAAATTGAGTTCCTGAATCGAGATTTCGGCTATTGCCCTCAGGGCTTCATCACCCGATGCTGAATCACCTATCGAATAATAAGCTTCGGCAAAATCAATATCGAAGTAGCCCATGGGGTAGAGGTTGTAAGGCATAATTGTGCGACACCTTGCCATAACTTCGTTAGCCTGATCTTTTTTGCCCTCTTCGTTAAGGGCAATGGCCAATCGGGCAAAGGTTTTACGTATTCTCAGAATTTTGGTGGTACGCTCAATAGTATGGTCGATATTGATTTTGGGGTCGTTCATATTGCCCCATTTCATTTTATTCATCAATCGGTCGTACATCACATCAGTATCGATAAGCCCTGAAGTAGTTCCTGTTTTATAGGGAACCAAACGGTAAGCAAAACCTTCGAGCATGAAGTATTCGTCAAGGTTCAGGGTATTGGTACTTCCAATCGAGGTGAAGTACACCGGCCGTTCCCAGTTATTAGCGCCCAGCATATCGAGGGTCATCAACTCATTCTTCAACATATATTGTTTACCGAGATCCCATTTAATGATAGGTTCAACCAGATGGGCATATTTTGGTTTTACAATGCCTTTGCTGATTACTCCGGCACTATCTACCCGCATAAATACTTTATTTTTCGGATAAACGTAAAACTTTTGACCGCGGTTATGCACTATACTCAGTTTATCGTTGGCAACCCAATTCATCAGACTGTCGACCGAAATATAACCGCTTTCCTCGCCTTGCGATCCTGAGTAGTAATACACAATATCGCGGGCACCGGGTTCATACGATTCTCTTTGCAGAGTTAAAGGCATAGGAGCCGATTTGTAGCTCGCCATTTTCATCTGGTCAATATACCAGTCGGATGCGAAATATGGTAAACAACACACTTTGATGTCGGTGCGGATTCCTTCCACTTCCTGTGCATACCAAATGGGGAAGGTGTCGTTATCGCCATAGGTAAACAAAATGGCATTAGGTTCGCATGAATTCAGGTAATTGAATGCAAAATCACGGGCAATGTAGCGGTTCGATCTATCATGGTCATCCCAGTTTTCGCTGGCCATGATATAAGGTACGGGTGCACACAACACAAGTGCCAGGGCCGCACCAACCACCGATGGCAGAAAGCGCCGGAATATTTCGTAGAGGAATAGAACGCCCAGACCAATCCAGATGCTGAAGGCATAGAAACTCCCTGCATAGGCATAGTCACGTTCACGGGGTTGATAGGGCGATTGATTCAGATACACCACAATAGCCAGACCGGTGAGAATAAACAACAGGGTAACTATCCAGGCATCTTTATTGTTCCGTGAAAAATGAATTACCAAACCGAGTAAGCCCAGTATGAGCGGCAACAGATAGTATTTATTGTTAGCCTTGTTATTCTTGAGATAATCAGGCAATTTCGATTGATCGCCAAGACGTGGCGTGTCGATAAACGATATGCCGCTTTTCCAGTTCCCATGAATCAGATTACCGTGTCCCTGTATGTCGTTTTGACGGCCGGCAAAATTCCACATAAAATATCGCATATACATCCAGCCAATCTGGTAAGTAAACATAAACCTCAGGTTGTTGCTGAATTTGGGCTTCTGGCCTTCGCGCAGACCGCCCCAGCTTTCGTACCACTCGGTATGTTCGGGACTGCTGCTGTGCATTCGCGGAAATACTGTGCAATCGGCATCGTCGTAAACATATACCGGTTTATGATCTACTACCTCGTACTTATCACCATGCTTGGCATAAACCGGATTCCCTTCTTCGGTGTCGGTAGGTTCCGCATAATAGTATTGACCATAAAACAGCGGTCTGTCACCATATTGCTCCCTGTTTAGGTAATACAATAAATTGAAAACGTTGTCGGGATTGTTCTGATCCATCGGCGGATTAGCATTCGAACGAATCATAATCAGTGCAAATGTAGAGTATCCTACAATAATCATGGTGGCACAAATCATTATCAGATTGAGCACAGCTGCTTTTTTCTTGGCAAGGAAAAATACCAGTACACCAAGGCCTCCAATCAGCAGAATTATTAGCAGAATATTGTCAGCCATAAAAGGAACACCAATGAGAATAAGCGCCAGTGTCGCACTTATAAATGCCAGTATCTGATTGAATTTGAACTGGGTGAAATATATACTGCCAAACAGCGTCACCAGGGTAAGAATGGCCCAGATAATGACGCCTGAATTAAATGGCATTCCCAAATAATTGATAAATACAATTTCGAAACCGGAGGCTACCTTTGCCACGCCGGGGATGATTCCCCACATGATGGCTGCAATGACAAACAGCGATATTCCCGTTGCTGCAAGAATTCCTGTAAATTTGATTTTATATTTACTGAAATAATACACAAACACCATAGCCGGAATAGCCAGCAGGTTTAACAGATGGACCCCAATGGACAATCCAACCAGCAGGGCGATGAGAATTACCCAGCGAAATGATGAATTGCTGCCGGCATTGTTGTTCCACTTAAGTATTGCCCAGAATACCATGGCTGTAAACAGCGATGATGTGGCGTACACTTCACCTTCGACTGCCGAAAACCAGAACGTGTCACTGAAGGTATAGGCCAGTGCACCAATGGCAGATGCTGCAATTACCGCAATGGTTTTTCCCCAGGTATATTCATTGTCTTTTATAATCATGCGCCGTGCAAAATAGGCGATAGTCCAGTACAGGAAAGCAATAGTAAGTGCACTTGCCATTGCCGAAACGGTATTTACCATATACGCAACCTGATCGGGGCCTGACGCAAACAATGAGAAGAAGCGCGCCAGAATCATAAACAGCGGGGCTCCGGGAGGATGGCCTACCTCTAATCTGTAGGATGAAGAAATAAATTCGCCGCAGTCCCAGAAACTCAGGGTGGGTTCAAGGGTAAGCATGTACACTACGGCAGCAACCAAGAAAACAACCCAACCAAAAATTATGTCGAGTTTTTTAAAGACGCTGAAATTCATATTGTAATATTTTAATCAATTGAGCGGTAAAATTAATATAATATTGTAACGACCGAAACTTTTGATGTTAAAATCAATTTAAAAAGGCCACCGAAACCTCCGGCAGCCTTTTAAAAATCGTTAAAATTTGCGAAATTATTTGATGATTAATGGTTTTACAACCTTTTCAGCATTGGTTTCGATGCTTACCAAATACATTCCGGCAGACATACCTTCCAACGAAATTTGGGTGGTTTCACCTTGTAAATCATAACTCAATAAAACCTGCCCCTGCAAGCTGCAGATATTCAGGCGACCAGTGCTGCTTCCGGTCTCAATAAATAGTACCGATTCGGCAGGATTAGGGTACATTCTGAGAGTGCGGGTTGGATTATGGCTGATCCCGGTAAATACATCGATGTACTGTTGTACTGTTGTACTGCCGCAGCTATTGAATACACTCAGTGTTACCAGATAGGTGCCTTCGGCAAGGTAGGTAAATGCCGGGTTGGCTTCTGTGGATGTGGTGGGTAAAAACTCATTATCACCAAAATTCCATGAAATAGAGTCAGCATCAGCAATTTCGCTGGTAAACTGTACATCCAGACCGTCGGCTGTATATTCAAATGAAGCCTGAGGCAGCTCAGTACAATCGTATATGTTGATATTGTCAATCCCAACGCCTTCGGTTGGCATGAACGAGAAGCTTCCGCTATTGAATGTAAAACGCAGGTAAACGTTACTTTGTCCTGCTAACTCAGGCATATTAGTGGCTACATTAATCCATCCCGAAGAACTTCCGCTCCAGGTGCTTCCAAAACCCGGTAGCAAAGAACTACCATACCATAATCCCGTAGCTCCGCCTGAACTAACTGTATCCCATGAAGCACCACTATTAATAGAATATTCAACATAGAATCCGGCCATGAACATGCTGGTCTCGTAGTTAATTCTGGCTTTTATCATGGGATTTACCATTGACGAAAAATCGAAGCACGGACCTTGCAAATAACTTAATTCACTGTTGTTGTGGTTCCCGTCGAGATTGGTAACCCAGGAATAGTTTCCTTCGCCGGCAGTGTTGATAATGGTGCCAGCCGGAGTACCCAATTCAAACGAAGAATTGGTTCCGTAGGTAAACCAACCTCCATCGCCGGTTTCGAAGGTTTCAGCATATGGGAATTCCGAGATGCTGCCACTGTGAATTACCGTAACTTGTAAAGCATCGTTATCAGGATTTTCGTCTCCGGTAATCAGAGTCCTGAAAATGACATCATATTCGTCGATAGCTGATAGGTTTGCTCCCTGAGTAAATGTCACAGTCGATACCTGCTGTGCTCCCAAAATCCCTGAGAACGCCTGACTTGTCCAGTTTGCACCTCCATTTAGTGAATACTGTACCTGGAACGAAGATTGCGGATTACTGCCGTAGTTGGAAACTTCCACCACAAATTGCTCGTTATTGCCCATACTGCAACCATTGGCGGGACCAATATAGGCCGAAACCCCAAGGTCTTTGGCAAAGACAGGTTCAATTTTTACATAGTCGATGGCAATGCCTTCGGAGGGCAATAACTGACCATTGTATTTTATGCGGACCTTACAACTTGTCTGACCCGAAAATTCGGTAACGTAGTATGATTTTGTTATCCAGCCGGCGCTTGAACCTGTCCAGCCTTGTTCTATCGAAAACCAGGTCTGCCCCCCGTCGTTCGAGCCTTCAAGGTCGATAGTAGCCGGCATAAAACCGGTTTCATACCATACTTTCATCGAGAGTCTGACGGCGTTATTGCCCGATACATCGAAACAGGGGCTGACTAATTCCGAAATTTCATTGATATTGGTATTGCCGGTGGGGTTGGTAGCCATAATATATTGACCGTCGTACGCATGATTTATGGTGAGTGTGTCGGATGGTATCCCGCGTGCCCATGATGAACCCGCTGATCCAACCCAGCCGTGGTCTTCGGTTTCGAAGCTCTGGGTGTAAGGTATTTCATCAACTACCATTGTGTTGATAATTTCGAATGTTCGGGAGTCATTTTCGGGGGTTTCATCTCCGGTGAGCATGGTTTTTACCACGAGCATGTAGCTTCCGGGAATAATCATATCGGCACGTGCATCGAATGTGAAAGGAACCGAATCGTGCGGTGGAACCGGCCCGGGAATGGTTTCGGTAACAGGAAGCCAGGTTTCGCCGCCATCGAGGGAATAGGTTACCGGAATGTTCGATTGTTCGATGGCTCCATGGTTAATCATGTACAATTTCACGTATTCCTGATCGGTAAGTCCGCAGGCTCCAACAGGGAGTGCGAGGACACCGGGACCCATGTCGTTCAGTATCTCGTCTTTCACCATGAAATCATCTATGGCAATGCCCTCACTGGCCATAAATCCTGAGGTATAGGTAAAACGAAAACGAACATTGGTTTCACCTTGCAGGTCGGCAAGTTCAAATTCCTGTTGTGCCCAGCCTCCGGTGGATGCGTTCCATGTGGCCACGGTAATTGTGTAGCTGCTGCCACCATTAATGGAGGCTTCTAATGTGGCCGTGCCGCCAACACCGGGAAGTAATCCCGGTTCAGCCCAAAGTTGAAAACGTACTGTTGGGGTATAAAGTGAACTAAGGTCGTAACAGGGACTGATCAAATAAGAAACTTCTCCTGTATTCGCATTGCCGGCCAGATTGGTAGCCCAGATGTTGTCGCCTGAATATGCCACATTGATTACAAGTTCCGGGTTTCCGGCATCGGGCATACCATGCTGCCACGAACTGTTGGTACCCTCAGTATAGAAATATCCATTGTCTGCTTCAAAATCTGCCAGACTTGGTAAAACATTAATAACCGGTGTATTGGTAACCGAGATACTTGCAAAATCGTTGGTCTCGTTTTCGTCGTTCAGCAACGAAACATACACTTTTATATTGTGGGTTCCAATGGCTGAAATGTCAGCAGGGACCGAGAAAGTAAAAACATCGTCTTCGCCGGGTTCCAGGGTACCTGTATAGGTTTCCACTACCGGTGATGATCCGATAATCTGATAACTTACTTCGAAATTACTGATATCGGAAGTGCCGGCATTTTTGAAAGTAGCCGTTATTTCTGCCTGAGTAAGACCGCATCCTGAGGCAATCGGGTTGATACTCAGAACCTGAGCGTCGGTGTCGAATAGTTGTTCGATAACAATGTCGAAGCTCACAGTCGTCTGAAACTGTTGCATGAAAAATTCATAAACGGTTGATGAAACAATAATGTAATAGGTTGTTCCTCCCGTAAGCGATACCTGAGGCAACTCAGGGTTTTCAGTCTCGGTGTCGATTGAGGCAACACAAACACTGCCAACCTGATCGGGACAACCTTCGGTAACAAACAATCCGATATTGGCTGTTACGCCAAAGGGTATCTCCGATGTGATAACTGTGTTGCTCAGTGCGATTCTTACACTCATGTCGGATGCAGGGGTGAATTCGAATACATAATCTTCGCATTCCATGGCATCGCTGCCACAGGCATCGTCTGGACCATAATTGTCGATTGTTCCCGCAGTATTCAGACCGGTGGCCGAATAGGGCAGCGTAAGAATTTCGGCCGGAGCCGAGCACGTGTTCTGGGCCTGCACCATTCCACTAAAAAGCAGACTCAGGCATACGCCAAGAAAGAATAATTTTTTCATCCCTTTTTATTTTTGTAGTTAATACCTACAAAATTAAAATTAAAAAGAATATTGCAAGGGATACAATATTCTTTTAGGAAGAATTTATTAAAGAATATGTAAGAATTTACATAATTGCTAATCCCACATACTTTTGCGTGAGACAGCGTATTTCCCCGCACCGGTAAAAAACAATGCCAGTGCTCCGCTCAGGTACAAGTATATTAATTCGAGTTTCATGCCACCATATTCACCAAAGGCAAAAATATCCTGAGTGTGCATCAGTCCGATAATTGTTAGCATGTTAATTACAAACACCACTGCTGCAATGCGAGTTTTATACCCGATAATTATCAACAGCGGTGCCACTATTTCGCCAAGATAAACACCGTAGGCAATAAATCCCGGCATTCCTTTCGATACAAGCAATTGCTGTATGAAGTCAAGTCCGTGAATCAGTTTAGGAATTCCGTGCAGCAGCATTAAAACCCCCACACTTAAGCGCAGAATCAAAAGTCCGACGTCAGCATTAATTTTTATTTTCCGCATGGCTGCCTAATTTTTAGTAAACTCAAGAACATCGATGCTGCCATCGCCGCCACTTACATGCCGCAGGTTTATTTTTGTATCACTTTTGCTGATTACTTCCCAATCTTCGTTAAGTTCATCAAAGGGGACCTGATTGCCAAAGTTGAGAATCATTTTTGTTGTACTGTCATCGGTGCCGGAGCTGTAGGTGCCCGAAACTGTGGTCGATTGTTTTACGGCACTCACTACTCCATTATCTGCAAAACTGAAAACATATCCTGTAAAGTGGTAGGTTTCATCATTGTCATCTTCAGTAAATAAGGAAACAGTCCAGCCACTTTGTTGAAGTGTGTTGTTCACATTGTCGGGAGTGAGGTCGGCTGAATCGTCAGTGCAAGAATATGCAAAGGGTATAGCGGCTAATATGCCAATTAAAATGAATCTGTGAATTTTCATAATTTTAAGTTTTGATGTATCGTGTAAACCAAAAAATTTTGATTTTGTTTAGAATATTTCTAAATAGTTAAATTAAAATAACTGGTTGAATTGAAAATACACAGTTATTCACTTATTGTATGGTAATCTGAAAATTGTGCTACGCTTCCGGTCCGGCAACAACCACTGTCATTTTATCGCGTGTGATCATTGTTGTGGCTATATTTTTCAGAATTTTTTCGTTGGCTTTATGAATGGCTGATATCCCATCTTCAATAAAATTGTAATAAAGACCTGCTTCGAGCAAGCTTCTCAATGCGGCTGATGAAGCAAATGCACCGTCGAACATGGCGAGTTTATCGCCCAGCATGGTCTTTTTTACCAGCATGAGTTCTTCGTGGGTGATGGGTTTATCCACCAAAGCCGACAGTTCATTGTCGATTTCGTTGAGGGCCTGTTGCCATGTGTCGCCGGCTACTTCGGCAGAAATATTGAATACGGCCTTATCACCGCTCAGGTGAACTGATGAGCCAATTCCATAGGTCAGACCTTTATCTTCCCGGATGTTTTTCATAAGACGTGATCCAAAATATCCGCCTAGCAATGTGTTGAGTACCTTGAGCATGTGGTAATCCGGCATGTTGTCGATATCTATCAGACAGCCCATTCTTATCGCAGCCTGCGAGGCTCCCGATTTGGTGATATATTCAAACTTTTCGGGCGAAGTTTCCTCAGTGTAAACGGGTTTTATTAACGCGGTCTTTTGTTCGCCGATGTAGGGCTGAATTGCATTGTCGATTATATGAAACAGTTCTTCGCCAACGTTGCCGGACACCACAATCGAACAAGATTGTGCATGGTAATGGGTGCGGTGAAAGTCTGTTAATTGATTCCGTGTTACACCAAACACATCTTCCGGAATAATTTCAGCACCGAGGGGATGCTTTGCTCCGAATAAACGGGTCGAAATGCTTTTACCGGCCAGAATTTTCACCTTTTCGTAATCAATTTTCAGCCGCTGAAAACTGTTCTGGTTAAAAATGTCGAGCTCTTCCTGCGGGAAAACCGGCCTGAATAAGAATGCCGCGATTACGGGCAATACGGTTGCAGCTGATTTCAGGTCAATATAAAAACCCATTCCGGCTTTGTTGCGTGAGAACGAGGGTTCGGTAAACACGGCATGATAGTCGAGAATCTCGGCTATTTCGGAGGCGGTATGTAGCTCAGAGCCTTCGCGTAACAGCGAAACACAATGTGACGGAATCAGCTTTCCGGTTTGGAAAATAGCGCCGGCATCGAACAGAAAATCAATTCTGGCAACATTCATCGTGTTACCAGTAATGTGATATAATGGAATTCCACAGGCTGATTTTTTCAGTGTGGCAGGGTTCAAAACCCCAGCATCGAAATCGTATATCGGAGCGCCTTTCTTACGGAAGTGGTTCATGAGGGTTCTTTTTGTTGTAATACAATGTACTGCAGTTTTTTTTATCGAAAAGAGATTGGGCCACCCTGACTATCTGGTCACGGTTAACATTCCGGTACTTGTCTTCTTCTTCGTTCATCATCGAAGCATCACCCAGAATTTCGAAATATGCCAGGTCGATCGCCTTGTTGAGTGCCCCTGCCCACTCTAGTTTGCGGGCTGCAATACAGCGGTTTTTAACCTTTTCGAGTTCCCGGTCGGTGAAATCTCCGGTGGTGATTCTTTGCAACAACTGCTCAATGGCAGTTTCACATTCCGGGTAACTTCTGTCGGGTAGGGGTTTCCCCGAAATGATAAATAATCCCGGGTCGATGCTACCCACTATGTAGGCATCCACTTCCGAAAACAAGTGTTGTTCTTTGATAAGTTTTTCGAAAAACCATGAAGACCTTCCGTTAGAAAGTATATCGCTTATCAGGTCGGTGGCGTAATAATCGGGGTGAAGCCGGTTTACCATGTGGTAGGCTTTGTACAATGCGTTCTGTGGAACATCGCGATCTACGCTGAGACTACGGGCTTCGGTTTGAACAGGTTCCTGTACAATATTGCGTGGCGAAACATCTCTGGAACCGATGCTGCCAAACCATTTTTCGATGAGCCTGTGGGTATTGTCAGGTTCGAAATTTCCGGCAATTACCAGCACGGCATTGTTTGGGGCATAATGCGAATAGAAGAATTCTTTTACCTCTTTCAGGCTGGCCTGACGAATATGCTCCGGCTTTTTACCGATTGTATTCCACTGGTAAGGGTGTACCCGATATGCAAGCTCTCGCAGCAACAGCATGGCGTCGCCGTAGGGTTGGTTCAGGTATCGCTGGTTGAATTCTTCCACCACCACGTTGCGTTGCACTTCGAGGCTTTTTTCGGAGAATGCCAGTTCGAGCATCCGGTCCGATTCGATCCACAGGGCTGCTTCGAGGTTTTCGGCTGGCAGACTTACGTAGTAATTGGTGATATCGTTGTTGGTAAAGGCGTTGTTTTCGCCCCCGGCTTTCTGCACCACACGGTCGTATTCGGGCACATTTAACGAGCCGCCGAACATCAGGTGCTCGAAGAGGTGGGCAAAACCTGTCTTTTGGGGATTTTCGTCGCGTGAACCCACATCATACATCACATTCACCACCACCATGGGCGTTGTTGTGTCGCGGTGGAGTATTACCCTGAGCCCGTTAGGCAGATGGTATTTTTCAAAATCTATCATACACCTGTGTTAAGAAATGCAAAAATAGTAAAAGTAGTTTTATTTAACCAACAACTCGACATTGTGTGCAACGAGGTCGAGTTTCACTAAGCATTTGCAATGCGATATTCGTATTGTATTAAAAATACATAGATAAATAAGTCCTCGTTGCAAACGAGGACTAGTTCAGGGGTTGTATTTGCCTATTTAAGGGAGCTAAATCCAAATTATACTATTTCGCATTGATTTTTTAATTTTGTAAACGAAATGCATGAAAATATTTTTATGAAGCTGCTAATACATTTTATTGTTTTTATTGTTGTTGCCAATGGACTATTTTCCCAATCGTTTCAATCGTTTCAATCGTATCATATCACGTATGATAATTATGTGAACGACAGTATTTTAAAAAGTCATTCTTATATCAGCGACAGCTTGATTATCAATGAATTGGTAACCGGACCATATCTTATACACATAGAAACCATTGATTTCCGGAATAAAGAAGTTCGGAATGTTTGCCTTAATAATAAGTATGTTTCACTTAGCGATAATAAATCTTATACTTCAGAAACCGATATAAGAATTCATCGCGATACACTTCAATTCAGATGGTACCATCAGACCAACAGCAGGAACATCGATTGGGAGAAATGTATTAGAGATTTCCCTGGCAAGGCCGACGAAAAAAAGTACTGGCGTAATGTGTTGCGCGAAAGCCCTAAGAAAAATATCATATTCAAATTTACCGGCGAAACCAAAACTATTGCTGACTGCACCTGTCATCAGGCCCTATTACAAATTGATGATGATTCTTACGAAATTTGGTACTATCAACCCGAAGACCTCCGGAAAATCAGAGTTAACGAAATTACCATTTTTAGCAAAATTACCGGTATTATAATGGAGGAAAACTGCAATGGTATTCTCAAGCGCAAAGCAACAGCTCTTGGAAGAAATATATGGCCGGGGCATGATTTTCGCTACTTCTATTTGTGAAAATTGCTGCGTAATGTTTTGGCGCAATTAACGCACCCAAGCTTTGCTACAAAACAAAAACAACCGGAATTTTCCGGTTGCCTTGTAGTGTATTTTGAAATTTTCTATTTGTATTTTATCAGTTTCAGTGTTTTGGCTTCGAAGTAGCCTTTCACGGCCACATTGTCGTCAACCATCATGATGGCATCAAAATCAACACCGTCATCGGCTTCTTTGCACGACCGCTCGTATAGTTTATTGAAGAAATTGTCAATATCGTCTTTACCCATTTTCATCTGTCCTAAACCGGTGAAGTTTTTTACTTCAATTTCTTTGACCTCGGTGTAAGCAAACGCAGGTTTGGTGAGGAAGAATATGTCTTTTTTTCCACATTTTTTCTTGTAATCTTTCGAGATAATATTGCAGCCCGCATTTTCGGCCAGTGTTCCGCTTTTGAATTTAATCAGTTCAATTTTGTTGGGGCTATGAACAATTACAGCATCAAATGCTACCTGTTTGCCTTTGGTTTCTTTTTTAATCGATTTGTCAATGGCAATAATCACTTCTTTAATCCCGGATGGGTCCATTCCGGCTGCGGCTTCGTCTTTATTACTGTTCGAAACTTTAGTTTTACCCACCACCGTGTATTCGTTGGTAGGAATGGTTTTAACAAATAACAATTTTCCGTTGTAAATGGTGGTGGCCTGGGCATTTTGCGATATGGCAAATCCGGCAGCACAACACAGAATAATCGCTAAACTGAGAATTTTTTTCATGGTCAAACTCTATTTTTTTTAGGGCTCTGTATCTTTTTTATTTCAGAATCCGAAAGCTCAAGAACCCATAATTGCTTTCGAAAACCGGGCAAATGTAATTATTAAAATTCTCGACTAAACCTTTCGGAAACAAATCTAAAATGGCAGGCATCTGTAATTTAGAGGAGGAAATTTTAAATTACACCTGAGTTCTGATTATGTATCGAATTTTATGTTGAAAATCTATATATGGATTTTAGAAATACTTAAAATTAGCAATCCTGGTTTTTGAATTATCGCTTGATTTTTATGCCGGATGTTAATTCTTTAGCTGGTTATGTTAAACCGGTGAGGTTCGGTTATGCGGGGAAACATCTCATTGAATTTGGAAGTGATTTAATACTCTTCAAAGATGTAAAATCCGATTCATAGTGCCTATTAATCAATCCATTGTATTTTTGATTTGCTTTTATACTTAGTTTTGCTTACTTTTGTAATAATTGAAAGTACATTAATGAATAGGATTATAACCGATAATTTGGAAAGTTTAAAAGCTTTATGCATCCAGTACAATGTAAAATATATTTGTGCATTTGGTTCGGTGTGCACTAATGATTTTAACGAAACCAGTGATGTTGATCTGCTAGTGGCTTTTTATCCAATGGATTTTGGCGATTATGCTGATGCTTATTTTAGATTAGCGGAAGAACTTGAATCCCTGTTAATGAAGCCAGTCGATTTGGTAACCGATAAATCATTGTCAAATCCATATTTTATTGAGTCGATAAATCAGACGAAAATTTCAGTTTATGAAGATTGAAATTAAGAAATTACTCTTCGATATTAAAGAATCAGTCGATTCAATTGAAAGTTTTATTGGCGAACGAAAAGATTACAAATTGTATCTGAAAAACAAGATGCTTCGCCGTGCAGTCGAACGTGAATTTGAAATAATTGGTGAAGCTTTGAATAAAATCGAAAAAATTGATTCTTCTGTTAACATTTCAAACAAAATGCAAATCATTAACATGCGTAACCGGGTAATTCACGGATACGATAAAATTGATAACGAGATTGTTTGGGGAACAATAATTCGCCATCTACCGGTGTTGAAGCAGGAAGTTGAGAACTTGCTGAAATAGAATCCTCAACGATTTTCATCTGTTTTATATACATCCAGATAAACACATTTTTATTCATATCTGCCTTTCCCTGTATTTTATTATTTTTGCATCCTGAAAATTTGTGATGTTATGACGAATATTGCCAGCAAGTACAACCCGGCCGAGATTGAGGATAAATGGTATCAATACTGGATGGAGCATGGTTTTTTCCATTCCGAACCCGATGGGCGTGAGCCGTATGTGAATGTAATTCCTCCGCCCAATGTTACCGGTGTGCTGCACATGGGCCACATGCTGAATAATTCTATTCAGGATATTCTGGTGCGCCGTGCCCGTATGCTGGGCAAAAATGCTGTGTGGGTTCCCGGTACCGATCACGCTTCGATAGCGACCGAGGCCAAGGTGGTTGCCAAACTCAAAAGCGAAGGCATCGAAAAGAACAGCCTCAGCCGCGAGGAGTTTTTGAAGCACGCCTGGGAATGGAAGGAAAAACATGGCGGTATCATTCTCGAACAACTCAAAAAACTGGGTGCTTCGTGCGACTGGCAGCGTACCTGCTTCACCATGGACGAAATCCGCTCCGAAAGCGTGCTGCGCGTTTTTGTCGATTTGTTCAACAAAGGTCTGATTTACCGTGGTGTGCGTATGGTAAACTGGGACCCGGCTGCACAAACGGCCGTGTCGGATGAAGAAGTAATTTACACCGATGAGCAAAGCAAACTCTATTACGTACGCTATACCATCGAAGGCAGCAGCGATTATATTGTGGTTGCCACTACGCGTCCCGAAACCATTCTTGGTGATACTGCGGTTTGCGTAAACCCCAACGACCCGCGCTATGCGCAACTGAAGGGCAAGCGGGTTATAGTTCCTATGGTGAACCGTTCGGTACCCGTGGTATTCGACACCTACGTGGATATGGAATTTGGGACCGGTTGCCTGAAAATTACTCCGGCACACGACATGAACGACTACACGATAGGGCAGAAGCATAAACTAGACAGTATAGATATTTTCAATGCCAATGGTACGCTGTCGGAAGCTGCCGGCTTGTTTGTGGGGCAGGATCGTTTCGAAGCCCGCCTGTCGGCTGAAAAATTGCTTTCCGAAACAGGGGCAATGCACAAGATCGAAAACTACAATAATAAGGTAGGACGTTCCGAACGAACCGGCTCGGTGATAGAACCCAAAATTTCTACCCAGTGGTTTCTGAGCATGGAGAAACTGGCAAAGCCGGCCCTGGATGCTGTGATGAGCGATGAAGTGAAGTTGCATCCGCCCAAATTTAAAAATGTATACCGCCATTGGATGGAAAACGTGCGCGACTGGTGCATCAGCCGTCAGTTGTGGTGGGGACACCGAATACCGGCATGGTATCTTCCGGGCGGGAACGATTTTGTGGTGGCCCTGAGCGAAAGCGATGCCCTCGAATTGGCCCGTAAAAAATCGGGCAACCCGAACCTTAATTTGAACGATTTGCATCAGGACGAAGACGTACTCGACACCTGGTTCAGTTCATGGCTGTGGCCTATTTCGGTATTCGACGGAATTTGCCATCCCGATAACCCCGATATCCGTTATTACTATCCCACCAACGACCTGATTACCGCTCCCGAGATTCTGTTTTTCTGGGTTGCCCGCATGATTATTGCCGGTTACGAATACCGCGACGAGAAGCCGTTCAGCAATGTATACCTCACCGGAATCGTTCGCGACGGTTTGGGTCGCAAAATGTCGAAATCGTTGGGAAACTCACCCGACCCGCTGAAACTGATCGAAAAATACAGCGCCGACGGGGTAAGGGTAGGGATGCTGCTGTGCTCGGCTGCAGGTAACGACCTCCTTTTTGAGATGAAGATTGACGAAAGTACCGGCGAAGAAGTGTATGCCTTGCCCGAACAAGGCCGTAACTTTGCCAATAAAATATGGAACGCTTTCAGGCTGGTAAAATCATGGAATATCGACGAAAACGAAACACAGCCCGATGCGGCAAAGGCTGCTAACGAATGGTTTACCCACCGTTTTGCGCAGGAACTTGCCACGCTCAACCAGCAGTTCGATTCATTCCGTCTGTCGGAAGCCCTGATGACGGTGTATAAGCTGTTCTGGGATGATTTTTCAGCATGGTACCTCGAACTGGTAAAACCTGCATATGGCAAGGGTATCGATACAATAAGTTACAACCAAACCGTAGCCCATTTCGAAAATATGCTCAAACTGCTGCATCCTTTTATGCCTTTTATTACAGAAGAAATCTGGCAGCAAATAAACCAGCGCAGTGCGGGCGAAAGCATTATGATTGCCGACTGGCCTGTAAATTTTGAATTTGGCCAACAGCTTGTTGACCAATTTGATTATGCCCGTGAACTGGTGGCGTCTATCCGCAATATCAGGCAAAGCAAAAATATTTCACCCCGTGAACAACTCGCACTTTCGGCAGCAGCCACTACCCAACTGGCTGAATCGATGAAACCGGTCGTAATGAAACTGGCTGGTATTTCCGAAATTCATTTCGATGGAAACAAACGCGATGGTGCTGCCGGTTTGCTGGTTAAAAACGATGAGTATTATCTGGCATTGGGCAATCTGATTAACAAGGACGAAGAAATTGCCAAACTCAAATCCGAACTCGAATACACACAGGGTTTTCTGAATTCAGTGCTGCGTAAATTACAAAACGAGAAGTTTGTAAGTGGTGCTCCCGAAGCGGTGGTGGCAGGCGAACGCAAAAAACAGGCTGATGCCGAGGCAAAAATTGTATTACTGAACCGGCAAATTGAAGAATTGAGCCGTTGAGGTTTTGGGCTTAAAGTATGAAGATAAATAATGGCAACAGTGCCGGTGAAAATTGTAGTGAATTATTGCAGTTTTGGTTTTAGTGTTCTATTTTCGTGTCGGAATAATTGAAAAAACACCAGCTATCATGAAAAGGAATATAGTAATTTTATGCATCGTGATGTTTGCGGTTTTTTTGCCGAACACCGTGAGTACACAGAATGTTGGTTTTTACCTTACCGGAGGTTATACCTTTACCCGAGCACCGCTAAATAGTCAATCCTTAACAATTCAAAATTAGGAAATCTTTTTTCTTGAATAGCGAAAAAATTTGAGGTAAAAAACTGAGCCAAAGAATCGCTTCTTTGATTTTTCGAAGCAATCCTTTAAAA
>Ga0116149_1000885_pt1 | contig 38304 bp, 32 predicted proteins | sample AD_UKC057_MetaG_FD_89787 | JGI IMG/M metagenome (GOLD analysis project Ga0116149, IMG submission 89787) | Active sludge microbial communities of municipal wastewater-treating anaerobic digesters from USA - AD_UKC057_MetaG | ecosystem: Engineered > Bioreactor > Anaerobic > Digestate | place: USA...
AAACTCTTCCTTTTACTTTCACAAAACAAAGGGTTTCTAGTTTATCAGGAGTGCTAAAAAGTAAAACAGCAGTCAAGTCTATTTCTATAAAAAAAGTACAAACTACAACCAATAATTAAAATATATGAGCGAAATTGTACTATATCAATCCAATGAACTTGCCAAACATGTTGAAGTAATAATTGATGAGAAAACAGAAACCATTTGGCTCACTCAGCAACAAATGGCAGATTTGTTTGGCGTTCAACGTCCTGCTATTACTAAACATTTAGGCAATATATTTAAATCTGGCGAATTAGAAGAAAATGTGGTTAGTTCCATTTTGGAACATACCACTCAACACGGTGCTATAGAAGGAAAAAAACAAAAAACAAGTGTGAAGTATTACAATATTGATGCAGTATTATCTGTTGGTTATAGAGTTAATTCTGCTCGTGCAACTCAATTTCGTATATGGGCAACGAGAATATTAAAAGATTATTTGCTTAAAGGTTATGCTTTAAACACACGAATAAATAGGCTTGAAAATAATTTTGAAAACCTTAAAAATAAAGTTAACGAAATAGATCTTCAGATAAACACACACCTCATTCCCACTCAAGGCGTATTCTTTGATGGTCAAGTATTTGATGCTTATGAGTTAGCTTCCAAAATTATTCGTTCTGCTAAGGAAAGTATTGTATTGATTGATAATTACATAGACGAAACTACTTTAACTCATTTATCTAAAAAAGCAAAAACAATAAAAGTGCTTTTACTTACTAAAACTATTTCTAAACAATTGACTTTAGATGTAAAAAAAGCCAACGAGCAATACAAAAATTTTGAAATAAAAACTTTTGCCAAAAGCCACGACCGCTTTTTAATTATTGACAATACAGAAGTATATCATTTGGGAGCTTCTTTGAAAGATTTAGGCAAAAAATGGTTTGCTTTTTCTAAAATGGATAAAAACTCAGTAGAAACAATCTTAAAAGAGATAGAAAAATGAAAGAAATAGAAAAACAACCCCCCGAATTATATAGCGATGTTTGTCGAATTATAGAAAACACCCGCACTCGTTTAGCTACTACCGCGAATGCCGAAGTGTGTTTAATGAATTGGCAGGTAGGTTTACGCATTAAAACTGAAATTTTAAAAGACCAACGTGCCGAGTACGGTAAGGAAGTTATAAAGAATTTAGCCAAACTTCTTACTGAAAAATATGGCAAAGGTTGGAGTTTGTACAAACTGCAACATTGTGTACGCAGTGCGTACGTTTTTGCTGAAGATGAGATTATGTACGCAGTGCGTACACAATTAACTTGGACGCATTTGCGCTCGTTGATGAGCATTAACGATGAACTAAAACGCAGATTCTATATGGAAATGGTGCGTATTGAACACTGGGACACAAGAACGTTGGACGAAAAAATTGACGGAATGTTTTACGAACGTACTATTTTGAGCCGAAAACCCGAAGAATTTATTAAACAGGAACTACAACAAATACAAACCACACACACGCTTACACCAGATGTCGTTTTCAGGAGCAGTTACTTTTTAGATACCTTGGGGCTTGCCGATACCTATTCCGAAAAAGATTTGGAAGATGCCATACTTATAAATCTGCAATCGTTTATTAAAGAAATGGGTAGCGATTTCGCTTTTTTAGACCGCCAAAAACGTATTACCATTGATGCCGTAGATTACCGCATTGACTTATTGTTTTTTCACCGTGGTTTAAAACGCTTGGTTGCTATCGATTTAAAACTTGGCAAATTTAAACCCGAACACGAAGGACAAATGTTGTTGTATTTGCGCTATCTCAATAAAAACGAACGTAAAGAAGGCGAAGGTAGCCCAATAGGCTTGATACTTTGTAGCGAAGGTAATACCGAACACATTGAATATTTGATGTTAGAAGAAAGCAATATAAAAGTAGCACAATATTACACACAGCTACCTGATAAAAAAATATTGAGTGAAAAATTACATAAAGCAATAGCTATAGCAAGAGAAGCAAAACAATCGAAATAATGAGTAAAACAAAAAAAATAATACCCGAATTTAGGTTTCCGGAGTTTAAAGGAGAATGGTCTCTGGAAGAACTTGGGCAATGTCTTGATTATTTACAACCAACACCTTTCTTGGTTGACAACACCGACTATAATGACGAATACGAAATTCCTGTTTTAACAGCAGGCAAGTCTTTTATTCTTGGATACACAAATGAACAAGAAGGTATTTTCAACGAAAATTTGCCTGTTATAATCTTTGATGATTTTACAACGGCTTCTCAGTTTGTTGACTTTCCGTTTAAAACGAAATCTTCAGCTATGAAGATTTTACTTGCAAAAAATGATAATGACATCAAGTTTGTGTATGAGTCTATGCAAACCCTGAATTATGAAGTAGGAGTTCATAAACGGCATTGGATTTCAGTTTTTTCTAAACTTCGAATAGCAGTTCCAAAACCTCAAGAACAACAAAAAATAGCCTCCTGCCTTTCTTCATTAGATGAGCTGATAGCCGCCCACAAGGATAAGCTGGACGCCCTCAAAGACCACAAAAAGGGTTTGCTGCAAAACCTTTTCCCACAAGATGGCGAAAAAGTGCCTAAGTTAAGGTTTAAGGAGTTTGAAAATAGTGGGGAGTGGGAGGAGAAGAAAATTTCTGACCTTGGAGAGACAATAAGTGGACTAACAGGGAAAAGTAAAGATGATTTTGGTGCAGGAAAACCTTTTGTTACATACAAGCAAGTTTTTGATAACTCTGAGATAAATTTTGAACAATGTGAAAGAGTTCAAATCAGTGATGATGAAAATCAGACTTCTTTGCAACAAGGAGATATTTTGTTTACCACATCTTCTGAAACACCAAATGAGGTTGGATTTGCTTCTGTCTTGATAGATTTCCCTAAAGAGAAAACCTATTTGAACAGTTTTTGCTTTGCTTTAAGACCATTTAATATAGAAAAAACGCAACCACAATTTTCTAGATACTTATTTCATAGTCCTATTTATAGAAGGTCTGTAACAGCGATTGCACAAGGAAGTACAAGATATAACATTTCAAAGGGGGCATTTGTTGAAATTCAAGTTCCTATTCCAGCCCCTACCGAACAACAAAAAATCGCCTCTTGTCTTTCCTCTTTAGATGAGGTAATAGAGGCACAAGTAGCGAAAATAGAACAGTTGAAATTACATAAAAAAGGATTGATGCAGGGATTGTTTCCTAAAATAAATGATTAAAAGATGGAAAAATTTCAGAATAAATATCGTGTATCTTCTTTTAGATTAAAAAATTGGAATTATTGTTCGGAAGGAGATTATTTTATTACCATTTGCACCCAAAACATGGAACATTATTTTGGGAAAATTGAAAATGCTAAAATGCAATTATCGCCAGTTGGTGTAATTGCCGATATTTTATGGTATCAAATACCATATCATTCAAAAAACGTTGAATTAGGTGCGTTTGTGGTAATGCCCAACCATATTCATGGGATATTGACAATTGTAAAAAATAATAATAAAAATTGTTTAGATAACCCTAACATACCAACGCAACCAACGATTCCGTTGTCGTCAGCATTGCCCATTTCGTCTATGTCGTATTCCAAAAAAAATGAACGGATGGCAAAAATTTCGCCGAAGAAAAATTCTATTTCGAGCATTATTCGTTCCTACAAATCTGCCGTTACCAAACATGCAAATCGTTTGGGATTTGATTTTCAATGGCAAACCCGTTTTTACGACCATATCATTCGTAACGACAAATCATTCCAAAACATTTCCAAATATATTCACAATAACCCCGCCAATTGGCAAAATGATAATTTTTTAAAATGACACATAAAGAACAACAACAACTCGGTAAAACCCTTTGGTCTATAGCAGATGAACTGCGAGGAGCAATGAATGCAGATGATTTTCGTGATTATATACTTTCGTTTTTATTTCTTCGATATTTATCGGACAACTATGAAGTAGCTGCTAAAAAAGAATTAGGTTCAGATTATCCGGCATTAGCTGAAAAAGATAGTCGTATTCCTTTATCGGTTTGGTATTCATACAATGAAGCCGATATTAAGGAGTTTGAAAAACAAATGCGGCGTAAAATCCATTATGTAATTAAACCTGAATATTTGTGGAACAACATTGCAGAAATGGCAAGAACCCAAAACGACCAATTGCTTGTTACTCTAGAGGAAGGTTTTAGGTATATAGAAAACGAATCGTTTGAAAGCACCTTTCAGGGATTATTTTCCGAAATTAATTTGAACTCGGAAAAATTAGGAAAAACATCTGCCGAAAGAAACAAAAAACTTTGTACTATTATTCAAAAAATTGCTGAAGGAATTGCTGGTTTTTCAACCGATACAGATACGCTTGGCGATGCTTACGAATATTTGATAGGTCAGTTTGCTGCAGGTTCGGGCAAAAAAGCAGGCGAGTTTTACACTCCACAACAAATTTCAACCATTCTTTCCGAGATTGTAAGTTTAGACAGTCAAGACCCAAGTGCAGGTAAAAAGAAAAAATTTGACAAAATCCTCGATTTTGCTTGTGGTTCAGGCTCATTATTACTCAATGTAAGAAAGCGGATAAAAGAAAATGGCGGTACTGTCGGCAAATTATACGGTCAGGAAAAAAATATTACGACCTATAACCTTGCTCGAATGAATATGCTTTTGCATGGAATGAAAGATACCGAGTTTGAAATATTTCACGGCGACACTTTGCTCAATCAATGGGACATTTTCAACGAGATGAACCCGGCAAAAAAAATTGAGTTTGATGCAGTAGTTGCAAATCCACCTTTTAGTTTACGTTGGGACCCAAACGACACTATGGCAGAAGATTTTCGCTTCAAAAGCTACGGATTAGCACCAAGATCAGCAGCCGATTTTGCATTTTTATTACATGGTTTTCACTTCTTGGGGAAAGAAGGGGTTATGGCAATTATACTGCCTCATGGAGTTCTTTTCCGTGGCGGTGCCGAAGAAAGAATACGCACAAAACTTTTAAAAGATAATAATATTGATACTGTTATAGGATTGCCATCTAACTTGTTTTATTCAACAGGAATTCCTGTTTGCATTTTGGTTTTGAAAAATTGTAAAAAAGAAGATGACGTTTTGTTTATAAATGCGAGTGAGCACTTCGAAAAAGGAAAACGACAAAATGTACTTTCAAAACAACATTTAAAAGATATAGTTGAAACCTATAAATTTAGAAAAGAAATAGAGCGTTATTCTCGAAGAGTATCAATGGAAGAAATTGAAAAGAACGGATACAACTTAAATATTTCGAGATATGTAAGTACAGCAGTTGAGGAAGCAAAAGTTGACCTAAAGGAAGTAAATACAAAATTGGCTGAAATAAATAAAAACATAAAGACAAGTACCGATAAGCACAATGAGTTTTTGAAAGAGCTGGGTTTGCCGCCTATTTAGATGTAAATTATTTATTTAAAAAGGGACTATCTCAAAACAAATTTTAAATAACAGATTATTATATCGAAAACACTACATGAGTAATAAATTAAACATAAACCAAAGTGAATATAGTGTAATTTTGCAACAAGCTGTTGCAGAAATTCGTAATGCTCGTACACTAATTGCAAAGCAAATAAACAGTACAACAAATTCAGTTTATTGGAATTTGGGAAAATTACTTTTTGAAAAACAACTTGAAGAAGGTTACGGCAGTGGTGTGGTTAAACAATTATCCGTTGACCTCAAAAGTGAATTTCCAGATATGGGACTTTCACCTCGAAATCTTTGGGATATGAAACGTTTCTATGAGCGTTATTATCAGGCAGATATAAAACTGCGACAAGCTGTCGCAGTTTTGCCGTGGGGACATAATTTGCTTTTAATCAATAAAGTGCAGTCTCTTTCGGCGGTTGAGTTTTATGCCAATGAAGTGATAGTTAAAGGTTGGAGTAGAGATTTACTACTCAACGCCATAAAAATGGACACTTACAGTCGGACACAAACACAAATTGCAAGCAATAATTTTAGTCAAACACTTCCAGCGATAAATGCCGAATATGCTAATGAAGTATTTAAAAGTACTTATAATTTAGGTTTTTTGGGAATTACCGAACCAGTAAAAGAAATTGAACTCGAAAAACGGCTTATTGACAAAATTAGAAATTTTATTTTAGAATTGGGCAAAGGCTTTAGTTTTATAGGCAACCAACATAGATTGGAATATAACGGAAAAGAGTATTTTGTAGATATGCTTTTTTTTCATAGGGGATTGCGTTCCTTGGTAGCTATTGAATTAAAAATAGGAAGTTTCAAAGCAGGATACGTAGGTAAAATGAATTTTTATCTTTCATTACTCGACAAATTGGAAAAAGATGAAAGCGAGAATCAGTCTATAGGTATTATTCTTTGTGCTGATAGAGACCGCCTTGAAGTAGAAATTGCCTTGCAGGATATAAATAAACCAATAGGAGTATCTGAATATCAATTATTGATACCAAAAGATGAGTTGCAAGCCTTGTTGGTAAATGAAATAAAAGCTAGTACAAAAAAATGATAATTAACGGTGTTTTTTTCCAAAATTCCTAGCTATTTGTTATTAAATTTTTTTTGTGCATTTTTGCAAAACTATAGTATGGTTTTAGATTTTTAGAAATAAAGCTAAAAAATTTTTTATGTATAATTTTTTAAAAAGAACATTAAAAACGCTTTTCCCAAATATCTCAAATAAATTTGAATTTACTATTCGAAGAGTGCTGTCGTTATTTTATTTTGGCAATAAGGTTTATTGTGGTGTATGTGAAAGTAATTTTAAACGTTTTATTCTTTTAGACAATGCAGAATTAAGCTGTCCCAAATGTGGAAGTCTAAGCAGGCAAAGAAGAATGTGGAAGTTTATTAACGAAACAATTCCATTCAAAAAATCAGATTTTATATTGCATTTTTCTCCATCAAAAATTCTTCAAAAAAAGTTTAAAAAAATTTATCCCAATTATGTTTCAACAGATTATTGTGGTAATCTAAAGACCGATAAATCATATGATATACTGAATATTGATGTGGCAGATAACTCTTTTGATATTATAATTTGCTACCACGTTTTAGAACATATTATTGATGATATGAAAGCTATGTCTGAATTAAATCGGGTTTTAAAACCAGGTGGTAAATTAATTGTGCAAACACCTTTTAAAGAAGGCGGTATTTACGAAGACTATTCAATTACAACAAAAGAAGATAGACTGAAACATTTTGGTCAAGACGACCATGTTAGAATATATTCAGTTCAAGGACTAAAAGAACGACTTGAAAAAGTTTCTTTTAATGTTGAGGTTTTTTCATTTAAAGAAGCTGTAGATAATAAATTTGGCTTTAAACCCGAAGAACATATAATTTTATGCACGAAGTAAAATAAGCTTTAGACTTTACCTTCGGTGAGCTCGCAAGCTCGGTTCGACACTTCAACTACGTTCAGTGCATCGCTTTTAACTTTTGTGCCCTTTTGTGTCTTTTGTGGTTTAACTCTTTTAACTTTAAACTTTTATTGGAATTTTATTAATTCTATTAATATGCCTTCCTCCCTCAAACTCTGTATTTAAAAAGTTTAGTAAAATTTCTTCTGCTGTTTTGTTATCAATAAATCTTGCAGGCAAGGCACATATATTTGCATCGTTGTGTAGTCGTGCAAGTTTTGAAATTTCAGGATTCCAGCATAAAGCAGAACGAATACCTTGATGTTTGTTAACTGTCATATTAATCCCGTTTCCGCTACCACAAATAGATACGCCAATATCGCATTTTTTTGCTTCTACAGCTTCTGCCAAAGGGTGTGCAAAATCGGGATAGTCGCAACTTTCTTCTGAATTTGTGCCAAAATTCATAGTTTTATAACCCATATCTTCAACAAAACAAATCAAATGATTTTTCAACTTAAAACCTGCATGGTCGCATGCAAAACCTATTGTCTTTTTCATATATTATTTTTTTGATTTTTAATTATTGGCTCTAACAAATATTCTAATCCATTTAACTTTATTTCGTAAATAGTATTAAGTAACATTCCTAATTTGCCTTGCGGAAATCCTTTGTTGTGATACCACACCAAATAAGGCTCTGGAAGCTGGTATATAAATCTGTTCTTATATTTTCCATAAGGCATTTTCTGAGTTACAATATCTATTAAAATCTTTTCATCCATATTGCAAAAAAATATAATTTTTAAGATTTTTCAAAGTATAATAAAGAATTGTTAAAAAGTATTTTTTTATTATCATCTATAGTTTATAATTTTCTATATTTGCAAAAAATAAAATTATAAATGATAAAAAAACCAAAAGTTGCAGATGCTCAAACTTTAGTAAAAGTTATTAATGATTCACTTTTAGAAAAGAAAGGCGAAGATATTTTAATTTTAGATTTGAAAAAAACAGGAACTAGCGTTTGTGATTATTTTGTGATTTGCACAGGGAAGTCAGAAACTCATGTAAATACACTAGCTCAATATGTAGAACATAATGTGCAAGAAGTTCTTAAAGATAAACCTTGGCAAAAAGAAGGTTACGAAAATAAAGAATGGATCTTATTAGATTATGTAAACGTTATTGTTCATGTTTTTCAAGCTAAATCGCGTAACTTTTACCGTTTAGAGCAATTATGGGCAGACGGAGAAGTTATTGCAATATAATTTATGCAACAATTTGTGTTTTTAATTGTTTGTTAATAATAAAAATGTAAAATGAAAAAAAACAATAATAATAAAGGATTTAATAATAAACAAAAGCCTAATATGCCACCAAATAGTAGTGGTAAAAAGCCTGGAGCGCCGAATATGACATGGCTATATGTTATTTTGTTTGGATTATTTTTGGCTTTTGCCTTTATGGATTTTGGCTCAAAAGTTCAAGAAATTGATAGAAAAAAGTTTGAAACAGAAATACTCCCTTCTGGAGACCTTGAAAAAATTGTAGTAGTAAATAAAGAAAAGGTTGAAGTTTATTTAAAACCTGATGCTTTAAGTAAAGACAAATATAAAGATGTTGGAAAACCAAGTTCTTTTAGTTTTTCTAAAAATACAGGACCTCATTATTTTTTCAAAATTGGTTCTGTAGAAGCTTTCGAAAATCAATTAGCAGAAGCCCAACAAGATTTTCCGCCTGACCAAAAAATAGCAGCACAATACGAAACCAAACAAAATTATATTGGAGTTGTTTTAAGCTGGCTTTTACCTTTTATCCTAATTATAGGATTGTGGTTTTTAATATTTCGAAGAATGAGTGGTGGAGGCGGTGGTAGCGGAAATGCAATTTTTAACATAGGAAAATCTAAAGCACAAATTTTTGATAATGAAAGAAGAGTTAAAATTAATTTTAACGATGTTGCTGGACTTGAAGAGGCAAAGGTTGAAATTATGGAAATAGTAGATTTCCTAAAAAATTCAGAAAAATACACAAAATTAGGAGGTAAAATTCCTAAAGGAGTTTTGTTAGTGGGACCTCCCGGAACAGGAAAAACTTTACTTGCAAAAGCTGTTGCCGGCGAAGCTAATGTGCCTTTCTTTTCGCTTAGCGGTTCCGATTTTGTTGAAATGTTTGTAGGCGTTGGTGCATCTAGAGTGCGCGATTTGTTTAAACAAGCAAAGGCAAAAGCTCCTTGTATTATTTTTATTGATGAAATTGATGCAATAGGTAGAGCAAGAGGAAGAAATGCTAATTTTGGCGGAAATGACGAAAGAGAAAATACTCTAAATCAGCTTCTTACCGAAATGGACGGCTTTGATACAAATAGTGGTGTAATTATTCTTGCCGCAACAAATAGAGCAGATATTTTAGACAGTGCTTTAATGCGTGCTGGTCGTTTCGATAGACAAATTCACTTAGAATTACCTGATATTGTTGAGCGTGAAGCTATATTTAAAGTGCATACTCGCAATTTAAAAATGTCTAAAGAAGTGGATATTAGCTTTTTAGCTAAACAAACACCAGGATTTAGCGGAGCTGATATTGCAAATGTTTGTAACGAAGCTGCTTTGATAGCTGCACGAAATGGCAAAAAAGAAATTGAACATCAAGATTTTCTTGATGCAGTTGACAGAATTGTTGGAGGTCTTGAACGGAAAACTAAAATCATTTCTCAAACAGAAAAAAGAACTATTGCTTTTCATGAAGCAGGACACTCAACTGTTAGTTGGCTCTTAGAACATGCAAATCCTTTAATTAAAGTTACGATAATTCCTCGCGGTAGAGCTTTGGGAGCAGCTTGGTATTTGCCCGAAGAAAGACAACTCACAACTAAAGAACAACTTTTAGACGAAATGGCTTCTACTCTTGGCGGTAGAGCTGCCGAAGAACTTGTTTTCGGAGAAGTTTCAACTGGTGCCTTAAACGATTTAGAAAGAGTAACAAAACAAGCTATCGCAATGGTAAGCTTCTTTGGTATGAGCGACAAAATAGGTAACCTTTCTTATTACGACTCAAGCGGACAAAGCGATTTTGGATTTACAAAACCATATAGCGAAAAAACTTCTGAACTTATTGACGCAGAAGTAAAAGCTGTTGTCGAAGAACAATATCAAAGAGCAATTGATATTTTAAAAGAAAATATGGAAGGACTAACAGAACTTGCTGAAACTTTATTAGAAAAAGAAGTGATTTTTAGTGATGATTTAGAAAGAATTTTTGGAAAACGTAAAGGCGATAAAGAAAGTCCAGAATCAGTAAAAATTGAACAAAAACAAGATGAAGATACAATAGCAGAATTAAAAGAAGAAACAATACCAGAAGCAAAAGACGATAAGCTAGCAGAAACGAATGAAGACACTGTAATAGAAACACAAGAAGATATAAAAACAGAAACACAAGAAAATTGAAAAATTTTTATACAAGAACTTTGACAGGCTTAGTGTTTGTAAGCGTTTGCTTATCAATGATATTAATTGGTAAGTGGACTTTGCTTGCTTTTTTTATTATAGCAGATGTTTGGTTGAAATTTGAATTTTTTAGAATAGTAAAATCTGATAATGCAAAAGCTTTAAGTTTTACAAGTGTTTTTACTGGTGTTCTTTTTATTCTAATGAATTTTGTAGTCCTTAATTATAATGTAAATACTAAAATATTTGCACTGCTTTTAATTCCTGTATCATTAATTTTTGTTGAAGAACTTTTCCGAAATATTGAAAATCCACTTCGTAATGTTGCATATAGCATTTTGTCGTTAATATACATTAGTTTACCTTTGGTTTTGGCTCAGTCCTTGAGTTATAGAGTTGTTGGAAATAATCAAATTCAATTTTTGCCGCAAATTCTTGTAGGAATATTTGTTTTAAATTGGACTTTTGACTCTATGTCTTATGTTTCGGGCATTTTATTTGGAAAACACAAGCTTTTTGAACGAATTTCGCCTAAGAAAACATGGGAGGGAAGTATAGGAGGAACGATTTTTGCAGTTTTGTTGGGTTACTTCATGTCTTATTTTATTCCTGAATTAAGTCGATTGGACTGGGTTGTTATTTCTGCACTTGTTGTAGTTTTTGGTATCTTAGGTGATTTGATTGAATCTTTACTTAAACGCAGTATTAGCTTAAAAGATTCTGGACACTCACTCCCAGGTCATGGTGGATTGTTAGACAGATTTGATAGTTTTATTTTTACAATCCCTTGGGTGTTTGTATATTTTGTTATTAAAGATTTATTTTTCTAATAAACTTCTTTTAATATCTTTTCAAAACTTAATATTTTTAAAATTGAAAATTCACAAAATTTATATTAGTTTTGTTTTTTGAAAAAAATAAAAGCTATGTCAGAAATTATTGTTACACTCGAAATTGCACAAACACTTGGTGTTACAGAAGAAGAGTTTGAAATGATTAAGAATTATTTAGGTCGCACTCCTAATTACACAGAGTTAAGTATTTATTCAGTTATGTGGAGTGAGCATGCTTCTTATAAAAATTCTATAAAATGGATAAAGACTTTGCCTCGCGAAGGTGCTTGTTTGCTAACTGGCGCTGGAGAAGAAAATGCAGGTCTTGTTGATATTGGAAATGGTTTAGCTTGTGCTTTCAAAATAGAATCACACAATCACCCTTCGGCAGTTGAACCTTATCAAGGTGCAGCAACTGGTGTAGGTGGAATTAATCGCGATATTTTTACAATGGGTGCTCGCCCTGTAGCTCAATTAAACTCTTTGAGGCTTGGAAATATTGACAACGACAGAACCAGGTGGTTGTTGCGTGGAATTGTTAAAGGAATTGCTGATTATGGTAATGCTTTTGGAGTTCCTGTTTTAGGTGGAGAAGTTTATTTTGACGAATGTTATAACACAAACCCTTTAGTAAATGCAATGTCGGTGGGAATTATGAAAAAAGGAAAAATGATTTCTGCTATTGCTTACGGAGAAGGAAATCCTGTTTATATTGTCGGCTCTGCAACAGGAAAAGACGGTATTCATGGAACTACTTTTGCTTCTGCTGATCTTACAGAAGATTCTGCTGACGATATCCCTGCTATTCAAGTAGGCGACCCTTTCCAAGAAAAACTTTTACTTGAAGCAACATTAGAACTTGCAGAAACTGACGCAATTATCGGTATGCAAGATATGGGAGCTGCTGGAATAATTTGTTCAACAAGCGAAATGTCTGCAAAAGGTAAATGCGGAATGAAAATAGACCTTAGTCTTGTTCCTCTTCGCCAAAAAAATATGGAAGCTTGGGAAATTTTGCTTAGCGAATCTCAAGAGCGTATGTTAGTAGTTGTTAAAAAAGGAAAAGAACATATTGTAGAACAAATTTTTGAAAAATGGGATTTACATTGTGCAAGAATTGGAGAAGTAATAAACGAAGATAAACTTTATTTTTATTATCATGGTAAATTAGTTGCCGAAGTCCCTGCTGATAGCCTTGTCCTTGGTGGTGGAGCTCCAGTTTATGATAGAGAATATAAAGAACCTGCTTATTATGCAGAAAATCAAAAATTCGACCCAAATGAAATTTCTCAAAATGTTGATTTACGCGAAGTTGCAGATTTCTTGACTCGTCATCCTAACATTGCTTCTAAAAAATGGATTTATGAGCAATACGACACAATGATTGGAACAGCAAATCTTACAACTAACAGACCTGCAGATGCTGGACTTTTAAATATTAAAGGAACAAATTCTGCTCTTGCAATGACAACAGATTGTAATAGCAGATACGTAAAAGCAGATCCAAAAGTTGGAGCTATGATTGCTGTTGCCGAAGCTGCTCGAAATGTTGCTTGTACAGGTGCTAAACCGCTTGCAATTACAAACTGTTTAAATTTTGGTTCGCCAATGAATCCAGAAGCTTTTTGGGAATTTGTAAATGCAATAAAAGGAATGGGAGAAGCTTGTAGAGCATTTAATACTCCTGTTACTGGCGGAAATGTTTCTTTCTATAATCAAACTATTGTTGATGGAAAAGCAGAACCAATAAATCCAACTCCCACAATTGGAATGTTGGGATTGTTGAAAGACAAACTTTATCAAACATCATTAGCGTTTCACAGAAAAGGCGATATGATTTATATGCTTGGGAGAACAAGTGATGACATAGCTTCTTCTGAATATTTATATTCTTATCATGGCGTGAAAAATTCGCCAGCACCAGAATTTGATTTACAACTTGAAGTTAAATTAGTTGAAGTTTTACAAGAATTAGCTGCTAGAAATTTAGTTAATTCTATGCACGATGTTTCTGATGGTGGTTTATATATTGCTCTGTTAGAGTCGTCAATGCCTAATAATTTAGGTTTTGATATTACTACTCCAGCAGAAAACAGAACAGATGCATTTTTGTTTGGCGAAGCACAAGGAAGAGTTGTTGTTTCTGTTTCTACAGAAAAAGAAGCAGATTTTGTGGATTTCTTGTTAGAGAAGAAATTTCCTTTTAATAGTTTAGGTCATGTTACCAAAGGCGAATTAAGGATTGACGATACTTCGTTTGGGTTTATTACAGACGAAAAAGAAAAATACGATAATGCTATTGGTAAAAAAATGGACGCATAGAAGAAAATGATTTCTGTAAATAACTTAACTATCCGGTTTGGAAATTTTGAACTTTTTTCTGATATAGGATTTTTAATTAATAAAAGAGATAGAATTGGTTTAGTAGGGAAAAACGGCGCAGGAAAATCTACTCTTTTAAAAGTAATTAATGGAGACATATCCCCAAACGAAGGAAATATTTCTGTTCCTACAGATATAAAAATTGGGTATTTACCACAACAAATGATTTTAGAAAATGCTAAGCTTTCTGTCTTTGAAGAAGCACGAACAGCATTTCAAAATGTTTTAGAAATTCAAACAGAAATTGATAAACTAAATGTCCAAATTGCTAATTATCACGACTATACCGAAGATGAATATTCAAAACTTATTGAGAAATTAACTCATTTGTCAGAACATCTCAACATTATTGGTGCTGATAATGTTGAGCAAAATATTGAAAAAGTTTTAAAAGGATTAGGCTTTTCGCAAACAGATTTTCAAAGAAAAATTTCGGAATTTAGTGGCGGTTGGAAAATGAGAGTTGAACTTGCTAAAATTTTACTTCAAAATCCTGATGTTATTTTATTAGACGAGCCTACAAATCATCTCGATATAGAAGCAATACAGTGGTTAGAAAGTTTTTTGGAAACTTATGGTGGTGCTGTTCTTGTAATTTCTCACGATAGAGCTTTCTTGGATAATGTTACAAATAGAACTATTGAAATTAATCTAGGAAAAATTTATGATTATAAAGTTTCTTATTCAAAATTTAAAGTATTACAACAAGAAAGACTGGCACAGCAAATTGCAGCTTATGAAAATCAACAAAAACTAATTGAAGATACCGAGAGATTTATAGAAAGATTTAGATATAAAGCCACAAAAGCAAATCAAGTTCAGTCTAGAATTAAACAATTAGAAAAATTAGATAGATTGGAAATCGATGAACTTGATAATGCTGCTATGAATATAAAATTTCCGCCAGCACCTCGCTCAGGAGATATTGTTGTAAAAATTGATGAACTTAGCCAAACTTATGATGGAAAGAAATATATTCTTAATAAAATAGATTTAATTGTTGAGCGTGGCGAAAAAATTGCTTTTGTTGGTAGGAATGGAGAAGGAAAAACAACTTTGTCAAAAGTGATAATTGGAGAACTGGAATATTCTGGCGAATTAAAAATAGGACATAATGTAAAAATAGGATATTTTGCTCAAAATCAAGACGAACTTTTAGATCCAGAACTTACTGTTTTTGAGACACTTGACAGAATTGCTGTTGGAGATATTAGAACTAAACTAAGAGATATTCTCGGCTCGTTTTTATTTTCAGGCGAAGATATTGATAAAAAAGTAAAAGTTCTTTCAGGTGGCGAACACTCGCGATTATCATTAGCGAAATTACTTTTAGAACCTTACAACTTATTGGTGCTAGACGAACCAACAAACCACTTAGATATGAGGTCAAAAGATATTTTGAAACAAGCACTTCTTAAATTTGATGGTAGTCTTATAATTGTTTCTCACGATAGATATTTTTTAGATGGCTTAGTTGATAAGGTTTATGAATTTAAAAACCATAAAATCAGACAGCATATAGGCGGAATTTATGATTTTTTAAGAAAAAAGAAAATCGAAAACTTGAAAGAACTTGAACAAAAAGAAAAAGTTCAAGCTAGCCAAACAAAAGAAAAAGTTTCGGAAAATAAAATTTTATATTTAGAAAGAAAAGAAATAGAAAGGCAACGCAGAAGCCTTCAAAATAAAGTAGAAAAAGCCGAAAAAGAAATTGAAAGATTGGAAAAAGAAATAGAAACTTTACATAATCTTTTGTCTAATCCCGAAAAAATAGATGCTGAAGAAGCAAATGCAGTTTTTGAAAAATTTTCAAAATTAAATTCTGAGCTTGAACATCAAATGGACTTGTGGGAAAAAGCTGGCAACGAACTTCATGAGTTTGAAGAAAATAATTCTTAAAATAATTGATAAATATTTATTTATTCGCTAGTAATTATTATATTTGTAGTGAAAAAATCAAGAAATGGAGAAAGTAAAGTTAGAAGTTTTGGGTTTATCATACAGTCAGGCTCAGGCAGGAGCTTACGCATTAATTTTGTCTGTAGAAAATAGCGAAGAAAGAATTCCAATTATTATTGGCGGTTTCGAAGCTCAAAGCATAGCTATAGCACTTGAAAAATTAAGCCCACCACGACCACTAACTCACGATTTATTTGTTTCTTTTGCCGAAGAATTTGAAATAAACTTAAAAGAAGTTGTTATTTATAAATTCGAAGAAGGAATATTTTATTCAAAAATTTATTTTGAAAAAGACGGAGAAATTAAAGAAATAGACTCTCGAACATCAGATGCTGTTGCAATAGCTCTTAGATTTCACAGCCCTATTTATACTACTTTAGATATAGTTCAAAAAACAGCTATTATTTTAAATTTTACCGAAGATGACGAGCCCCCACGTAATCAAGCAAAACCTGCAAAACCAATAAGAAAAGAAGATGCAAGCGAATATGGTTCTATGAGCGTAAGTCAATTAAAAAGTCTAATGGAAAAAGCAATAGCAGATGAAAATTATGAGCGTGCATCTTTGATTAGAGATGAACTTAAAAAAAGAAATGTTGATTTTTAATTAAAAACTAATTTATGAAACAATATCTTCAGTTGTTACAACATGTAAAAGACAACGGAATTATAAAAACCGACCGTACAGGAACAGGTACAAAAAGTGTTTTTGGATATCAAATGCGTTTCGATTTATCTGAAGGTTTTCCTTGCGTTACAACAAAAAAATTACATTTGAAATCAATAATTCATGAGCTTTTATGGTTTTTAAAAGGAGATACAAATATAAAATATTTGAACGACAATGGCGTTAGAATTTGGAACGAGTGGGCTGACGAAAATGGAGATTTAGGACATGTTTATGGTTATCAATGGAGATCTTGGCAAACAGCAAATGGAGAAAGTATAGACCAAATCACAAAATTAATTCATGATTTAAAAAACAATCCCGATTCTCGCCGTCATATTGTGAGTGCTTGGAATGTTGCTGATATTGATAATATGGCTCTTCCACCTTGTCATACTTTTTTTCAGTTTTATGTAGCTGATAATAAACTTTCTTGTCAACTTTATCAACGTAGTGCCGATTTGTTTTTAGGAGTACCTTTTAATATTGCTTCGTATGCACTTCTAACATTGATGGTAGCTCAAGTTTGCGGATATAAACCCGGCGATTTTGTACATACTTTCGGAGATGCTCATATTTATTTGAATCATATGGAACAAATTGAGCTTCAGTTAAGTAGGGAGCCGAGAGCTTTGCCAACAATGAAAATAAATCCTGAAGTAAACGATATTTTTTCTTTTAAATACGAAGATTTTGAATTAGTAAATTATGATCCACATCCTCATATAAAAGGCGTAGTTTCAGTTTAAAAATTATTTTATGAGTTTTTCAATTATTGCGGCTGTTGCCGAAAATTATGCAATAGGTAAAGACAACGATTTATTATGTCATTTGCCCGGCGATTTAAAAAGATTTAAACAAATTACAAGTGGAAATACTGTAATTATGGGTCGAAAAACATTTTTGTCATTACCAAATGGAGCTTTACCAAATCGTAGAAATATTGTAATATCTCGTTCGCAAAATTTGAATTTTAAAAATGTTGAAATAGTTGCTTCTATTGGGGAAGCCATTAAAATTTGTGATGCTGATAAAGAAAATTTTATAATTGGCGGAGGAGAAATTTATAAGCAATTTTTACCTTTTGTTGATAAAATTTATCTTACAAAAATCCACGCTGTATTTGATGGCGATACATTTTTTCCTGAATTAAATTGCGATGATTGGAATGTGGAGATAGAAGCTGAAAATACAGAACATGAGCCTAATTTTTCTTATATTAATTTGACTAAAAAATAATTTTTATTTTTCTTAAGAGAATTAACTTTCTGTTGAAAAATAATTAATTTTAACTTCATTCGTTTTATAACATAAAAAGCAATTATAAAAATTCTATATCTTTGCAAAGATTTATGAAGTTCGTAATAAGTCATAAAGATAAAAACTCAAAAGCTCGCAGAGGGCTTATAAGTACTGCACATGGTGAAATAGAAACACCAATATTTATGCCTGTAGGTACACTTGGAACAGTAAAGGCGGTGCATATTACTGAACTTAAAAACGATATTAAAGCTCAAATAATTTTAGGAAACACTTATCATTTATATTTGCGTCCCGGTGTTGACATAATACACAAAGCAGGTGGTTTGCACAAATTTAATTCTTGGGATAAGCCTATTTTAACAGATTCTGGTGGTTTTCAGGTGTTTTCACTTTCTCAAAATAGAAAACTTACCGAAGAAGGTGCTACTTTTAGAAGTCATATCGATGGGTCTAAACATATTTTTACACCTGAAAATGTTGTTGAAATTCAAAGAAAAATAGGTGCAGACATTATTATGGCTTTCGATGAATGTACGCCTTATCCATGTGATTATTCTTATGCAAAAAAATCTTTAGACTTAACTCATAGATGGCTGCTTAGAGGCTGGAAACATTTTAATTCTACTCAAGCGATTTACGATTATTATCAAACATTTTTTCCTATAGTTCAGGGTTCTGTTTATAAAGATTTACGTGAAGATTCTGCAAAATTTGTTTCAGATATTGGTGCTTGTGGAAATGCAATTGGAGGTTTGTCGGTAGGTGAACCAACTCAGCAAATGTATGATATGATTGAAGTTGTAAACGAAATTTTACCTTTAGATAAACCTCGCTATTTGATGGGAGTAGGAACACCACAAAATTTGTTAGAAGGAATTGAAAGAGGGATAGATATGTTTGATTGTGTGATGCCTACACGAAATGCACGAAATGGTATGCTGTTTACAATGAATGGCACTATGAATATGAAAAACGAAAAATGGAAAGATGATTTTTCGCCATTAGATGAATGTGGAACAACTTTCGTGGATAAACTATATTCTAAAGCTTATGTAAGGCATCTGATAATTTCTAATGAAATTTTGGGAGCTCAAATAACAAGTGTGCATAACTTGGGTTTTTATGTAGAATTGATGAGGATAGCACGAGAAAAAATAACTGAAGGAAATTTTTCTTCATGGAAAAAAGAAATGATTGAAAAACTAAATAATAGACTTTAAATAAATTGAAAATTTTAGATAGATATATAATCAAAAAATTTATAGGAACATATTTCCTTGCAATAACATTAATAATTCTTATTGCAATTATTTTTGATATATCCGAAAAAATGGACGATTTCATTGATAAGCAAGCTCCTTTAAAGGCAATAATTTTTGATTATTATTTTAATTTTATTCCATATTTTGCAAATTTATTTAGTGCTTTGTTTGTTTTTATTTCCGTTATATTTTTCACTTCGCGAATGGCAGCAAAAACTGAATTTGTCGCAATGTTTGCAAGTGGAATAAGTGCTAAAAGATTGTTGCTTCCATATTTTATAGTTGCCTTTTTTATTACAGCATTTTCTTTTGTTCTTGGCAATTATGTAATTCCAGAAGCAAATAAACAAAGATTTGAATTTCAAAATAAATATTTTAAAAGATCGCCAGGAACCATTACTTCGGGCATATCACATAGGCAAATATATCCAGGAGTTTATTTTTATGTCGGAAATTTTAATAGAACAAATAACATTGGACTAAATATGTCTTTAGAAAAGTTTGATGGTGTAGTTTTAAAATCTAAACTTACTGCAGAAACAATGATATGGGATTCTATTAGCGAATCGTGGATAGTGCAAAATTATCTAATAAGAAATTTTTTAGATGGAAGAGAAGAGCTAATAACAGGACATAGAATTGATACTGCTTTTAGAATAACTCCTGAAGATTTTCTACAAAGAACTAATATCGTAGAAGAAATGTCGGTAGAAGAGCTTAATGAATATATTGCAGAACAAAAACTTTCTGGAACATCTGCTGTGATTTTTAGCGAAATAGAAAAACACAATAGAATATCTACACCTTTTTCTGCATTTATTTTAACTTTTATAGGTTTTGGCTTATCTATTAAAAAGCGTAGGGGAGGTTTGGGTTTGAATATTGGAGTAGGGTTGTTGTTAAGCTTTTCCTACATACTTTTTATGAGATTTGCTTCAGTTTTTGCTATAAATGGATATTTTTCTGCAGCTTTGTCGGCTTGGATACCAAATATCCTGTATTTTTTTATAGCTATAGGTATTTATGTAAAAACGCTTAAATAAAATAAGTATAATTAAATTTTGAAAAGATGAGTATAAACAAAAAAATCGAAGCTTTAAACCAAAAACGCAAAGAAGTTATGCTTGGCGGTGGTGAGAAAGCAATTGAAAAACAAAAAGAATCTGGGAAACTTACGGCTAGAGAAAGAATAGAACTGTTAGTTGACAAAGGCTCTTTTAATGAATATGATTTGTTTGTTCAGCATAGTGCTAGAGAATTTGGCATGGCTGATAAAGTATTAAATGGTGACGGAGTTGTTATTGGAACTGGAACAATTGACGGGCGACCTATTTGTGTGTTTGCTCAAGATTTTACCGTTGTTGGTGGTTCTTTGGGCTATATGCATGCAATGAAAATTGTGAAAATTCAAGATTTAGCACTAAAAATGAGAGTGCCTTGTATTGGAATAAATGACTCAGGCGGAGCTAGAATTCAAGAAGGTGTTGATGCCTTGGCGGGTTATGGCGAAATTTTTTATCGCAACACACAATCTAGTGGAATTATTCCACAACTTTCTGTAATTCTCGGTCCTTGTGCAGGAGGAGCTGTTTATTCACCAGCATTAACCGACTATGTTTTTGTTGTTGACAATATCTCAAAAATGTTTATTACAGGTCCAGAAGTAATTAAAACAGTTCTTGGCGAAGAAATTACTCAAGAAGATCTTGGCGGAGCAAGAGTGCATAGCGAAATTACAGGAAATGCACATTTCTTTGCTAATGACGAAAAAGAATGCTTTTCTCAAATTCGTAAGTTGTTGTCATTTATTCCTCATAATAATAAAGACAAAAACACAGAAAGAAAAGTTGAAAAGCCTGTTGCGAATATTGACATAAACAATGTTGTGCCAGTTGATCCAACCAAACCATACGATGTTAGAAATGTTATTAAAGCTATAACCGACAATTCTGATTTTGTTGAAGTAATGGAAAAATTTGCACAAAATATGGTAATTGGCTATGGAAGAATTGGCGGAAAAACGGTTGGTTTTGTTGCTAATCAACCTTTATATTTAGCAGGAGTGTTAGATGTTGATTCTTCTGACAAAGCAGCTCGTTTTATTAGATATTGCGATGCTTTCGACATTCCTATTGTTACTTTAGTTGACCTTCCAGGATATTTGCCGGGAGTTGACCAAGAACATGCAGGAGTAATTCGTCATGGAGCAAAAGTTTTGTATGCATATTCTGAAGCTAGTGTTCCAAAACTAACAGTTATTTTGCGTAAAGCTTATGGTGGAGGATATATTGCAATGAGTTCTCGCCACTTGAAAGCAGATTTTGTTTATGCTTGGCCCACTGCCGAAATTGCTGTTATGGGACCTCAAGGAGCTGCAAATATTATTTTTAGAAAAGAAATTGCCGAAGCAGCAGATCCTAACGAAATGAGAAAGCAAAAAGTAGAAGAATATAAGGAAAGATTTGCAAATCCTTATGTCGCAGCTTCAAAAGGTTATGTTGACGAAATTATTGTCCCAGACGAAACTCGCGAAAAAATAATCCAAGCTCTTAAGTTAAGTGAGACTAAAGCTAAAGTAAAAACCGACAAAAAACACGGAGTTCCACCATTCTAAAAAAAAGTATTATGAACGAAAATCGAAAATTAAAAATGATAGTAGATGAGGTAGAGTATGAAACATATTCTACTCCATCATTTGATAAAAAGCAAAAATGGTCTCAGCCAGACGATAAAATTATTCTCTCAATAATTCCTGGAACTATAGTAGAAATTCTTGTGAAAGAGGGCGATAAAGTTAAAGCAGGCGATGCCATGCTTGTTATTGAAGCTATGAAAATGAATAATAAAATCAATTTTTTAAAAGGCGGAATTATAGATAAAGTCTTGGTAAAACCGGGAGATATAGTTTCTAAGAATCAAGAATTGATAATTTTAAAATAATTTTCTATAGCTATAAAAAAAACGAGTTTACCATTTTTGATAAACTCGTTTTTTTTGTGGGAACTAATGGATTCGAACCATTGACCCCCTGCTTGTAAGGCAGGTGCTCTGAACCAGCTGAGCTAAGCTCCCAAAATTTCAATAATTCCTAAAAGTTTAGGACTGCAAATATAAAAGGCTTTTTAATATTTAACAAATATTTTTTCATATTTTTTTAATCGCCTAAGTCTTTGATTGTTATGTAATTATATTTGTGTTTTTGTTTTTGAGGTTTGATTTTTTACTAAAAAACCCTAAAACATTTTACAAATTTGTCGAAATTTATGGTTGGATTGTTGTTTTATGCTTTTTGCACCATAATTACATTTTACTTCTAATAAACATTATTACCAAAGAAATTTTTGCATAATACCATTTCCTCGCTTTTTTACAATGGTAGATTCAAGCGGTTTTATGCCATGTTCTTTTCTTCTTTTATCAATTTCCATTTTTTTATCATCTGATAAATGATCGACAAGAGCAATTCCAAAATAAAAATATGGTTCTTCTTGTTTAAACATAAGGCTTTGGTCATACATCCAAGCATAATTTCTAGGAAGATATTCTCCTTTTACTAGTGCTTCTTTCAAAATTGGAAGATATTTTGAGTTCTTTGGAAGTCGTACATTGTGGTGAAATAAAACCCATACATTTGAATATCCTTCATATCCTATTTTCTTTTCCGAAGGGAAACCATATTTTTCTATTAAGGTTAGTAAGTGCTCGAAAATAACTGAGTCTAGTTCAAATAAATTACTTGGTAGTTTTGATTTGTCAATGTTATAATTTCCTTTACACGACTTATTGTTCCGAATAATGTTTTGATCAATATAATAAAGGCTATCAATTTCTTTTTTATAATTCAAATTAATAGACAATAAATGTTGCTTCTGGAAAATTGAGATACTATCACATAGTATTTTGTATTTTTCTGTTTTCCTAAATTTTTTAAAGTCTTTTGTTTTAAGAAAGACTGGGTCTAGTCCATTTAATATTGCGTTTTTTGCATATAAATATGTTTTTTCAATATTCCCAATATGAGCAGCACATAAACTAGCACTTTTGTATTGATTAGCATGCACATAATCAACAAGTGAAAAAGCTTTATTGAAGTTCTTTAACGCTTCTTCGTAATTTTTGAGATAGATTTGTTTGTCTCCCTCATTACAAAAATTATAATATTCAATATAATCTTGTCCTATTAGGAGATTGAAATTAAGCAATGCAAGTATTGCAAAAAATATACTTCTCATTTTTTTTTAATATTATTTCTTAATTATTATGCCCCATAACGCATATTTCACACACCAAATATACAACATTAATAAATATAAACAAATAATATTTGCATCAAAAAAGTTGACAAATTTGTTAAAATGTCAACTTTTTTAAAATATTATTTTATTCAAGGTGTTTCAGAAATGTTCAAATGCGTTTGAGTTAAAAGTTCTTAAAGTTTTTAAAGTTCATAAAGTTGAACTTGTGCTATGCGAAGCGATAGACGTGTCAGCTACTTTCTACTTTACCTTCGGTGAGCTCGCAAGCTCGGTTCAACTTTTAACTTTTAACTGTTTTTTAGTCTTTGATACAACGTACAGAGAAACCATTTTCCTTACTATAATACTTAAACGCATTGCTATTATTGCTGTCTAAGTATCTGTTCCAAGCATAGTCGCTACTATATTCGGTTGCACTATACCAAAAACCATAAGAGTTAAGATAGCTGAAAACGCCGCTGTATTCTCTGTATCCTCCTGGTAGAGCGTTAAAACCAGATTCATTTGTAGCTCCTTCGTTTGGAATATTCCAGTAAATGCTATCTGTTGATTTTAGTTTTCCTCCAGCAACAGTTTCGCCACCTAAAAACTCTATTAATTGTTCCCATTCGCTATTAGTTGGTAAATGCCAACCTTCTGGGCAAGCAGATAATGCTGCTTTCCAATTATATAGAACTCCGTATGTTTTGTATGTGTCGGTTGCTTTAGCTTCTTCAACATTATTACCTTCATAGTCATATACATAATAATGAGGCTCAGTATAAGAACCTGTAGTAGGAGCATCAACACTTGGTAAATATTTTAAATTTTCTGCCATCCAAATTTGTTCGCCTATTTTTACAGTTTTATAAGTATTCCCATCACGCTCATCGGTAAAACTGTCGTCAGATTTTTTGCTTTTACAACCAATTTGAACAGCACAAAAAGCTAGCAGTAATGCAATAACTGGGATTAAAAACACTCTTCTTTTATTCATAATTATTAGATTTAATTTATTTATACAAATTTAACGTTTTCCTAATTTTATTGTTTAAAAAATTTTCAATTTTTACTCATAAAATGAGACTGTAAAAATATACAATAAAAATTAAAAAACCAAAAAATATTACATTTCTGATTTTAATTTAATTAGATTGCATTTTGTGTTTTATTATTGAATATTTTCGCCGAGTGATTTTATTTTAATTTTTTACCTTTGTGCAGAAAAATAAATTAATTTTAATTATTAATTTTTTAAAACATTAACAATGAAAAATCAAACAAAACAAAAATCTAATGTTGTAGCAATAATAATGATGATTATACTTTTTGGTATGATTTCATTTGTTACAAATCTTGCAGCTCCAATGGGTGTGGTGCTAAAAGAACAGTTTGAAGTGTCAAATTTTCTTGGTTTATTAGGTAATATGGCTAATTTCGTAGCTTATGCAGTTATGGGTATTCCTGGTGGATTTATTCTTCAACGCTATGGTTATAAGAAAACGGCTCTATTAGCTGTAGGGGTTGGCTTTGTGGGTGTTGCTGTGCAATTTTTGTCAGGACATGTTGGAGAAAATTCTGCTTTTGCAGTTTATCTTTTAGGAGCATTTATTGCAGGTTTCTCAATGTGTTTGTTGAATATGGTTGTAAATCCTATGTTAAATGCTTTGGGTGGCGGTGGAAATAAAGGAAATCAACTAATTCAATTGGGTGGTTCTTTTAACTCTTTAATGGCTACTTTTACTCCAACTTTTGTTGGTATTTTAATTGGAGCAACTGTAAGAGCACAAATTACAGACGTATTCCCAGTTTTATATATCGCAATGGGAGTTTTTGCATTAGTGTTTTTAGTTTTATTAATGGTTTCAATTCCAGAACCTCATACAGAAAAAATTTCAGAACCCATGGGCGGTTTGCTAAAGGGAGCTTTAAAATTCAGACATTTTGTTTTGGGAGCAATAGGAATTTTTATTTATGTAGGCGTTGAAGTTGGTATTCCAGGAACATTAAACTTATGGCTTTCAGACGCAACAAACCCTCAAGGAGCAGAAGTTGGAAAAACAATAGCAGGCTTTGTGGTAGGAACTTATTGGTTTTTAATGCTTATAGGTCGTTTGCTTGGAGCAGCACTTGGAAGTAAAATTTCAAGTAGAGCTATGTTGACAGTAGCTTCAAGCGTGGGCTTGGTTTTATTGCTTTTAGGTGTGTTTATGTCGCCCGAAATAAAAGTTTCTTTGCCAGTACTTCAACGTTCAGATGCAGGAGCTTTGTCGTTTGGCTTAGCAAATGTGCCAATCAATGCAATGTTTTTTGTTTTAATAGGTTTATGCACTTCGATTATGTGGGGTGGAATTTTTAATCTTGCAGTTGAAGGTTTAGGAAAATATCTACAAGTAGCTTCTGGAATTTTTATGACTTTGGTTTGTGGTGGAGGAATTCTTCCAGCAATTCAAAGTTGGGTTGCAGATATGGCTGGTTATCAATTAAGTTATTGGGTAGTAATTGCAGGGTTTGTTTATCTGTTATTTTATGCTTTGGTAGGTAGCAAAAATGTGAATAAAGAAATTGTTGTAAAATAAATAAAATTTTAAAAATGGATAAAAAATATGTTGTAGGAATTGATATTGGTGGAACTAATACAGTTTTTGGAATAGTTGATGCTAGAGGTAATGTTTTAGCAAAATCATCAGTAAAAACAGCAGTACATCAAGATGTTAATTTATATATAAACGATATTTACGAAGAATTTTTAAAAATAGCTAAAGATTTTGGCGGGATAGGCAATATTAGAGGAATTGGTATAGGAGCTCCAAATGGAAATTATTATACTGGAAATATTGAATTTGCTCCTAATTTGATTTGGAAAGGCATTGTTCCTCTTTCAAAACTTGTTAGCGAAAAATTTGGTGTACCAGCAGTTGTTACTAACGATGCAAATGCAGCAGCTATAGGCGAAATGACTTATGGAGCAGCACGTGGAATGAAAAATTTTATTATTATCACTCTTGGAACAGGCGTTGGTAGCGGAATTGTAATTGATGGCAAACTTGTTTATGGTCATGATGGTTTTGCAGGAGAATTAGGACATACTTGCTCGGTTAGAGAAAATGGTCGTCAATGCGGTTGCGGACGTAAAGGTTGTTTAGAAACTTATGCTTCAGCAAATGGGCTTGCTCGTACTGCTCGCGAATTTATTGAAACAAGAAAAGAGCCTAGCTTATTAAGAAATATTCCTTGCGAATCTATTACTTCAAAAGATGTTTACGAAGCTGCTAAACAAGGCGATAAATTAGCTATAGAAATTTTTGAATTTACAGGCAAAATTCTTGGCGAAGCTTTATCAGATTTTGTTGCATTTAGCGCTCCAGAAGCTATTATATTATTTGGCGGATTAGCAAAATCAGGCGATTTTATTATAAAACCAACAGTAGAACATATGGAAAAAAATCTGCTTGTTCTATGGAAAAATAAAGTAAAAGTTCTTTTCTCTGCTCTAAAAGAAGCTGATGCTGCAATTTTGGGTGCTGGTGCTTTGACATGGGAGGTATAATCTCAGTTAAAAGGTAAAAGTCGAAAGGGGCGAATTAAAAGCCTGAAATTCAATAAATTATATAGTATAGTGTAGAGACGGTGCATGTGCCGTATCTTACCTATACAAACCCTAAGTCAGTTAAAAGCAATACACTAAACCTAGTTGAAGTGTTAAAAGTGGCTAGGAGTTTTACCTGATTATTTTTTCGTTTTTTTGTGGCTTAAAAATTTATTATTTCTCTATCATTAAAAAAGTATTATTTTTGTAAGTTTTTACATATAATATTAATAGAGATGAAAGTAAAAATTGTAAATAAATCAAAACACGCTTTGCCACAGTATAGCACAGAGTTTTCGGCTGGTCTTGATTTGCGAGCTAATCTCGATGAGGCAATAGTTTTAAAGCCTTTGGAGCGTAAACTTATCCCTACGGGATTGTTTATTGAGTTGCCAGTTGGTTTTGAGGCACAAATTCGTCCAAGAAGTGGATTGGCTTTAAAACATGGCATTAGCGTTTTAAATATACCAGGAACTATTGACGCTGATTATCGTGGCGAGATTGGAGTTATATTAGTAAACCTTTCGGATAAAGTATTTGTTGTACAAGATGGTGAAAGAATTTGCCAGATGGTAATCGCTAAACACGAACAAGCAGAATGGATAGAAGTTGAGCAACTTGTAGAAACCGAAAGGGGAGCAGGTGGGTTTGGACATACAGGCGTGAAATAGTTAGATTTTTATGAGTAAAACAAAATATATAAATTTCTTTGCAATACTTTTAGTGTTGTTAATCTCTTCTTGCTCTACACTAAAGAAAAACGAAAAACAGCCAGTTGACCCTAGAATAAAAAATTTTAATTTTAATTATTATTTCCTAGAGGCTAATAAACAAAAAATTTTAGGAAACTATGGCGATGCTCTTGAACTATATGCACTTGCTTCTAATCAAGACAAATCTGATGCAGCAAGCTATTACGAAATTGCAGGAATCTTAAATTTAGCTCAAGACTATTCAAGTGCTTTAGAATATGCAAAAAAAGCTGTAAAACATGATAAATTTGAAAATAAATACTATTTGCTACTGCTAGCGAGTATTTATTCTAATAATAATTTACACAAAGATGCTATTAAAGTTTTTGAGAAATTAATTGAAATTGAGCCTTTAAATATTGGGTATTATTTTCAAATTTCTTCATTACATCAAATGCAAAAGAAATATTCTGATGCAATAAAAATTTTAAATAAAGCCGAAGCCACTTTTGGAGTTAGTGATGTTATTTGCTTAGAGAAAGAAAATATTTATATAAAAATGGGCGAACCCGACAAAGCTGTTGCCGAAATAAAAAAACTTTGTGATGCTTACCCTGAAAAAACAATAAATAAAATTTTATTGGCAGAATCGTATGTAAATGTCGGAAAACGCAAAGAAGCAGAGGAAATTTACAATCAAGTTTGTGATTTAGAAATGGATGATGATATTGCATATTTTTCTATTGCAGACTTTTATCTAAGTGTTGGAAAATATAATAAAGCTTTTGAATTAATTAACAAAGGCATTCTGTCTCAAAACGTTGACCTTAACATCAAACTTAATTTAATACTTAGTTTGTTGAACAATATTAAAGTTGGTGATACAGATATAACTAATAAATTGGGTGAGTTTATCGAAGCTTTAGTACTTCAATATCCTGATGACTTAATTGTAAGAGTTTTAAAATCAGACTATTTGCTTTTTGTTGGTGATTTTAAAAATGCTCAAAAAGAATATGAGTTTATTTTAGAACATGAAAAGACTAAAATAGAAATTTGGCAACAAGCTATTAGTATAGATGTGGCATTGCAGGACATGAATTCACTATATACTCATAGTAAAGAGGCTGTTGAATTGTTCCCATTGGTATTAGATTTTTATAGATACTATATTATTTCTGCTTATGCTACTTCAAATTTTCAAGATGTGGTTGAGGCTGTGGATTTTGCTTCGCCTTATGTTGAAAAAAACCACGAGTTATATATAGATTTTCTTTCTATGCAAGCAGATGCTTATTATAAGTTAGAAGAATTTCATAAGTCAGATTCTGTTTTTGATTTAATTTTATATAAAGATTCGGAAAATATTCAGGCTTTAAATAATTACAGTTATTTTTTAGCCTTACGCAATGAAAATTTAGATAAGGCTTTAGAAATGAGCACAAAACTAATGAGTTTGGCACCTAACAATCCTAGTTTTCTTGATACTCATGCTTGGGTTTTGTACAAACACAAGAGATATGCAGATGCTTTGATTTTCATAAATCAAGCACTTATTCAAGATTCAACAAATGCAACATTTTTAGAACATAAAGGCGATATTTTATTTAGAATAGATAAAGTTGACCAAGCTTTAGAGTTTTGGGAAGAAGCATACAAAAACAATGGTGATAACGAGCAGTTAAAAGAAAAAATTAAACAAAAGAAAATTTTAGATTAGTGTTTAAGCGTCAAAATATCATCATTATTTTTTTATTATTGCTTGTTTTGGTATCTTGCAAGGCAGTAAGATTTATAAATGGTGGTAAAGGCGAAACTATACGACCTCATAGGCTATATAGGCACTTGGAAGCCAATAGGTTTGATTTTGAAAATGTGAATTTAAAATTTTCGGCAAATGTGGATTTTGGCGAAAGTTCTCAAAGTTTTGGTGGAAATATTAAAATAAAACGCGATAGTATTATTTGGATAAGTTTGAGGTCGTTTAACGTAGAAGGACTTAGAGTAGTGATAACTAAAGATAGCGTTAAATATATAAACAGATTGGATAATACATATTATTTGGGCGAGTTTTCATTTCTGCAAGAAAGGTTTGCTATCGATGTTGATTACAACGCACTAGAGGCAATTTTAACTAATAATTTTTTCTTTTATCCTTCTAGTGAAGACACAACTAAATCTGTTTCAGACTTTAAGCTTTGCGAAGATAGTGTATATCATTGTATGGCTTCTATCTCGAAACGAAAATATAACCGCTTTTTTGTTGACGAAAAAGGAGCAGACAGAATTGAGAGACGATTAGAAAGAGAAAGCCAACAAGATAGTGTAAATAGATTTTGGCAACGTGGCGAATTTGAAGATTATTATTATCAAATTGTTAAGGTTATGCCAGGGCTTTATAGAGTAAAAGAAATGTTTTTAGAAAATTATGTGCAACAACAAAGCCTGTCAATACGGTATGAAGATCAGGTTCTTGAAGATACGCAGTTTTTTCCTAGCAAAATTTTTGTAGAACTTTCTTCGTTTATTTTTTTTGTAGAATTAAAACTAAATATTGAGTCGGTTGGAGTAAACAATACAGATATGAGTTTTCCGTTTAAAGTAACAAACAAGTATAAAGAAATTTCAATAAAATGAAAAGACTAAAATACATAATATTAATTTTTGTGGTTTTCTTGAGTGCTTCTCATATTTTTGCTCAAAGTAAGTCGGAATTAGAAAAAAAGAAAAATAAAACTCAACAAGACATTAATTATACAAACAAACTTTTGAAGGAAACTCAAAAAACTCAAAAAGAATCTTATAATAATTTATTATTAATCAATAAAAATATTGAATTAAGACGATCTATAATTAACGATATTAGTTATGAAATTAAGTTGATTAACGGAAAAATTGCAGATATAGAATTAATTATTAGTATAATGGAGGAAGACTTAGAAAATTTGAAAACACATTATGCTAATATGATTAGAGTTGCTTGGAAAAATACAAATAAATACAATAATATAATGTTTATTTTAGCTTCTGAAGATTTTAATCAAGCTTATCTTAGATTGAAATACATGCAACAGTTGGCTAATTATAGAAACAAGCAATTTAAAGCTATTACTGCTCTTACTGATATTTTAGCTATTCAAAAAACTAAACTTACAGATTTAAAAAACAAAAACAATAATTTACTTACTGAGCAAAGAAATGAAGAAAGAACTCTTAAAAACGACCAAGTTAAGCAAGAAAGTACTATTAAAAAATTAAAAGCTCAAGAATCAGATCTTAAGAAAAAACTCCAGCAACAACAAAAACAAATGGCTGACTTACAGCGTGAAATTGAAAGAATTATTCGCGAAGAAGCTAAACGCAATACTAATGTAACGACTGGAAAATTTGAGCTTACACCTGAAGCTAAGTTAGTTGGTACTAATTTTGAAAAAAATAAAGGAAAACTACCTTGGCCCGTAGAAAGAGGTGTGATAGTAAGTGGTTTTGGTAAACAAAAACATCCTGTGCTTGCAAATATAGAAATAGATAATAGAGGCATAGATATTTCAACAACTGTTGGAGCATCTATTAGAGCAGTTTTTGATGGTGATGTGAAACAGGTGCTTGCAATGCCAGGTATGCAAAATGTCGTTATTATAATGCATGGAGAATATATGTCGGTTTATTCGCACTTAGAAACTGTTTTAGTTAGCAAAGGCGATAAAGTTTTAGCAAAACAAGTTATAGGTAAAGTTTATACAGATAAAACAGAAAATAAAACTATTTTACATTTTGAAGTGTGGAAATCTACCGCAGCTGTAAATCCTACTTATTGGCTATCAAAATAAAATGACTGATAATTTTAAAATATTACTAGATAAACTAAATGTCTTTATTAAGAAGTATTATATAAATAAACTTCTAAAAGGATTGATAATATCCTTGTCGATTTATGTCGCTTGGTATTTAATAGTTGTGGTAGCCGAATATTTTGGACGTTTTTCTAGTAGCTTTAGAACAGTTTTATTTATTGTTACACTTGCAAGTTTTGCTTTTATTCTAATTAAGATGATAATAATTCCTATTTTTAATTTACTTAAAATTGGGAAAACTATTAGCTATAAAGATGCAAGTAAAATTATTGGAAGTCATTTTCCAGAAGTTGCCGACAAATTACAAAACACATTAGAATTAAAAGAATTAGTAAAAACAAATCCAGAATTTAGCGATGTTTTAATTGCAAGTATAAATCAACGTATAGAAAAACTAAAACCTATTCCATTTTTATCGGCAGTAAGTTTTAAATCAAATTTAAAATATTTAAAATATTTAGGCATAATCTTTTTAGTTGCTATGTTAATATTCTTATTCTGGCCCAGAATGTATAGCGAGGCAACTGAAAGAATAATTAATTTTGATAAACATTATATTGAGCCAGCACCTTTTACTTTCGAAGTCTTGAACGATAGCTTATTGGTTAAAAAAGGTAAAGATTTTGTTTTAAAAGTTAGTGCAAAAGGAAAATATTCGCCAGACCAAGTTACTTTAAACTATATGGGAAATAGCTTTTACATGGAAAAAGAAAGTGTAGGAATATTTACATATAAGTTTAAAAATTTGAATAATGATATTAAATTTAATTTAAGTGCAGTTGATGTGGTGTCGCAACCATACGAAATAAAAGTGTTGCCAAGTCCTATTATTGTTGATTTTAAAGCTATTGTAAAAGCACCTGCTTATACAAATATTGAAGAAAAAGTTTATAATAATTCAGGCGACTTAACTCTACCTATTGGTTCAGAGGTAGTTTGGAATTTTAATACTTCAAATCTTTTATCTTTGCATTTAGTGTTTGATACTGTGCAAGTTAAGGCGACTAAGACAAATGAGGTTTATTCTGTAAAACGCAGAATTTTGCGAACTGGAACATATTCTATTGTTTTAGCTAACGAATATTTTAATGAAAATACCGGTGTAAATTATCAACTGAATGCTATTCCCGACTTGTATCCAAGCATTGATGTTAAAAAAGTTGTTGACTCCACTCATTTGAGCATTGTTTATTTTAATGGTTTTATTGATGATGATTATGGATTTTCTTCTTTGAGTTTTTATTGCAAACCCGGCGAGAAAAGCGATTCGTTGATAAGGATAAATATCCCATTTGCAAAATCTATAAGTTCTCAAGATTTTTACTTTGCTTTCGACTTTTCTAAAATTGATGTTGAAGGTCAAACAATTTCTTATTATTTCGAAGTTGCCGATAATGATGGCGTTAATGGAGCTAAAAAAACTCGTACTCAAAAAATGGACTTTGTAATTCCTAGTGCAGAAGACTTGCAACAAATGACATCTAAAGCAAATGAGGAAACAGAATCTAAAATTGATTTAGCAAAAGATATAAATAGTCAATTGCGTAAAAATATTGAAGAATTACAGAAAAAATTGTTAAGCGAACAGCTCACACCTTTTGAAAGAAATCAGATGCTTCAGCAAATTATGGACAATCAAAGTGATTTGGAAAATTTGATGAAAGATATTAAAAAGGAGCAAAGTCAAGTTCAGCAGTATAAAGATCAATTTTCTAAAAATGAGGAATTGCTTAAAAAACAACAAGAAATCAATGATCTTTTCGACTCTTTAATGGACGATGAGATGAAAAAGATGATGGAAGAGCTTCAGAAATTGATGGAAGAATTTAAAAGCGATGATTTCTTTAAACTCGCAGATCAAATGAAGTTTGATTATGAAGAGTTAGAAAAACAAATGGATAATACTTTAGAGTTGCTGAAAAAAACAGAAATAGAAGAAAGGTTGAAAAACACTGCATCTCAATTAGAGGAATTATCTAAAGAACACGAAAAATTATCAGAAGAAACCACAGATAAAAAATCTGACAAACAAGATTTGTTGCAAAAGCAAAAAGAACACGAAGCAGCTTTTGACAAGATAAAGGAAGATTATAAAGAAATTTTGGAAAAAAATTCAGAGCTTAAAGAACCTATGGATTTAGAGTCTTTTGAGGAAGAAATGCAAGAAATTTCCGAAGGACTTGAGCAATCAGAGAGTGAAATGAAAGACGAAAAAATGTCAAAGGCTTCAAAATCTCAAAAACAAAATTCTGAAAAAATGCAAGAGCTTTCGCAAAAAATGGAAAGTGCTATGCAAGAGCAAGAACAAGAAGAAATGTCAGAAAATATTGAGGATATACGTCAGGTTTTAGAAAATTTAATAACATTTTCGTTTAATCAGGAAGAAATTTTAACTGAACAAAAAGGTTTAAGTCCACGCGACCCAAGATATAGAGAGTTTATTTTAAAACAAAAAAACATTGAAGATGATTTTAAAATTATTCGCGACTCGTTAAATGCTATGTCGGGGCGAATACCTCAACTAGGTCCAATGGTAGAAAAAGAAATAAGAACTATTCACAAAAATCTTAGTACGATTATGGACGAGATTGGCGAAAATAGACGTTATTTAGTTGAAGCATCACAACAATTAGTAATGACTTCGGCAAATAATTTGGCTTTACTTCTTTTAGAGATGATGGAACAAATGCAAAATCAAATGGCAAATTCTAAAAGTGGTGATGGACAATGTAATAATTGTAAAAATCAAGGCGATGGCAGTCCGAAAGGAAAAATGAGAGATTTGCAACAAGGCATGAAGCAACAAATGCAAGATATGATTGATATGATGAAAGACGGGAATATGAAAAAAGGTGGAGCTAAGCAAAGCGAACAATTAGCAAAAATGCTTATGCAACAAGAAATGATGCAACAAATGCTTAATGATGTGATGAACTCGGGATTAAGTCCAGAATCTGCTAAAATTTTGCAAGAAATTAATAGAATGATGGATCAAAATCTATCAGATATTATTAATAGAAATATAAATCCTACAACTATACAAAGAAATGAGCAAATTTTAACCAGACTTTTACAAGCCGAAAATAGCGAGCGAGAAAGAGAAATAGATAAAAAACGAAAATCAAACGAAGCAACAAACTATAAACTCAGCAATCCAGACGAAATTTTTAAAGAAAAAGAAAAGGAAATCAGATTTAATGAGTTATTGCAAAAATCTAATTTAAAATTAAGAACTTTTTATAATGATAAATATAAAGAGTATTTAAAGAAATTAAATCAAGATCAATAATGGCAGTAAAATTTTTTGCAGAAGACGTTGAAAAACCCGCATTGAAATATAGAAGCATTAAACAATGGATAGCTTCAGAAATTGAAAAAGAAAATTTTGATATAGGAAATATCAACTACATTTTTTGCTCAGACGAATATTTGTTGAAAATGAATATCAAGCATTTAGAACACGATTATTATACCGATATAATTAGTTTTGATTATTGCGATGGTAATTTAATTTCTGGCGATTTGTTTATTAGCTTAGATAGAATTAAAGAAAATGCTGTGCTTTATGGTACAAATGAATCTGAGATTTATAGAGTTATGATACATGGCATTTTGCATTTGTGTGGCTATAAAGACGATACAGAAGAAGAAAGCGAAAACATGAGACAACGCGAAAATGAGGCTCTTTTAAGATTAGATTTAATATAATCATTGACTTTTTTTCATTATCTTAAATTTATTAGCTTCCGAATAGTAGTAATTAGCTTTTTCAAAATTGTTGTTTTCTTTAAAATAATTGCTCAAAGTCATTCCAATATTAAAGTTAGCTTTATTTTTTTCAAAGGCAATTTCCCAATTTTCAATAGCTTTTGCAGTATTTCCACTTAAAAGATAATAATTGCCTTTGTCAACATAATTGGCATCAAGCTCAGGATTTAAGTGTATTTTAAAATCAATAGTTTTAATTATGTTTTCATAATCTTTAGATGTTTCAAAATGTTTGATAATATCATTTAGCGAAGTGGACTCATTGTTTGGCTTATTATAAAACTCAATTACTTTTGCTATATAGTTAAAGTCCTTTATGTTTGCATAATAAGTCATCATGTCGAAAAGACCTTTGGCGTTCAAGTTTTCATTTTTTAGATATTCTAAGGATTTAACTAAGTTTTCGTAATCGTGAGTTATCGCAAAATTATTGATAATATCTAGCAAAACAGTTAGATTTAGGTTTTCTATTTTTATATTATTCAAAGCTTTAATATAATTTTCGTTACATTTAGTGGTGTCTTTTAATTCAAAATATGATTTACCCATGAAAAGGTAAGCTTTGTCCCATTCTTTATCTTTATAATTATGATATTTGCTTATGTAAACGTTAAGATCTTGAATGCTTTGTTCATAGTTGTTTAAATGATAATTTACTATACCTCTATTCAGATAAACTGCAGCTATTGTAGAGTCGGCTTGAATACATCTTGTAAATTGTTGTTCGGCTAATTCGTAGTTTTTGTAAATAATCATATTCATATAAGCCAAGTTATGCCATGGGTTGGAGTAAGAAGAGTCTATTTCAATAGCTTTTTTAAAATGAGTTTCTGCAACTTTAATTTGATTTGCAAAACTATTAATGCTTTGTTTAGTTTTTATTGCTGCGTAAACTTCGCTTATTAATATGTTTCCATATAAATTGTTTGCTTTGGCTGAATTTTCTAAATATTTAATATCATGAGAAAATAAACTACGTCTATCTTTCCAGTCTTTATTTCTATTAATAGTAATTATTGAATTTGGTAAAATAAATACTAATGCCAATGCAAATATTAGATTTTTATCTGTCTTTTTTAGAGATAAATTTAGATTTATTTTTGTGATTTTAAATAATAAAAATCCTATAATTATTGAAAATCCAAGACTTGGTGTAAACAACAAACGCTCTGCTATAATTCCTGTTAGTGGGAAAAAAGTATTGGCTAATGGAAAAATAGAAATCAGTAAAAACAAATAGCCAAAAGACATCACATTTCTTTTATTGAAATTTTTTAAAGCCCAAATTAATAATACGATATTAATTACTAAAGAAAGTAACACAATAGGATTGCTCATATCAACTATAGGAATCATTTTATATCCATAGTAAAATCTTAGCGGATATGGTATTATTAGTAATTTAAAGTAGTAAATCAAGCTGTATAATGCCAAAGCCATTTTGTCGAAAATACTTGCTCCGAAGCCAAAAATAGGATTTTGCCACATAAAAACTGGAGCATTTACTTCGGGAAGAGATTTTTTAGGAATGTAATATGTGATAAATAGTGCTACTCCTGCAATAAGCAAAAATGCTAATGTTGAAAAGATGAGTTTTTTTGAAATGCCATCAAAAATTTTCACTTTAGATTTTTGAGTATATTCTTCTTTATCTTTAATTTTTAGAGTAAAAAGAGGAATAAAAAACATTAATAAGCCTGCTAAATCTGATTTAGTGAACAATAATAAAACTAAAGTAATAACATTCGCTATCCAAAGCAAAATATTGCGAACATTAAATTTAACAGGGCAGTTTATTTTGCGTCTATAATATAATAGGTATAGGTAGCAAATGAAAAATATGCCCCAAACCACATACTCATTAATATTAATGTATAAATTGTGAAGTTGAACAGATTTATTGCTAGTTATTTTAAACTCTGGAGACAGTAACAAAAATAGAAAAATAAAAACTAAGAATGTGTAAACAATAATTTTGTTGTGCTTTTTGTTTGGGCTAAACTTAGGAGAAGTGAATTTATAGTTAGGTAAGATTTTTATTTCTGTTTTGAAAAAAATGATTGTCAGTGGAATCAATACAATAAAGACCAATGCAGACTCTTTGGCTAAAAAAGCTAAAATAAGAGCAAAAATTGAAAATAGCAAATGCTGGATTTTTTTATTGTCGAAATATTTTATGGCGCATATACTAGACATTATGCCAAATATAAAACTTAGAATTTCCTCTCTATTTTTTAAACTTAGTACAACTTCTGTATGTATGGCATGCGTTGCAAACAATAGAACTATTAAAAAAGATAAAAATGAGTAGTTGTCGGGATATTTTTCTTTAAAAATTAAGTTTAAAAAGTAAAATAGCAAAGCACATGCAATAGCATAATATAAAATATTAAAAAAGTGTGCAGAATGTGGATTGCTGCCAAAAAATTGATATTCAATTGCGAAAACAGCTATTGTTAAAGGTCTATAGCCAAAATATTGTTCGTCTTTTGTATTATATCTTGAAGAAAAAATTTCAGGAATCCCTTTTATTCCTTTTTGCACAAGTTCATGATTTTCATACACGTAATCGTCGTCAATGTTAAAGCCATTGTTTATTGACAATCCGTATAGCAAAAAAGATAGTGCAATTAGAATCAAATATTCTTTGAAATGCTTAATGTTTGTTCTTTTTTGATTTTTTACGATTTTTTCTTTCACGTTTTTTAATTTTTTGTTGGTAAAAATAAGAAAAATTTATTGTTATTTTTGTTTTTTTGAGATTATTTTATTATTATTTTTGTAAAAATAATTTACTAAAATGTTGTAATACAGTTGATTTGATAAAGGATGTAAAAATAATTAAAAAAAAGTCAAAAAAGTTTTGGTAGTAATAAAAAAGACTTTATCTTTGCAGTCCCAAAACGATAAGAAAATATTAAATAGTTTTTGTGGTTTAAAAGTTCTTTGATTTAAT
>Ga0116149_1000890_pt1 | contig 38094 bp, 31 predicted proteins | sample AD_UKC057_MetaG_FD_89787 | JGI IMG/M metagenome (GOLD analysis project Ga0116149, IMG submission 89787) | Active sludge microbial communities of municipal wastewater-treating anaerobic digesters from USA - AD_UKC057_MetaG | ecosystem: Engineered > Bioreactor > Anaerobic > Digestate | place: USA...
GTGGCGCTGGAACAGCGGCCGCTGGACGGGAAAAACAGTAATCGGGAACACGAGCGGCGGGGCTGTTGCCGGAGCTTCCGCTCAGGGTGAATAATCAAGGTCGAGGCAGAAGGCTCGAGGACGGGCGATCATGACCGAGGGGAATCCCTGGGTGCGAGCCAATCCGCCGCTCCTTCCGCCGCGGCAAAACCGGTTGTAAAGCATCCTTGCATCAGAAAACCGCCGGTCGGAGCGTCCCAATCGAGCATTTCGCCCGCGCAGAACCATCCGGGAATCCGCCTGATCATGAGAGACTCGTCCAGTTCGTCGAAGGATAGCCCTCCGGCGCTCGATATCGCCTCCGCGATCGGCCGTGCGCGATACAGCGGTATCGGCAGTCGTTTGACAAGCGGTGCAACAGCTGCAGGATTGCGCATCGCGTCCGCTCCCAGGCGTTCGCGGATTATGGCCAGAACGGCACGGTCGAGCCGGAGCGCCTTTTTAAGCCAGGTCGACGCACTGGTCTTTCCCGGGCCGCCGCCGAGCCGCGTTTGTACCGCTTCAAGTGTCAAATCGGGAGCAAGATCCAGAAATACTGCAGCCCTGCCCTCCTCCGCAATGCCCCGCCTGATCTCCCTGCCGAGCGCGTACACAATAGATCCTTCGATGCCGTACGGCGTAAGCACCAGTTCGCCCCGGACCTTGTATACACAACCTCCGGCGATCTCTACCGAAAGCGTGGCGTTCTTTACCGGCACGCCCGTGCAGATGCCCGCAATGAACGGGGGCCAGTCGGCTTCAAATCCGCAGTTAGAGCTTTCTAGCGGTGTCACAGCACAGCCGAGCGCTTCAAAGAGGGGAATCCACGAACCGTCCGAACCGGTCGAAGGCCAGCTCGCTCCGCCAAGGGCGAACACTGCCGCATCGGGACAGATGGTCAGGCCACCAGCGCCTGTCGAAAAGCCGATCGAACCGTCCGCCGACAAGGAAACAAGAGAATGTAAGGGGTAAAACGTACAAAGACCGCTCTGGACAAGCCGTTTTCTCCAGCGGCGCGCGATTTCAGGCGCATCCATTCCGTCGGGGAACAGCTTCCCGCCGGAACCTTCACGAAGCGCGCAGCCCAATCCGGAAAGCCGGGATTCGAAATCTTCCGGAGAAAAAGCCGAGAAAAAACGCGCAAATTCTTCGCGCCGCTCACCGTATTGTGCGGGCGACGAAAAATGCGATAACGACTCAAGCAGACATACGGGAGAAACCGATCCGGATTCTATCGGTGTATGGCGTGCAATCCCGTACATTGATTTGTTCGAAATGTTAAGTCCGCCATGCGCGCCGGCAACCATGAACTTGCACAGAGGAGCATTCATGCGATCGTAAAGATCCACCCTGATGCCGAGCTCGACCAGGCGATCGCAGGCAAAAAGACCTGCGGGCCCCGCGCCGATCACTGCGACCGAGGGTTTAGTTTTTTCCTTGTTTCCACTCTTCAAAGCTGTCCTTTTCGGAAGATTCATCATACGCCGCCTTCGACTGGTCGAACTTTGCATCCTGGTCGTTTTTCCAGAGCGCGTAATCGCCTTCTATATACCCGTCCCAGGTGTCCCAGGGAGACGGCGCGGTATCGGCGGCAGGTTTTGCCCCAGCGGCCGGTTTCGGCGGGGTATCGGCGGCAGGTTTTGCCCCAGCGGCAGGTTTCGCCCCAGCGGCCGGTTTCGGCGCGGCAGCAGCGGCCGGTCTTGCCCCACCAGCAGACGGTTTTAACGCAATAGCGGCCGGCGCTTTAACCGCCGACGACGCGCCGCCTGCAAGCACGCGGGCCGAACTGTGATAGTGGTTTTTCCAGTATCGGCGTTCCAGATCGGTGACAACCACTCCGGTCTCCGGACCGTCCGAGATCGCATGAACAATCTTGCCATCCCCGATATAGAGGGCAACATGCGTCACCGCCCCCTGCACCATACCGGTCGAGAAAAAAACGAGGTCGCCGGGAACAAGCCGGGATTTTTCCACAGCGGGATACGTTTTCGCCATATCGCGGGAAACGCGGGGTATACCCGGCACATGGGGCTTCAGGATAAAGCCCACAAACCCCGAACAGTCGAACACGGGCGGAGCCGTTCCTCCGGTCTTATACGGAGAGCCAACGTATTTCAGAGATTTTTCCACAATGTCCTTTTGCACATCGAGCGCAAAAGCCGATATCGCCGTGGCCGACATCAAAAAACCGACCATAAGGGCTGTACACACGTTTGTCATCCGAACCTCCCGCAGCCTGAAAGGCTGGCCAGCTTCGCTGGGCAAACAAAAAAACCGCAGGACCTCGCAGTCCGGCGGTTTTTGTACCCAAAATCACACAGCTTTTTTATTTAGCGCGCTCGGTAAAGGTGCCGTCGCGCGTGTCGAGCATAATCTTGGTGCCGATGTCGCAGAACAGGGGAACCTGGACCACAAAGCCGGTGTCGAGCGTAGCAGCCTTGGTTGCCTTGCCCGAAGTGTCGCCCTTGACGCCGGGCTCGCAATACGTGATCTCGCGGACAACCTGGATCGGCGTTTTTACGCCAACCGGCTTGCCGTCGTAAAAAGTCAGTTCCACGGTGAATTCGTCGCCGAGCGCAATATAGTTCACGTTGTCGCCAAGATCTTCCTTGTTGATTTCGAACTGTTCGTAGGTTTCTTCGTCCATGAACACATAGTTGTCACCGTCAATGTAGGAAAGCTTTGCCTTATGGATATCCAGATCAACTTCCTGGAATTTTTCGCTCGAATCGAAACCGGCGTCCATAGTCTGTCCGGTGACAATATTTTTAATTCTCATGCGGAACACCATGGATCCGCGGCCGCTCTTGTTGCCGAGCAGGCGCTGTACGATCATCGGGTCGTTTCCGTTCATGAAACAGACACCGACCTTGAGTTCTGAAGCTGCTAACATAATTTCTTCTCTCACAAAGCAGGGATTGGTTCTCCGCTCAACCGGCGGCCCCGGGTATTACGGTCAACAACTGTTCACCAAAAACCCCGTCCCTGACATATTAACGCATATTGCGCATGAGTGTCAGCACCTTGGACGCCAGATTTCCCTGTTTCAGGGCCTTTCGTGCCAGTTTTTCAAAACTGTCGTTCAAATTGCTGCGCAAAACCTCAAGCAGCACGCCTTCCGGAAGCTCCAGGACTTCGGGGCCGGAATCTTCCACTCCGATTCTCGATCCCGCACGATTAAACAAGAGTGTCATGTCGCGGTACGGGCCGAACGCGTGCCGGGGAAGAGAGCGTTCCATGACCGCAAGAAACGCATGTACCTTGGGCAGCTGCCCGCCGGATGAAAACGGGTAGCATTCCCACAAAAACGGTTTTCCGGCAAGAATCGCCCGCGCAAAGGATTCTTCGCCCCGAACAATGCAAAAATCGGACGCGCATTGCAGCCGGTCCCAATCCTCCTGTGCAAGAAACGGCAGTTCGACAAGCGGGAACGGCTTTCCCGCCTTCTCCCAAAAGCTGCGGAAACCGGGAGCGCTTCGTCCCGCAGCCAGAAACACCGCAATCGGCCGTTCCCGGCTGAACAAGGCAAGATCGGCAATTACCGATGAAAAGTCATGCTCATAGCTGAATACCGTTACCCAAAACCGGGACGCAACCTGACTTTCGGCAACGGAAAAAAAGATGCCGCAAGCCCCGCATTCGCGCAAAAAAAGGTTCCTGATGCCCTGCCTGCGTTCCGCATCCGCGCACGAATCGAGGAGAGCATCGAAGGCCGCATCATGCACAAGACCGCCGGTTCCTTCTTCGATTCCAGGCATGAACATCCATTTTTTCACCCGCGCGGAGCGGGTTGGCGACGGCAAAAGGTGAAAATCCCGAGCCCAGGTTTCGCAGGTAAAATACTCCAGATTGACGACAAACGCCGTGTCGCTCCTGCGGGTATCGAACAGAAGGTCCTCGAACCAGTCGGGCCGTCCGCACGCATAGCACTCGATCACGTGCGAAGGCGGCTGCAAGCGGAATTCTGCACGTCCCTGCGGGCCGGGATTGTCCCAGCTCACAAGCCGCCAGAGCCCCACCGTTTGGCAGGAAGCACGCTCATCAACTTCAGGGCAGAGGCGGGAAAAAGAGGCCAGGTCGTCCACGACAAGCCGCAGTGACGGTGCATCGCGTTCAGCAGTCAGGGCACGGGCCAGACGATACACAAACCCGATATCACCGAAATTGTCCACTACCCGGCACAGAATATCGATGGTCATTTTTTCAGGTAGGGGAAAAACTTGGTATCTTCCTTGAGCATGTGCTCATGGACAATCTTGTCCACAAGCAAATGAAACCAGGATTCCGCGTTTCCCGTGCCCTGGCAGATACTGTCGCGGAACAGGCCCCCCGCAGCCATTAACCCTTTGTGAACCATACAGTGCGCATCGCAGCCGGGATACCCTGCATCCCGGAGGATTGCTTCTTCATCCGAAAAATGGACTGCAATCTGTTCAAGCAGGCTGTCGACTTCTGCAAGAAGCGCCTGAGGGGAACCAGTGTCGAGCAGCCGGTTCAGCAGCCGGTTACCGGCTTGTACCAAAGCCCGGTGTTCACCGTCGATCGTCGCATTGCCGCAGTCCCATTCATTTTTCCACCCAAGTATAATTTCGGGCGCAAGGCAGTGTCCTGAAGCAGCAGCCGGCGCAGCCGCCTCCACACGGTTTCTTCCGTTTTGTTTTGCCAGATACAGCGCCCGATCGAGCCGCCTGAACCAGCTTTCTTCAGTTTCTCCGTCATCTCGCGAAGCTGCCCCGAAGCTGACGGTCACAGTGCCGACTGGTACAATCGGAATCGCAGACACCGCAAGGCGCACTTTTTCTGCCGTTTCGACAGCACCCGCAAGGCCGGTTTCCGGCAGCACGATCAGGAATTCTTCGCCGCCCCAGCGGAACAGGTGATCAGCTTCGCGGATCGAAGCCGCCAACCGTTTTGCTGTCTCTTTGAGTACGACGTCGCCCGTGTCATGGCCCCAGGTATCATTTACATTCTTGAAAAAATCGATGTCTGCCAAAATTGCTGAAAGGTTTTTGCGATACCGCTCCTGGGCGTACATTTCTGACTGAAGGATCTGGTCAAGCGCATTGCGGTTTCGTATGCCCGTAAGCTTGTCGGTCAGCGCAAGGCGTTCGAGCATTGCACGCTGGCTGTCGCGTTCTTCCATCAGGATTGAAGTCTTGAGGATGCTGAACAGGCCCCAGGAAAGCACGGAAAACAAAATGGTGAGTATGAACACTCCGGTTGTAACGGCGTTCGCGCCCATAAACTCCTGGTAGGTGTTCGCGGTCACAAGCACGAGCACAATCCGGACGGCGTGGGCAAGCAAAAAAAGCAGATAGGCGACTATAACCGGTATGAGCAGCGTACCCCGGAAATTCGTTCGTTCGGTATACAGGGCGTTCAGGGATTCGGCTGCTGCAAGGCTGATCATTGCGGAAGCGCTGAGCGACCGCCAATAATGGGGTAAATTGAACACCCAGAAAAAAAACACGGCAATGATGCAGAGTGCTGCATACACCGTGAACCTGGCAGGCCAGCAATCCGTTCGCCCGAGCATCAGACGGAGCGCGACTGTTTGCAGAAAATAGGCGGCGGAGAGCATGCAGACGATCAGCCAGGGAACCGGCGAAGGCAGGAGGCCGGAAGGGATATTATAGAAAAGAAACGCACATTCAAGCAGTACCAGAGAAAGCGCATACACCGTATTTGCCCGGGAGCGATAGCCGAATGCCTGTATCAGGGACAGGATCATCAACATTGTTGTAATCGCGGCGAGTACATTGGTCAGTACGGTATTAATCATTTGTCAATTTTCGGTGTTTGTCCGTGTAAAGTCAAGAAGATTAAGCCGATGAGCCGATGAGCAGATGAGCCGATTTGAAAAGTCGGTTGCTTTTAAAAGAGCTTCTGGTTTCTGTACAAAGAAACCCGGGGTATAGTAGACTGGAATGTATGCGGAGAAAATCCCCGCACGCCTTTCCGAATGGAGGAATGATGAGATCCCACACTCTTGAGTATCAGATTTTCGGCGACGACATGCAGATTATAGAAATCGAACTTGACCCGGCAGAAACGGTTATTGCCGAAGCAGGCGCGATGAACTATATGGAAGACGGTATTTCGTTCGAAACCCGGCTTGGCGACGGAACCGAAGCGGATCAGTCCATGCTTGGCAAGATGTTTACGCTCGGCAAGCGGGCGTTGACCGGCGAATCGCTCTTTTTGACTCATTTTACCAACCGGGGTCAGGGCAAGAAGCGGGTCGCCTTTGCGGCACCCTATCCGGGAAAAATTATTCCCATAGACCTCGCCCAGCACGGAGGGGTCTTTACGTGCCAGAAGGACGCGTTTCTGTGCGCCGCCTACGGAACCAGCCTTGATATTACGTTCAACCGGAAGATCGGCACCGGGTTGTTCGGCGGCGAAGGCTTTATTCTGGAAACGCTCTCCGGCGACGGGCTCGCCTTTATCCATGCGGGAGGCACAGTGGTGCAAAAACGGCTCAACGGAGAAATGCTCCGGGTCGATACCGGCTGTATCGTTGGCTTTACCCGGGGAATAGAGTATTCGATCGAAACTACCGGGAGCCTCAAGTCGATGGTGTTCGGAGGCGAGGGTATCTTCCTTGCGACGCTCAAGGGAACCGGAACGGTCTACCTGCAGAGTCTTCCCTTCTCGCGCCTTGCCGACCGCATTCTCCGGCACATGCCGAAAATGGGCGGAAGCTCCCGCGATGAGGGCTCGGTGATCGGCGGTCTTGGTCGACTGTTCGAATAAACCGGAATCTGCCGCCCCGGAGCAGCGGAGTGTGATTCACGGTGCTTCGGCAGGAAGCTCGCTTGACCTTTTTTTTGAAAGCTGATATGGTATCCGAGCATTCGGTAACGGATGCAATCGGGCAATTAGCTCAGCTGGTTAGAGTATTACCTTGACATGGTAGGGGTCACTGGTTCGATCCCAGTATTGCCCACAAGAACGGTTCATTGCGAACCGTTCTTTTTTTTTGCCCCCGGGGAAACGCATCGGGTAAAAGCGTATCGGGAAAAGCAACCGACTTTTTTTAAAAAACGGCTCAGGGTCCTTTTTTGTTTTGGGTACATTTTGTTTTGGGTACATTTTGTTTGCACTGTGTAACTTTTGACAGTATATTGACTGCAAGGAGAAGAAAACATGGATACTATCCGCATTGCTTTTTTTGACACAAAACCCTACGACCGTGAATATTTCGAGCGTTCGTCGAAAGAACCGGTCTTTTCCGATACACAGTTTGTTTTCAGTTTTTTTGAATCAAAGCTGGGCCCCGCTACTGCAGCACTTGCCGCAGGGCACGATGCGGTATGTGTCTTTGTAAACGACCACATCGATGCGGAGACTATTACTGCACTGGAAACTGCCGGCATCCGTACAATAGCGCTCCGGTGCGCCGGCTACAACAATGTCGATCTGGAGGCGGTCTGGGGCAAGATCCGCGTCTGCCGGGTTCCGGCCTACTCGCCCCATGCGGTTGCCGAACACGCAGCGGCTCTGCTTCAAACGCTCAATCGACGAATACATACCGCCTACAACCGGACCAGAGACGGTAACTTCGCGCTGACCGGTCTTGTTGGCCGTGATCTGTACGGGCAGACAGGCGGCGTCATTGGAACAGGAAAAATAGGAAAGGCGTTCGCGCAGATATTGTCGGGTTTTGGCATGAAGGTGTTGCTGGACGATCTGTATCCGGACACTGCTTTTGCGGAGAAAATCGGCGCACAATATGTTTCCCGCGAAGAACTGTTCAGCAGATCCGACGTAATCAGCCTGCACTGCCCGCTTACACCGGAAAACCGGTATTTGATCAATGCCGGCACACTGTCCAAAATGAAGCCGAACGCAATACTGATCAACACGGGACGCGGCGGACTGATCGATACAAAAGCGCTCGTGGAAGCACTCAAGGACGGAAAAATACGCGGAGCGGGCCTTGATGTGTACGAAGAAGAAGACCAGTACTTTTTTGAAGACTGGTCGCTGTCACCGATTCGCGACGATGTTCTCGCGCGGCTGATACAGTTTCCGAACGTGCTGCTGACCTCGCACCAGGCATTCCTGACAGAAGAAGCGCTCGGAGAGATTGCACGAACCACGCTGTCGAACCTTGTCCAGCTTTTCTCCGGACAAGCGTGCGCAAACGAAATCTGCTACCAGTGCACTAAAACGGGCAAAGCCGAGTCCTGCGCGCGGGATGCAACAGGATCGTGCTGGAAAGTGTCCTGAAAGGACGCACGTTATGCGCGGCGGGTAAGCAGCGCGATAAGGGCAACCCTGGAAGGGGTTGCCGTTTTTTTCAGCAAAGCCGAAATCCGGTTCGATATAGTTCTTGGAGAGCAGGCAAGTTCGTAGGCTATTTCCTTGTCGCTCATTCCGCGGATCACCAGATCCAGCACTTCAAGATCGCGTTGTGTCATGCCCATTTCCCGGGCACGCACGCGCCAGTCGACACCTGCCGGAGACGGCGGCGCATCCTGAGCGCGCAGGGCTTCAACCACCTTGCGCTCCAGCCGCTCCCGTTCTGCCTGGGACAGGGACGCAAGAGAGGCTATTTTGGCAACAAGCTCCTCCACGCTGAAGGGCTTCAAAATATAGTCAACGGCGCCTGCCGACAAGCCGCTCTTGCGCACTTCCGGATCGGCTCTTGCCGAAAGAAACAGAAACGGCACTCCCGCGCACGCATCCATTCCGGAAATTCGCTCGCGAAGCGCAAAACCGTCCATCGGTTCCATCATCACATCCGACACGATAACCCGGGGTCTGAGGCCGTCCTCTATCAGGGTAACTGCTTCCGCGCCCGACGCCGCGGTAATGACGGTAAAAGTCCTGGAAAGCATCTCGGCAAGAAACGAGAGTATGTCGACATCATCGTCCACTAACAGCACCGGAATCCGCGAAGACCGGAGCCCTGCAGGCATCGTTCCATCCATCCACCCGGGAGCACGCGCAGAAGGACCCACATCGGGGGCAGTATCGGAAGGCAAGTCGACCGGACCCTGCCATGCGGAAAAGGTAACGGTAAAACGGCAGCCGCCTTGCGGCATGTTTTCGACCGAAATCCTGCCGCCGAGGGTTTTTACGATTTCGGCAGACAGCGGAAGGCCGATTCCAAAACCGGAATACCCCGTGCCGCCAGCTGACGAGGCAGCCGAAAACCGCTGGAAAAGATGCGGAAGCTGTTCGGATGGAATTCCCGGCCCGGTGTCCGAAACTGAAAAGGAAACGGAGCCCCCGTCGCCCGTCGAGGAAAGGACAACCGTGCCGCCTTCGGGCGTGTGCTTGAGCGCATTCGAAAGCAGATTAAGGACGACAGTTTCCAGGAGAACCGGGTCGACACGGGCAACCGTACCCGAAGCAAGCCCGGTAGAAAGCGATACCTTCCGCCGGACAGCGTCGGGCTGGAAAAGCCTGGAGTAGCCGGAAAGCCAGACGCCAAGGTCGACTGCTATCGGATTCGGCTGCACCGCGCCGGAATCGAACCGCAGAAAATCAAGCAGTTCTTCTGCCAGGCGCTTGAGCCTGTCGCAGTTCCGTTTTACGAGAGTGAACACCGGGGCGTCGCACCGGATAGAGTCGCCGTATTTGCCGTCCATAATCGCTTCAAGCGGCGTGGTTATGAGGGTAACCGGCGTACGCAGCTCATGAGAACTCGCGGTGAAGAACTTCGTTTTAGCATCGTCGAGCGCCTTCAGGTGCTCGTTCAGTTCCGCAAGATTCCTGGATTGCCGGTATTCGCGCGCGAATCGTCTGGAAAGTACGAGAGACTGGATAAAAATAAATACCGCTTGCGCGCTGGTTACCAGCGGAAGTGTCGGTATATAGAGTCTGGTGAGCAATAGATCATTGACTGCGGCAAACACAAGAAGCGTGTAGCTCGAAAACAGGAGGACAGAATCGCTTTTTTTTTCGCGGAGCGCACGGACGAGCACGTACCAGACCCAGGCGAACATGACCAGCCAGTAGACCTGAAATGCGTGCAGAATGGAAATGAAAACCGGAACAGGCAATACAGCGACTGCCAGGACGCCTGCAGTTCCAATGCCTGCGAACACACGAAACACGGTCAGGAGCCGTCCGCTGGGGGGGTAGATCAGCGAAAAGAAGGCGATATACAGCGGCGCAAGGAGGAAAATGCTCAAATATTCGATCCGGACAAGCGTGCGCCATGGAATTTCGGGTAGTACGAGCGCCAGAATTTTTTCGCCGGTGGATACTTGCCGGAAGAAAAAAGCGGCACAAATGAGGGCGAAGGCGAGAAGTGCGAAATCGCTGCGCCGATACAAAAAAATAGCAAGATAATACAGGCACATGATGACAAAAATACTGGCCAGCAGGGATTCCTGGATGGTACGGGCATAGTGCAGGCGGACAATGTCGCGGCTTTTTCCGATGGTTAACGTGCCCCATAGACCGCCGCCATTGGAGTCGTCGAAATTGGATACTGTAATTTCCAGGGTGTTTATCCCTGGAACCGGTTCGACCGGGAGGTAGCGGACGCGGACGTCGGGCACTGTCTCGCCGGCGGTGGATCCGGCAGTCCCGGTTCTGGCGATGACACGGCCGTTCAGGGATACGGTGCTTGCGGTTCCGGCTTCTCCGATGCGGAGCATCAGATCCTGCACCCTCTCTGGCGAGTCCGGCAAGGCCAGTTCCAGGCGGTAGGAAGCGCTCCCCCAAGCGTCAAGCGTAATGCTTTGTCCGCCGGCTTGCGGAATCCTGAGTCCTTTCCAGTTGGAAGGTACGGAAACCGGAATGTCGGCATCCAGCGCGCGAAACAGCCATTCACCCCGGACTGTTGCCGGACCGCCGCCGGAAAAATCGGCGTCGGAAAGATCGGCAAAACCGTTTGTAGCCAGAACTTGGTGAGATGCTGAACAGCTGGCAGCTGCAAGTACCGTGCAGAAAATGCACAGCGGGATGGAAAAACGCAAGAGATTGGTCATAGATTCCATGATGCGGCAGTTTTATCCGGTTGGCAAGGACTAATCCGCCCGCTCGTGCGCACAGATGTGCTGAAAATTTCAACCATTTTTTACATTGAAATAAACGCCGACATGGCAAATAATGAAAGTATGATCGATTTTACATGTGACGGTTTTCTTGTCTATTCCAGCAACGGCCGCGTTTCGCGGATACCTTTCAATGCGCACACCGATTGTGCAGAAAACGGGTTCAGTCTGAAAAGCTCGTTGGAACGCACCAGCGGCGAAACGCGCTTGACGCTTTCCGTGTCTGCAGAATCCCACACACATATACTCGCTGTCGAATGCGCACTGCCGTTTATCAAAACAGGCAGGGAACGGGTGTTTCTGAACGGGTATCAGTCCTGGACCGACACGAAGGAATTCGGCATTCGCGATCGCATGAAAGCTCCATCAAAGATTCTTGGTCCGATTATCGAAAAAAACTGGCTCAACCGCTACGCCGACTATGAATTTCAGCGGTATTCAGGACGCCGTGGTGATCTCCACGGCGCAACCTACGGGTGGGTGCGTTCAGACGGTGATCAGGTGTCTTTTTTTGGATCTCTGGATGAATCGACCGGCTTTACGTTCTTTTACGCTGATCTGAAAGGCAAAACCTTCAGGATAGTCAAAGATGTCGAAGGGATGGTGCTCCCCGCCGCTGCCGAATCGACTGTGCTGCTCGATGTGTTTTTCACTGAAGGAACGGAGCGCGAGGCCGTAGCTTCCTGGTTCAAGGCTTCCGGGATCTCTGCCCTGAGCGCAAAACCCAGCACTGGCTGGACCAGCTGGTACAACTATTATCAGAATATCAGCGAGGAGATTATCCTAGGAAATCTTGACGCCTTTGCATCACGGGGGATACCACTCGACATTTTTCAGATTGATGACGGATACCAGACTGCTGTTGGAGACTGGCTTTCCGTCAATGACCGATTTCCGAACGGCATGAAACATATTGCGGACCGGATTAAGGAAGCCGGGTATACCCCGGGGATTTGGCTTGCGCCGTTCGCCGGCGAGACAAAATCGAAGCTTTTTGCAGAACACCGTTCCTGGTTTATTACAGACGACGCCGGCGAGCCGTTTGCGACTGGCGGCAACTGGTCAGCGTTTTATTCGCTCGACATCTATAATCCTGAAGTGCGCGCCTATTTAAAAAAGGTGTTCGATACGGTTATACACGAGTGGGGTTTCAGGCTGCTCAAGCTCGACTTCCTCTACGGTGCGTGCATCCGCCCCCGGGACGGAAAAACCAGGGGCCGTATTATGGCAGACGCAGTCGCCCTGCTGCGGGAATGCGCTCCTGCCACGCCAATTCTTGGGTGCGGAGTTCCGCTCGCACAAAGCTTCGGTACGTTCGAATTTTGCAGAATCGGCACCGATATTGACCTGCAATGGCACAACAAGGCATACGGAGCCCTTATCCACCGCGAATTCCCGTCGACAAAATATGCGCTCCAAAACTCGATTACCCGCAATCACCTGGATGAGCATGCATTCCTGAACGATCCGGACGTGTTTCTGCTGAGACATACCAATATCAAATTGAACGATACGCAGAAAAAAACAATATTTTATATCAACAATATTTTTGGAAGCGTGCTTTTCACGTCGGATGATATTCGCGAGTACAGCGATCGGGAAGAAGCTTTGTATTTTTCGGGCTTCCCGTTCGTACACAAGAACATTATCAGCTCGTCGTTCACTGACGGGATCTGCGAAGCGTCGTTCACCGCAGGAAATCGCGAATATGTTGTATTTTCCAACCAGTCGCCAAAACGGAGAACGTTCAGTGTGCCTGACGGGTTCTGGTTCCGCGCCGCCGCTGGCGAAGTTCCCGCATCAGGCGAAGTTCCCGCATCCGGCGAAGTTCCCGCATCCGGCGAAGTTCGCCTCGACGCTGCAACGTACTGGATACCGGGGAAAACCGATATGGTGCTTTCCCCCTGGGAAACAGTCTGCCTGCTCCGGTGCGACAATCTTGAACCCGGTATTGTTGCCGGCTCCTTCCCGTCGGCATTCCCCGGCACGGAGCCAATTCGCATCGAGTTTACAGCCGGAGAACTGAAAATCTCGAAAACGGGCCGGCTTTTTTCGGACAGCGTATTTTTTGTCGCCGTTCCTGCCGATACAGTAACAGTGAGCTTCGGAGGGAATTGTCTTTCTCCGGCACCAGTCCGTACAGGACTGCAGGGAGCGCCGACCGTAGTTGCTATCCGGATCGAATCCGATTAGCAGGCTGTCCGGTACAGGCCGGATATCAGCTCCGGATATCAGAGCTCAAATAGCGGTATACCGCCTCGAAAAAGAAATTTTTCGGGTACTCCTTCAGTAAAGGATGATTGTTCATGAAAGGTAATCTGATCCGCTTTCTGCTTCCTGAAGCACAGTATGCATCGACAGACTTCAGGGTAAAAAAACAACTTCCCTTTCTTGCGCTCACCAGCGTCGTCCTGCTTTCGGTATTTATACTGCTCGAACCGGTTGCACTCCTGAGTTCAAGGGGTAAAGTCAACCTGTTCGAACTGCTTCTGCTCATCCTCATCGGTTTGGCTGCCTGCGCCCTTGTCGCGCTCCGGAAAGGCAAGTACAGCGAGGCAAGCTGGATGATGTCCGCAACGCTGCTGGGCAGCAGCCTGGCAACGCTCTTTACTATGCCTTATTCTGGTTCACCGTTCGATCCATACCGCCCGTTTGCCTTCAGCGCGGTTATGGCCGCCTGCACAATGCTGGTGTCCCTGAAACGGATACAAATCAGGCTCTATGGCATTGCCTGGATATCCGGATGGGTGCTGTCCTTTGCAACGATATTCAGAGACCGCTTCGAAGCAGACATATCGCTGACGGCGGCAATATTGCTTGCCGGCGTGCTTGGCGTCACCGTAGAAATCATTGTTCTTGATCAGGTGCGCAAGCTGTCGGATAATCTTCTGGAAACGGCTCTGGACGAAACCCGCAAGGCAACGGCTGCACTCAATCAGATCAACGCACTTCTGGCCGAAACTGCTGCCGGCATGGAAATCGGAGCGCAAATACAACGCGCCGCCGATTCACTTGTCAAGTCGGTCGAATCGGTTACAACAATTCAAAACTATTTGGGAACAAGCTCGGACAGCCTGCTCAAGGAATCGGGCAATTTTGCACAGACAAGCAGCGCAGTTACAACAAGCATAGAAACGATGAAAAAAAATCTTGAAGAACAGAGTTCCGCAATAACCCAAACCTCGGCGGCGATCACCCAGATCAGCACCAACCTGCAGAACATCAGCGGAATCGCGACAAAGCGGCGGGTATCACTGGCGGACATAGCAAAGAGCAATACGGCACAGCGGGATCTGGTGCAAAATCTGCTTGCATCGGTGGAGCTGGTGCAAAAATCCTCGGAGGGAATTGCCCTGTTCGTGCACACCGTGGAAGATATTGCCAGCAGAACCGGACTCTTGTCCATGAACGCATCGATCGAAGCGGCACGCGCCGGCTCGGCCGGTAAGGGTTTTTCGATAATTGCGCAGGAAATCCGCGCGCTGTCGGAAGAAACCCGGAAAAACGCCGGAACCATCAAGCAGCTGCTCGACAATAACGAAACCACTGTGGCAAGCACAGTACAGATGACTCAGGAATTTGCAGGTTATATCGAAAAAAGCTCGCAAGAGATGAAAGACCTGGTCGACTCGATCGACGAAATTCTTCGCGGAGTTACCGAAATGGATATCGGAACGCGGGAAGTCATGAATGCAGTACAGGAAATCGTAGAAAGCGGAAGCCAATCTTCGGAATTGGTGAATACGGTTGTGAAAAACGTCGGTTTTCAGCGGCAGGGCTTCGAAATTATCGCCCGCTTTTCGCGAGAACTGCACGAGCGTATTATCAGCCTCCAGCAAGCTGTCGATAACATCCGCGGAGTGTCCGCAGAAATCGCACAAGCCGGAGCGCACAACACCACTCAGGTGCAAAAAATTCAAAAGCATCTGGAGGGCTGAACCGCCCGCAAACCCGGCACCAGCAAACCCGGCGCCAACAGCACCGCCAGCAAACCCGGCGCCAGTAAACCCGGCGCCAACAGAACCGCCCGCAAACCCGCCGCCAACAGCCCCCCGGCAAGTTCGCCGGCCCGTTGGGGCCTGCGCTACCGCTTCCAGAAACTCCGCGTGAACAGCACCAGAACCGTATATATTTCAAGACGGCCTAACATCATTACAAAGAAAAACCAGAGCTTCAGCCAATCCGGGAAAAATCCGTAATTGCACACCGGACCGACCAGATTAAAGCCCGGACCGATGTTGCCCAGCGTAGCCAGCGTAGCCGACAGACTCGTCAGGATATCGTACCCGCCCGCAGAAACCACCAGAGTCGAAACAAGTATCGACGCAATATACAGATACACCATTGCAGCAATATCGTACACAATTGTTTTTTTCATATACGTGCGGTTTACAAAGATACCATAGATTCCGCGGGGATTCAGCAGATACTTCATCTCTGCAAGCCCCATCCGAAAAAGAGTTAGTATCCGGCTCACCTTGATTCCGCCTGCGGTAGAACCGGCGCAACCACCGACAAACATCAGAAGAAACAGAATTGCCTGGGAAAACGACGGCCACAAAAGATAATCCGCCGTCGCCGACCCCGTAGTCGTCAAAATGGAAGCAGCCTGAAACGACGAGAATCGCAAAGCTTCGCCAAAAGAAGCATACAGCCCCTGCCCGCGCAGATTGAATGCGATCAGCACACTGGAGCACGAAAAAATCAGCAGATACGTTCTGGTTTCACTGTCAGAAAAAACTGGGCGGAAATCGCCCCGGAGCAGCTTCCAGTACTGGGAAAAATTGATACCCGCCAGCACCATGAATACGGTTAGCACGCAATCGATGTATACCGATCCAAATGCGGCGACAGACGCATTTTTGGTAGAAAAACCTCCGGTCGCCATTGCCGCAAACGCATGGCACATTGCATCGACGATATCCATCCCGCCGAACAGCAGCAGCACAACAAGAATCACTGTCAGTCCGATATAGATGAGCCAGAGAATAGACGCAGTCTGCGAAAGCCGGGGGGTGAATTTGTCGACCTGAGGCCCCGGTGACTCGGCTTCCATGAGAGCCCGGCCGTTGATGCCAAGAAGCGGAAAAATTGCTACAGTCAGAACAACAATCCCCATCCCGCCGAGCCAATGAGTTGTTGCGCGCCACAGCAGAATGCAGCGGGGAAGCGCCTCGATATCAGAAAGAATTGTTGCGCCGGTTGTTGTAAAGCCGGACATAGACTCGAACAGAGCGTCGCTCAGGCGGCTCATTGAACCCGACAAAAGGTACGGAGCAGCGCCGAGAGAAGCGGAAAAAACCCAAGCAAGCGTTACAAAGAGGTAGCCAGTCCTCGGAGACAGAGAAACGGAATCACCACCTGAAAGAATTACGATCGACAGAAGAACGATCCCCGTAAGTATCGGAGGTCCGAAAGATTTTAGAGCGACAGCCCCCTCGGAGAGCAGGACTCCCGCACCAAGGCAGAACACCATGCAAAATGCGACCAGAGCGAGCAATACCGACAGGGAACGCACAAGCGCCTTATATTCCATCGCGGTCCCCGAAAATCGCTTCGAGCGCGGCAATGCTTCTTTTTCCGGACACCAGAGCGATTATGTCTCCGCCTTGCAAAACGGTCTGGCCCGTTGGCACAATGATGCGGTCGCCTTGAATCACAAAAGCGACCAAAACATCCACAGGCAGAACAATTTCCATCAGTTTTTTTCCGGTTACGGGAGAGGCATCGCTGATCGCGAGCTCTACTATTTCCACCTCATCTTCATAAAAACTGAAGATAGTTTTTATGTGGGCTTTGCGTACCGCTTCCAGAACCGCAGAGACAACAGCATCGTTCGAAGACACGTACGCATCGATACCGAGTTGCGGGCCCAAAACAAGGTATCGGTCTCCGGTCACGATAGAAATCGATTTTTTTGCGCCCAATGCTTTGGACAGCTCGGCAGTTACGATATTCAAGGGTTGAGATTCTGTTGCAGCAATGCACAGATCGCTTTTTCCGACGCCGCAGGATTCAAGGACGCCCTCTTCCTGCGGATCGCCGTGTATCACTTGAATTGACTGATACAGCTGGGCAAAACGTTTTCCCTCGTCTGCAGAAGGTTCCACCAGTGTTATATCGATTTTTCCGGGGAAAAGCCTTTGTGCAATATAGTTCCGAAAATCGCTGAACCGGCCGCCGGTGCCACTGGAGCCGCCGGTACGGCTGGACCTGGTTGTTTTAGCATCGGTCATCAACGAAAGCAGCCGTTCGGTGATCCTGGAAGCCCCGACAAGGAGAATTCGGCGCGCTTCGTCGGCAAGACCTTCGACCTTGCCCAGGAACACATCCAGGGCTTCCGGTTCTCCCAGGATGTACAGGCGGTCGCCCTTTTCAATCCGGGTGTCGCCGCGAGGCACCAGTATCCGTGAATTGCGTACAATTGCCGCCACAAGGTAGATGCTTTGGCTCTCGCGGCGCACTTCGGCAAGTGTCTTTCCGACGCTTGCAGGAAAAGAGGATGCCGGCACCATACGAAGCTGCAGGGCGCCGTCATGGAGCGGTACAACCGATTCGGCAAAACCGGTGTCCATAATCTGGATTATCGCACGGGCTGCTTCCAGGGCAGGATTTACAAGAATATCAAGGCCGAAGGCTTCTTGCTGGGAAGAAGACAGCGCAGAATAAAATGGCGTTTCAACCCGGGCGATGGTTTTAGGCCGTTCTGCTTCGGCCGAAACAAGACCGCAGGCAACAATATTTACCGAATCGGAACCGGTCAGTGCGAGAAACCAGTCTGCCTGTCCGGCCCGCGCCATACGGAGGGTCTCGGGACGACTGCCGTCCTCGTTTATTACCAGACAGTCCAGTTCGTTATCGGCGATTCGGGCTGTTTCAGGATTCTTTTCGATCAGAATAACATCGCGGTTTTCCGCAATAAGATGACGAGCTATCTGAATGCCGACTGTGCCGGCACCGACTATTACTACGCGCATAGGGAGCAGTATAGCCGACCCAGGAGGTGTACGGCAAGAATAGATTCAGGGAACGGTGTCGGGTTCTGGCTACTCGAAGCGTTTTCTGAGATACGCATACCGCTGAGCCAGTATTGCGTTCTTGTTCAGATTGTACGGCCCGTATTTGATCGGCGATGAAAGCAGCGTGACAAGACGGATCGCCTGTTCAGTCGACAGCTTCGAGACGCTCTTCTTGTAATGGTAATAGCTTGCGGCTTCGATACCGTACACGCCTTTTCCCCACTCCGCATTATTGAGATACAGCTCGAAAATGCGGTCTTTTCCCAGAATCCATTCCATCTCGAATGCGATGATTACTTCAAGGTACTTGCGCAGATAACTCTTTTCCGGAACCAAAAACAGGGTGCGGGCTGTCTGCATTGTGATAGTACTGCCCCCATACACCGGCTTTCCAAGATTTTTATTCAGCTTCCAGGCATGTTTTATTGCAGCGGGCAACACTCCATGATGCTGATAAAAGGTTCCGTCTTCGACCCGGATAATCATGGTCCGAATCCGCGCAGGAACTTTCTCCAGCGGCAGATACCGCTGCGCTTCCGTTGGCCACCGGAAAAAGACACTGCGATACAGCTGAATTCCGGTTACCGGCGGGCGTATGTATTTGTACAGATACAGCGGAATAACAGTCAGCTGGACAAAGACCAGATGGATGTACAGGATCGCAAGAGGCAGATACACAAGAACTGCCCGAACACGGCGAAAAAATCGGGAAATGCGCATACGGGCAATACTGTAGCCTGAACAGAACTGCAGTGTCCATCCTGCAGCTTACAGAGCTGTCCTATAGATGCCCCAGACTCACCCCTGCCCGTATCGCTTCTACATTCAAAGGAATAAACGCATGCTTCGATGGTGGAAAAAAGCTTTCCAGAATTGTCTGGACCGAATCCAGAATGAGCGCACCGGTATACCGGGCGGCAGCACCCAGCATCACCATATTCGCAATCTTCGCATTGCCGAGTTTTGCCGCCATTTCCGTTGCGGGAATTGCAACAATTTTAAAAATATTGCCGCTCGTCTTTTTTTCTGTGTCGCACACGGCTTTGATTTCCGAATCCGCCACAAGGGACGAATTGACCATCAGAAGACCGCCGGAGGCGCACACGGAAGCTGCCGGAGCAAGGCTATCCTGATTCATAACCACCACCGAAGACGCACAGGTAATATTCGGGCTGGCAATATCGGTGCTGGATATGATGCAGTTCGCGCGGGCAATGCCACCCCGTTTTTCTGCTCCATAAAATGGAAAAAAACTGACCTGCAAGCCTTCTTTCATGCCGCAGTACGCCCATATTTGGCCGAGGGATATGATTCCCTGCCCGCCAAAACCGTAAAACACAGTCTTTTCGATCATGCGTGCGCTCCTTTGTGCGGAAGTTCGTTCTTGATTTCTCCAAGCGGATAATACGGGATCATTTTTTCGGCAAGCCAGTCGACAGCCTGTACCGGGTCCATGCCCCAGTTGGTCGGGCAGGGAGAAAGAATTTCTACCATAGTAAAGCCGATACCGGCCATCTGGGCTTCCAGCGCGGTTTGTATATATCCCTTCAGCTTGCGCACATTGGAGGCGGTGTCAACCGAACCGCGGGCGAGATACCGTGTTCCGCCAAGGGTGGCAAGCATTTCGAGCACCCGTATCGGGTAGCCCATCCCCGCCCCGTCCGGGTCGCGCCCCCGCGGTGCAGTTGCCGCCTTCTGTCCGACCAGAGTGGTTGGAGCCATTTGCCCGCCGGTCATGCCGTAGATTGCGTTGTTGACAAAGATTGTCGTAAATTTTTCCCCGCGGTTCGCCGCATGAATGATTTCTGCAGTACCGATGGCCGCAAGATCGCCGTCCCCCTGATAACAGATCACCAAATGATCCGGAAGCATTCGTTTTATACCGGTCGCGGCTGCCGGCGTTCGCCCGTGAGGCGGCTGAACAGAATCGAAATCGAAATAGAGGTCTGCCCAGATTGCGCAGCCCACAGGATTCGTCACGATAGATTTTGTCCGCAAACCCATTTCATCGATGAGTTCGCACAGTATTCTGGATATTACGCCGTGCCCGCAGCCCGCGCAGTACTTTGTCTGAACCGGCACGAGGCTCTCCGGGTGCCCTGCAATTTTTTTCATTCCTTTCCTCCCAGAATCGCGTGAATGCGTTCAAATACTTCTTCTTCGGACGGAACTACACCGCCTGCATGGGAAAGCAAATCCACCGGGACCCGATCCTTTACAGAAAGCCTGATATCGTCGCGCATCTGCCCCATGCTCATTTCGACAGACAAAAACGAAGAGCCGCGATCGGCCGCAGCCGAAAGCGCAGCCGACGGAAAAGGCCAGAGCGTTATCGGGCGCAAAAGTCCTGCTTTCAGCCCTGCGTCCCGAGCCAGGCGGACCGCGCCCAGGGCAACCCGCGCGCTTGTTCCGTATGCCACCACTATGAGCTCCGCATCGTCACAGAACGTTTCTTCGTACCGGGTTTCTTCGCGCTCGACATGCGAATACCGCTGAAACCGCGAACGTATTTTTTCTTCCAGTATTTCGGGAACAAGTTCAAGGGAGGTAATGTGTCGCGCAGAACGGATGCCGGCACTGGTATTCGGGCTTGTCGAACCGCCGGACGTGCTGCTCATTTTTCCTACAGCCCAATCCGACGCGGCGGGAAGCGAATCGGGATCGCGCATTGGAGGAAGCTCGACACCTTCCATCATCTGACCGATTACACCGTCACCGAGAATCAGAACCGGCATGCGCCATTTTTCCGCCAGATCGAATGCACAGTACGTCAGATCTGCCGCTTCCTGAACGCTGTTCGGCGCAAGAACGATCACCCGGTAGTCTCCATGACCGCCCCCCCGAGTCGACTGGATATAGTCGCTCTGGGCCGGCGCTATCGAACCGAGCCCCGGTCCGCCCCGTACCATGTTCACATATACAAAAGGAATATCAGCGCCGGCTGCGTACGAAATCCCTTCCTGTTTCAGGCTGATGCCTGGGCTTGAGGAGCTGGTCATTGCTCTTGCTCCGGTTGAAGCGGCGCCATACACCATATTTACCGCAGAAATTTCGCTTTCTGCCTGAATGAATACCCGGCCGAGCTCCGGCATGCGGTCGGCCATCCAGGCAATCAGTTCATTCTGCGGCGTTATCGGGTATCCGAAGTACGCAGCGCAGCCTGCACGAATTGCAGCTTCGGCGATTGCTTCGTTTCCTTTCATCAATCTTTTATCTGATTGTACGCTCATACCTGCGCTCCTTCGCACCGGAATACCGTGATCGCGGAATCGGGGCAGACCTGATAGCAAGACGCACATGCGGTGCACGCGTCCCCGCGGTCGATCCTGACAACTGAAGATCCGGAAGCATTGGTCTTTTCATCCTCCGCCAACACTCCGAACGGGCAGGCGCGGACGCACAAAAAGCAGCCTTTACACCGTTCCGTATCGATTTCCACCATTCCTTTTTTCATATTTCATCCCCTCTGACATTATTCTGACACTTTTCCGTATTTTGTCAATATGACATATTGACATTATTCGCAAATGTGCTATTAATTGTGCAACTCTTATGAGACACGGGGTGTCAAAAAAACGTTGCAAAAAGTGACAATAAAATTGCAGGAGACAGTATGGCTATAGAAATAATCGCGACAGGACACTATGTACCGGAGAAACGGGTGACGAACGATGAACTGTCGCGGGTAATCGATACCAACGATGAATGGATCCGCTCCCACACCGGTATCGGCGCCAGGCACGTTGCCGCCGACGACCAGGCCACCAGCGATCTTGCCTACAATGCTGCTGTTGAAGCGTTAAGACAGCTTTCGCCGGAAAATCCTCTCGAAGCGGCCGAAACCCTTGACTTGATCGTGGTCTGCACCTCAAGCCCCGACTTTGTCGGCTTTCCGTCTGTTGCCTGCGTGGTACAGGACAAACTCGGTTTAAAATCAACTCCGGCTTTTGACCTGATCGCAGCTTGCACCGGCTTTGTCTATGCACTAGATGCAGCTGCCGCAATGATTCAGACCGGCAGCCGAAAGCGCGCACTGGTTGTCGGAGCAGACGTACTTACGCGCATCACCGACTGGTCGGATCGCGGTACCTGCGTCCTGTTCGGAGACGCCGCCGGGGCAGTGATTCTGGAACGGACGGACGCACCGTCTGCCGGTCCGGAACGCCGGGGGCTTGTGCAGTCGATTTTGCACGCGGAGGGATCCGGCGCAAACGAGCTTATGTGTACACGCGGCGGAACCCGCAATCCTTTCAAAAAAGGCGAGATTGTAGACAAAACCGGATACCTGTACATGAACGGACGGGCGGTGTATACCTTCGCAGTCAAGGCGTTCACCGATATGATCCGCGAGCTCCTGGACGCTGACGGAATTTCCATAGACCAGGTAGCAAAAATTATCCCGCATCAGGCGAACGAACGGATTATTCAGGCGGCAGCAAAACGTCTGGGAATCGAAGAGAGCAAATTTTATCTGAATATTGCCCAGTATGCGAACACCTCCAACGCCACGATACCGGTTGCGCTCGACGAGTGTGCCCGCTCAGGAGGCCTTACAAAGGGCGACCTGATCATGACGGTCGGTTTCGGCGGCGGGCTCACCTACGGCGGGAACCTTATCGTCTGGTAATGCAAAGAAATGCTTCCTGAGGGTAACAAACAGTAACAACCGCGAGTATTGCAAAATATCGTATAACATGTCAGTATTCGCGCTGTTTAATTCACGCACTCAAGAGGCATTCCATGAAACGCAACGCTAAGCTTGTTCTGGCCATCTTGACGTTACTGCTGTTCAGTGCAGGCGCCATCTTTGCCGCAGAAGAGAAAGAAATAACAGAGGTTATGTCGGAACTCGTTCTGCAAATCGGTATCATTATTTTCGCAGTCAGAATCGGAGGAATGCTGGTAAAAAAAATCGGCATCCCGTCCGTACTCGGAGAACTGCTCGCCGGTGTACTCATCGGTCCGTACGCGCTCGGAGGCATTGCCCTTCCCGGCTTTCCCGGAGGAATTTTTCCCCTGAACTCCGGAACGCTCGCGGTAAGCCCGGAACTCTACAGTTTCGCAACCGTTGCCTCCATTATTCTGCTCTTTGCATCGGGCCTTGAAACCGACCTGGGCCTGTTCCTACGCTATTCGGTAGCGGGCGGCATTGTCGGCATCGGCGGGGTCGTATTCGCCTTCGGTCTTGGCGACGCAGTGGGCATGCTGCTGCTGCACACCGGCTTTATGGACCCTCGCTGCCTCTTTTTGGGCATACTCTCGACCGCTACCTCGGTCGGTATTACTGCGCGCATCCTTTCGGACCAGAAGAAGATGGACTCGCCCGAAGGCGTCACCATTTTGGCAGCCGCTGTCTTTGACGACGTGCTCGGAATCATCTGTCTCGCGGTGGTATTGGGTATCGTATCTGTGCTGACCGGCTCGGGAGTCGGAGGGACGATCTCCCCTGCAGTGATTGGAGGCATCGCCGGAAAGGCGTTCGGTATCTGGCTGGGATTCACTGCGCTCGGGCTGATTTTCTCAAAAAGAATTGCCGCCTTTCTGAAGTTTTTTAAACATTCGTTTGACTTTTCCATCTGCGCGCTCGGTATTGCGCTCTTGCTGGCCGGCGTGTTCGAAAAGCAGGGGCTCGCGATGATTATCGGCGCGTACGTTACCGGCCTTTCGCTTTCGAAGACGGACATTGCCGCCGTTATTCAGGAACGCATCCACGGCCTGTACGAGTTTTTTGTGCCGATTTTTTTCGCCGTCATGGGTATGATGGTTAATGTCGGAGAACTGCTCTCTGTTGATGTTATGGTTTTCGGCCTGATTTATACCGTTGTTGCGATCCTCTCCAAGGTGGTGGGCTGCGGGATTCCGTCCCTTGCGCTCGGTTTTAATCCCAAAGGCGCGCTCCGTATCGGACTGGGCATGATTCCGCGCGGAGAGGTGGCACTCATTATTGCCGGCATTGGAATTTCGGCGGGCATCCTGAATCAGCAAATGTTCGGCGTTGCGATTATGATGACCTTGATTACCACGCTGGTTGCCCCGCCGCTTTTGAGCGCAAGCCTCAGGATTCCCGGACGGGGAACCCGCAAGGAAAACAAGAGCGACGATATGGTCACCATCAACTGGGATTTCCCCTCCGACGAAATTGCCGACCTTGTTATCGACACACTGCTCAAGGATTTGAAAGCGGAAGGCTTTTACGTCCAGATGATGAACATCGACGACGGTCTTTCGCAGGCACGGCTCGGGGACATTGCGCTGTCGATCACCGAGGAAGAACACAAGGTGACGATCGAGACGGCGCCGGAAGACGTTGCGTTTGTAAAAACCTCGATGTATGAAGTCATTGTCAAGCTCAACGATGCGATCGAAAAGCTGAAAAAATCTTCGGACCCGATTTCGCTCAAAAAGGAAATCGCCGATCACGACGCGCGTGCGAATACCAGCATACTCAGGCTGATTACAGCCCGTGCGATTTCGACCGACCTCAAGGGAACAACAAAGGACGAGATTCTCGCAGAACTGGTTGATCTGCTCGATTCGGCGGGAACCGTTACCGACAAGGCGCAGGTGCTGGATGACGTGCGAAGCCGCGAAAAGAGTATGAGTACCGGTATGCAGCACGGAATTGCGCTGCCCCACGGAAAAACCGAGGGTATCGAATCCATGTCTATTGCTATCGGCGTAAAGAAAGACGGTGTGGATTTTGATTCGCTCGACAATTTGCCGTCCAAGCTCTTTATCCTGGTTGTTTCTCCAAAAAAACAATCCGGCCCGCACGTACAGTTCCTTGCGGCGATAAGCGCGGTTCTAAAAAACAACACAATCTACGAGAAGATTCTCGGTGCGGCAACGGCAGAAGAGATCGAAAAGATTATTCTGGAATTTAAGCCCGAAGAAGCTCTTTCAAAAACCGGAAATTCCTGACAAACAGCCGTTGTCGGGCCGGCTCACAGATATTTCAATGTGACATCGAGTTCGGCGCAAAAAGCCACTGTTTCCGGAAGCAGTGGATCGTATGCGCCGGACTTCATTTTTTGTTCCAGTTCGATCGCACTGCGATACAGCGCGCCGATTCCAAGATTCGAGGATACGCCCTTGATCGAATGTACCAGACGATACGCTTCTTCGCGCTGTCCCTCCCGGAGCAGTCTGATAAGTTCTGCGCCGGATTCCCGATACGCAGTACCGAATTTGCCCAGCAACTTCATAAGCAGCGCTTCGTTTCCGCCCAGCCGTTCGAGCACTTCATCCAGGTTTTCAATAAACGGATATGCCGGATTGTTCATTGTCCAGAATTGTAGCATCATACCTCAGAATTTCCAACGTTTTTGTTTACGCTTACGCGGTATCGGCCGAAACTAGAAGAGGGGGTATTCCATGCTTTTGACTGTATTGCACAAAACACGCACTGTTTTATATACCGGTAATGGAACGAATCGTACCGGGCGCCACAGGTCTGCCGGGTTTGCCGGGTTTACCGCGTCGGCAGTTGTGGCGACCGGCGTACTGCTTGCAACGCTGGTGACGGCATCCTGCGCGACTGCGCCGGCTCCGGCACCAAAGCAGCAGGTTGCCGAAGAGACGCTGATGGATTTAATTTCGGCCGGCAAGATGTCGGAAGTAAAACAGCGGTTTTCGAATTCCGACCAGATCAACCAAAAAAATGCGCAGGGCCAAAGCCTGTTGCATATTGCCGCACTGAAAAACGACGCAGAAATGGTGCAATTCCTGATCTCTCTCGGTGCCGACCAGGATATTCGGGACAAATCCGGTGACACGCCCTTGTCGGCGTCCATCGCCGCGGACTGTTTTGCTTCGGTAAAAGTGCTTGCCGATGCCGGTTCCAACATTTTCGCGCGCAATTCGGTCGGCGTCACCGTTGCCGAACTGGCCCGACGAAAGGGTGCAGACGGACTCAATGCCATTATCACACCAAAAACGGTACTCCAGCAGGACGGAGACGGCAGAACTCTTCTGCACCAGGCAGCAGACAGGCTCGATCCCGCCGCGACCGAAAAGATTCTTGCTTCCGGAGGTGATACGTCTGTGCTCGACGCCGCCGGAGACACTGCATTGGCTATTGTGTATAAAAAACCCACCGAAAGCGCAAGCGCCTCTATCGCGGCAGCCCTGCTCCTTGCCGGTGCTGAACCGCTTCGCGGCGATTTTACCTATTTTGAAACCTCAGTGCTCAAACGCAATCCGGGCATGAGATTCGAGGAAGGACGAACGCCGCTCCATATCGCCTCGGAAAAAGGACATTCCGGCTACGTCAGCTATCTGCTGTCCAAAAACGTACCGGTGAACGTCAAGGACGTTGCCAGCTCCACACCAATTCATGAAGCAGTACGAAACGGCATGATCGATTGCACCGAACTCCTGCTCAAGGCCGGCGCCGATCCTGATCCGAAGGATGCTTCGGGAAATACTCCGCTGCATCTGGTTATGCCCCTGGCAACGCGTTCCGCCATATTCGCAAAACTGCTTGCCGCGGGTGCAGACCCGAACCAGAAGGACAACTACGGCGAAACTCCGCTCCACATTGCCGCACGGCTCGGCATGAGCGACGATATTATCGAAGCCCTGATCAGCTCTGGCGGCGACACGAATGAACGCAACAAGCGCGGAGTAACGCCGCTGTCGCTCGCGATCGAGCGGAAACAACTTGCACAGGCAAATCTCTTCGTCCGCCTCGGCGCGGACATTCATGCCGAAGACATCGACGGCAATACTGCTCTTTCCAAGGCTATTTCGTCGGGAATCGAAATGATACAGTCGGTTATCCTTCCTTCGAACGTGCAGACACGCGACTCGCAGGGCAGAACACCCCTGCATATCGCCGTCATGGGAAAGGCCGATCCTGAAGTCCTCAATTATCTTATTTCGATAAAAGCCGATGTGAACGCCCGAGACAAGAACGGCGATTCGCCCATCCACATAGCGGTCCGCAACAACGACCGTGCATCCGGTGAAATACTGTTGGCATACGGAGCCGACGTTTTCACGCCCAACGTATCGGGAGAATCGGCACTGAAAGACGCGCTGACCCGCATGGGAGGCCGACAGGACTGGGTACTGAATTCGAATGTAATCAAATCGGCCGACGGTGCGGGAAACACTCCGCTCCACCTTGCAGCCGAGTGGCAACTTACCCAGGTGGTCGCTTTTATCGTAGAAAAAGGCGGGGATATAAACGCCCGCAACGCAAACGGCGAAACCCCTCTGTTTAACGCAGTCAAGGCAGACTCGGGCGAAACGATACGCGCGATGATCTCCGGCAGCGCAGAAAAAAAGGCAGATATCAACGCAAGAGATTTCCTTGGTAACAGTACCCTGCATGCCTGCATCCGCTGGGCGGCCTCGCGCGCGGCAGAGGTTCTGCTCGCAACCGATTCTGCGACAAATTCGCGCCGGCTGATCAACGCCCGAAACCTCGCCGGAAAAACAGCGCTCCATGAAGCGGCCCGGACCGGAAACATCCCCTTTGTCAAATCGCTGGTACTCTCGAAGGCCGACATCAATGCAGCCGATGAAACCGGTAAAACACCGCTGACAGATGCCATACAGGCTAACCAGACAGACGTGGTAAAAATCCTTCTGGACAATGGTGCGTCTCCGGTTATGCAGGACATGTACGGGCGGAACGCGTATCACGAAGCTGTCGAAAAATCGACGCCCGAAATCGCCATACTTATCCGGAACGCCGGAGGAAATCCGATGGCCCGCGACACCTTCGGCCGTACACCCCTTTCGCTCGCATTCCGGAAGTCGGCCGAAGCAGTACTTGCGGTTATTGGTACAAACACGAATATCGTCGATTCGGACGGAAACACACCGCTTCATATTGCGGTTACGGAACACTCGAACGAAAACATTTTTCAGGATTTGATCAAGGCAGGATTCCCGGTAAACAACCGGAACCGGACCGGAACGACAGCTCTCTTGCAGTCTATCCGGGAAGGACAGGAAGGACCGGTACGCATCCTGCTCACATCGGGCGCAGATCCCTATGCTACCGACAATATGGGCGAAAATCCGGTAATCGTTGCGCTGACCAAAAAAACCGAATTCCTGCCGCTTCTTGCCGAATACGCAGGCGATACATCCGACACTATCGGCGACGGACTGCTCCATTACGCTGCGCGTATGGGCGACGCTGAATCAGTGAAAAAACTGCTGATGTATCCGAAAGTGGACCGAACCGACCGGAATATCGCCGGCGAAACAGCCTACGACATTGCGATGCGCTGGGGAAGAAAGGAAATAGCGGCATTGCTGAAATAAGCCGCCGGACAGGGAATCCGAACAGAAGGCTGCCGGTGCGCACTGACCGCGCGCCCGGCAACACAGAACACCGGCAGTGAGCGCGCACCGGCGATCACCCGAGAAAGCTCAGGGTTCCCGTTGAAATCGCAAACGCTCTTTTACACTTCCGGCTTTGCTGCCAGATACACATCTATCATCCGCTTGAACGGAGAATTTTCTTTTTTCAGCTCGCGCGCTCCGCGGGTAATCTTGCACAGGCTCAACCCCATTGTCCGCGCAACCTCGCGCTGCGTAGTTCCCTTGCTGATCTCGCGCACCAGAGCCCATCGGGACGACACCTCGGCGAGCTCTTTCGGCGTTAAAAGACACACAAGAAATTCGCCTATCAATTCAGGGTCGGCGGCTATTGCGAGTGCTTCGCACAGTTCTGCGTAGGCCTCTTCGTTCACACTGATCGACTCTTTCATACTTCCAATATACTTGAAGGCATTCAAAAAAACTACTATATTCAGTCCAGATGAGTGAAACAACCGGATGGATGGACGACGCGTACAAAGACGCATTCGAAACCGAAGTGCGGGGGCTCGAGCGCCGGTGCGCAAACGATCCTTACTGCACCCTTGACCAGCTGAAAGGCACGCTGAAAAACCTGTACATATTCCAGGGCAACAACTGGGACGGCCGGGGCCAAGTGTTCGAACTCGGACTGTCCGCGACCATTGCCGCCTACGAGTTCTTTATTTCCGAACTCGAGAAAAAAGACAGCCCCGCCCGATCAGCAAAAAACTGACCCGTCAGCAGAAAGTTGACGCGTCAGCTCCCGGCCACCTGTGCCCCCTCTTCCTCCACCTTCAGCGCAAACAGTTCTTTTGCGTTTGTCTCCACCAGCAGCGTAAGCTCGTTCACACCCAACCCGAGACATTCAGCCGCGCGCTCGAACGTATGCCGGATTAAAAGCGGCGTATTCACCGCGCCCCGATGCGGAGCGGGCGCAAGATAAGGCGCGTCGGTCTCCAGCAAAAGCCGGTCTGTGGGCACATAGCGCAGCAGCGCCGCAATCCGTTCACGGTCGGCTGCCTTTTTTGCCCAGGTAATATTCCCCGGAAACGAAATGTGCCACCCCCGGTCCAAAAACGCGCGAGCTTCGGCAATCCCGTACGCAAAACAGTGAATCACCCCACGGTCGTAGTCCATATTTTTTATGCAGCCCAGCGTCTGCTCGAACGCGTCGCGGGAGTGTACCACAACCGGAAGATCAAGCTTGCGCGAAACTTCAAGCTGCATTTCAAAGAGCGCTTCCTCGCCCGAAAGGTCGTCGGTGCCGGGTCCGTCATCTGCATTCTCCGCGGAACTGTTTTTCCGCCCGGGGGAATCAGGGCCGTTCCAGTAGCGGTCCAGGCCGCACTCGCCAAGGGCGGCGTACGCACGCTTGGGTCCCGCATTCGAGTATGCGTGATCGAGCATCGAAGCTGCGTCGCGCTCCAGGATTTTCATTGCGTTTTCGCGGTCGGCAATGACAGAGGCATCCGGCCACAGGCCGCATGAAAAATGGAGCCATTCTGGAAAGTCGCTTTGCGCAGCCTCGCCTTCTCCGTTTTTTTCGGTACCCCTTTGCAGGGCCTCCTTCTGAAGAGCCTCGCTGATCCGATTCAGCCGCGGAACAAAATCGCCAGGTTTGGTGCCGATGTCCAGCACGAACGAAAAGGAACTGGAGCGCATGTCGGAAAGGAGTTTTGAAAGATCGACGCCGCGCTCGCTGATGTGCGAAAGGTGGCAGTGCGTGTCGCTCAGCATGATTCTTGACCTCCGGTGTAGATTCCGCTACTATACCATAGTCTGCCGGGGTGGTGGAATTGGTAGACACCAGGGACTTAAAATCCCTTGGCTGGTAACGGCCGTGCCGGTTCAAGCCCGGTCCCCGGCATGCATAACGCCGTCAGGAATCAACTCCTGACGGTTTTTTTTATCCGTACGCACTCACATCCAGACTGTTTCATGACCTATTCACGCAACAGAACCTGGAGAATCACGACATGTACTGTCGCGATTTTCCAGGCTGACGAACGAAAAGTTTTTAAAACTTTTCCCTCTTCAGCCATTGACAGTGTTTCTATCCGGAGATATAGTAGCGTTGTTACTATGAGTAGTAACAATAATTTGTAGCTTTCACAGGAGAATATCATGAAGAAAAATATCAGCGTTTCCGGAACGCTCGTCTGTGCCGCACTGTGTGCGTCGGCCCTGTTCGCAGCAATCGCTGCTACCGGCTGCGCCAAAAAAGAAGCTGCGGCAGGCGCGGACGCCGCCCAGACGTTCCGGATCGGCATTTCCAAGATTGTCGCCCACCCGGCCCTGGACGCGATCGAGCAGGGCGTCAAGGACGAACTTGCAGCGCGCGGTCTTAACGCATCCTTCGACGGGCAGAACGCAAACGGCGACGTGAACACGGCAATGCAGATCGCCACGAAGTTCAAGGCCGACGGAGTCGACGCGGTCGTCGCAATCGCAACCCCCACCGCAGTCGCCGCGGCGAATGTCATCAAGGACAAGCCGGTTATTTTCGCCACGGTCACCGACCCGATCGGAGCCGGGCTTGTAGGCGCGGACAACATGGGCAGCGGAAACGTTACCGGTCTTTCCGACAAGATCAACGTAGAGGACCAGATTTTGCTCTTTAACAAGATCAAGACGCTCAAGACGCTCGGCTATATTTACACCAGCTCCGAAGCGAACTCGGCCTCGGCCCTTGCCGACGTCGAAGCCGCCTGCAAGAAGCTCGGTATCGCGCTCGTCGCACAGTCAATCACCAATTCGTCGGAAGTCAAGCAGGCTACCCAAGCAATTATCGGCCGGGTCGACGGCATTTACCTGACTACGGACAATACCGTGTTTTCCGCCCTCCCCGCTCTTGTCGAAGTGGCGCTCTCCAATAAAAAGCCCGTATTCTCGGCCGACACGACAAGCGCCATGAACGGCGGCTGCGTGATCGCCTCGGGCTTCGACTACTACAAGGCCGGACGCGCAACCGGGACCATCCTTGCGGACGTGCTGGAGGGCAAAGCTCCTTCGAGCATTCCGGTCAAGTACATCACCGATCCCTCGGAAACCGACTTCCTCATCGATCTGGACGCTGCCAAAATCTGCGGTATCACGATTCCTGCCGACATTCTGGCAAGCGCGAGCAAGATTATCGAGAACGGCAAATTGACTACAAAGTAAGCTGACGCTATACTGAGCCCCATGATACACGGCATAATTGTCGAGGGCCTGGTCTTCGGGATCATGGCCCTTGGCGTTTTTATCACCTTCAGGGTGCTCGATTTTGCAGACATGACGGTCGACGGCTCCTTTCCGCTCGGTTCGGCAGTCATGTCGGTGCTTTTGATCGCAGGCATCAATCCTTTTATCGCAATTCTGGTTGCCTTCCTTGCAGGCGCCGCAGCAGGCGCAATTACCGCAGTTATTCATTCAAAGCTGAAAATCCCCGGACTTCTTGCGGGCATTTTGACAATGACGATGCTGTATTCGATCAATCTTCGCATCCTGTCGAACCGCGCGAATGTGTCGCTCCTCAGGGTAGACACGCTGTTCAAGAATATCGGAGAGCTCGCTGTTTCGCTCGGCTTTACGGCGGACTGGGGCATTCTGGCATTTCTGGTCATCGCCGTAGCCGTCATCCTCTTGCTGATTAACCTCTTTTTCCATACCGATTTCGGCATTACGCTCGGAGCGCTCGGTTCCAATCCCCAAATGATCACCAGCCAGGGTATGAATCCGGAAACCGTCAAGCTCATTGGCATCTGCGTTGCAAACGGGCTCGTCGGTATTGCGGGAGCCTTGGTGTGCATGTATCAGGGCTTTGCCGATGTCAATTCAGGCACCGGAACCGCGGTTGCAGGTCTTGCCTCGATCATGATCGGCGAGTTCCTCATCCGTTCGAACCGCATCGAAGTGCTCACCCTTCGGGTGATTCTCGGGTCGATAATGTACCGCGCGCTCATGGTTGCCGGTCGCCAGTACGGCTACCTTATCCATTTGACCGCGAACGACCTCAAACTGATTACCGGCGTGCTGATCATCGTCTGCCTGATCATCTCCAAATACGGCAAGGGAAAACTGTTCCCCTCCAAAGGAGCGTCCAAATGATGCGGATCGAAAACGTCGGCGTCGTATTCAATCCCGGCACTCCGGACGAGAACCGCGCGTTGAAGGATGTTTCGCTCGACGTGCGCAAGGGAGATTTCCTTACGGTTATCGGCTCGAACGGAGCCGGCAAGACAACCCTCTATAACGTAATCGCCGGAACCTACGCGCCTACATCCGGCCACATTTTTGTTCGGGACATCGATGTGACGCGCACGAGAGAATACAAGCGGGCCCGTTACATAGGACGCATTTTCCAAAATCCCCTGCTCGGCACCGCAGGTAAAATGTCCCTTGAAGACAACATGGTTATCTGCCACAAGAAGGGATACAAGGGGCTCAAGATCAGTTTGAACAGCAAGCTCCGCGCGTATTTCCGCGAACGACTGAGGGAGCTGGACATGGGGCTCGAAAACCGCCTGGCCGACAATGTAGACCAATTCTCAGGCGGCCAGCGCCAGGCGCTCACCCTGCTGATGGCGGTCCTGTCCGAACCGGACATCCTGCTTTTGGACGAACACACTGCCGCGCTCGATCCGCGAAACGCTGAAATTGTCATGAAGCTGACCCGTTCCTTCGCCGACCGCTACGGGCTCACCGTCATGATGATTACCCACAACATGAACCACGCAATCGAGTACGGAAACCGCCTGCTGATGATGGACTCCGGCGAAATTGTCCTGGACATCGGTGCCGAAGAAAAATCGCTCCTTACCATCGACGGAGTTGTCCAGCGCTTCCGCGACCTCAAAAAGCGCGAGCTGGCCAACGACCAGATGCTTTTGCACGTATAAACCCGTAGACTTGTACATGCTCAGACGCGCCGGAGTCTTGAGCGAACACGGCGTTTAAAACAGCAGAGGCTGTCCGGCGCACAGCCGGACAGCCACCTTAATGCTTTTCCTTCTTTCAAGCGCGGCTTGTTACTTCTGGACGATCTGTCCATCGGCTGCGATTTTCGTGTCGTAGATCACCGAACCGTTCGCGCCCGAAAGGACGACGCAGACAGTTTTGGTGCCAGGATGGACGAAAAGGAACGGTTTCGAACCTGCGGGCATTCCGGCAGTTGCGGGAATCTCTTCGACAACCGCCGAATCCTTCACGATCAGAACGGCGTTCTTCGCAGTCACCGCAGCCGCTACCACGAAGTCGCTTCCTCCCGTTTCACCCACCTTCACAGCCCGTACCGCAACAATGCCCCGGCCAGCCGTACCGTCGACAAGTCCAAGCCCGTTGAGCGGAGCCCCGGCGGGGATACCGGTACTCGATTCTGTATCCCCGGTAATTGTATTGATCTCATCAGTATACAAGCCCTTGTCGGTACCCGCGTACACGCGGTTTCCAGCGCCGGCGACTCTCTTTATCGGAATCGAACCGTCGCCCACCTTGAGCCAGTAATCCTTGAGCGTTCCGACAGGATCGTCTTCGAGCGCTTTTTTCTTATCCTCGGTATCTACGAGGGATTTGAGATCCATGCTGCCAATCACCGTCCCGAGCGGAGTTGCAAGGTAATAGATGTCCGAACCTGTAATTTCCTCGGGCCCGTCGCGATTCACGGACAGATCAAGGATGATATCTTTCGTGATGGTCGAAATCAAATCCTCGATTTCTGGATAATCGTCCTTGGCGGTTGCGATCGATTCCCAGGTACCGCCAGTAAAATTATCCTGCTCTTTTGCAAAAAGCAAGCCGAAGTCCGTCATTCCTGCAGAATAAAGCGCAAGAATCTCGGTACCGATCTGGACCGCGTCGGATAACTGGACCGAAGGCTTGAGCGAAAACGGCATGTTCGGCTCGAATTTGGCTGTGGCGAGAGTCGCGGACCCGTCTTGCGCCGAAGGCCAAGGCATTCTATACAAGCCCGCCGAAGTATTGAGCCACAATTCTTCGCCGATTGTCCCCGGATCCTCCTCCGAGGCAAAGAACAGGCCCCTGGAAAGCGAATTGACCCGGAGGCCCGATAAATTAGTTGTGCTCAGATCAAGCGACTCCAAAAGTTCTGTTCCCCCGCCCGAATACGCACGCAGCATCATGCCGTCGAGCACATAGAGGCGAGCTGTCTCGCCCCGGACCACCTGAACGGCCGACGAAACAGCTCCGTTTTCGGTCAGGAATGCGTACTCGGGGGCATTGCGGAGCTTCAAGGACACAGCGGTTGTGGAGCCTTCGTTTATGGCGAATGAGTCGGACGAACCGAGATACTTCACCATCAGGTTTTTTCCCTGCTGTTCGCCTACCGAAAGGGATAGTACGTAGCCCGAGCCGGGGACAAGATTCTCTACCGTTATCTTTTCTGATGCGTACGCCTCGATTATTTCCGAGCCGTTCATTTTGACGGTATTGCCGTTGCGCGCGAGAGAGTAGCGCATCACATACGGAGTGCCGCTGTCGGTTGTCGTAATGGAACGTGCATCGGGCAGCTGAAGACTTCCGGAACCAGCAGTTTCTGTCAATGAGCAGGAAAAAAACAACAGAAGCGAAACAGCCAGAGCAGATAACACAGGAATCAGGGAATTTCTTGGAACTTCAGTCTTTACAGGCCAATCATGATGCAGACGTAAATCCTGTAACGATTTACAAAGGCCCCGAGGAAAGATGACCGATTGTTTCGAGTTGCCCATTATTGATTTTTTCATAGCAAACCTCACTTTTCGGGAGCTGTAACCGTAATGATTACAGTTCCATATTTTGTGCCGGCATTGGCTTTCTGTACAGAACCGGAAGCCGCAACAGCAGAATCAGTTGTCGCTACAGAGGCAGCTTTTTTCTTTTCCGATTCATCACCGGAGAATGCAGAGCTCATCGATCCGCCCCGCTGAATTTTCAGTTCGGCTGTATTGCCGGCAGGAACGAATACTTCCTGAGAATCCATGTCTCCTTGTTCCGGAGAACCGATAAAGTCGGCGCTCAAATCAGGCTCTATTGCTTCTGTTTCCCCTTCGACGTCGTCTTCGGTGTCCGGCGTCGGAAGCTGTATAGTTCTCGCCGGTCTGCCCGCCTTCAGCGAAACCAGACCTTCAATTACGTTCAGTTTTAGTCCGTCATATTCAAAAACAGTTCCGCGCACCGAAGCAGTAGAATACGGCGACTGAACCTTAAAATCCTGTTTGACACCTTCTGCCGACTTGACCGAAGCCTTGACACCGCCCACGCGAAGGTAGCAGCTTGTTTTTACGGTTCCCTGCTGTTCTAGCAGCTGATCAAGAGTCATTCGGGTAAGCGGTTTAACAAAAATAGTATTACCACCCATTTCCAGAGTGACAGATGAATCAAAACCTGTGGAAATAGTTGTCATGGTTTTTAGTATCATGCCTTCGGTTGCAGGTACCCACGCAGAGGCGTTCAGTGTCTTAATCTCGACCTTTCCCTGAATATTTTTCAGAATTGCCTGTGGAACGGCAGCGAAAACAGCTGCAGGTGCGCAGACAATACACAGCAGTATAAAAAGACTGCGGTTCACACTCTTCATAATACATCCCTCCATCAGAGACCCAGCGTCAATGCAAACTGGATCGAATATTGAACTCCGGCATCTTCTTTATTGAACGCGCCGAGCGGTGAACTTACCGGAAAAAAAAGGCCGGTGTTGAGCGACATGCCCAGATCTGAATACAAACGATAATTTCCGTACATATCAGCTTCATAGCCAAGTAATGATGAATTTTCTCCCGCCTTCAAACCGCTGGCCGCAACAGGTCCTGAAGTCGGCCGGAAAAAAGCGAACAAACGCAATCCTGTTTGCAGATTTTTTTCCGGAATCGGTTTAATCGAACCGCCAAATTCTGCAATCATGAGATTCGAAAGAACGGGTGAAAACACCAGTCCGAACGGAGCGGAAGTAACAGGAACGAACATGGTAGAGTTACCCCCGGTATTTCCCTCCGTAACCGCACTGTAGTCCTGGTCGCCCGAAGCATAGAGGAAGCGTATGTTGAAAGCGGAATGGAACAGCTCCTGCCTGTAATAATTCAGGGTAAAACCGGTCATGACAGACTGGATCTGTACATACTGGTAGGAAAAACCCGTTGCCGAATTCTGATCCTCAAGCCATGACAGAGTACGACCTGAGCCCAGTGTAAACCATGACGAATAGAACAAGTCCGCGGACAAGGCGCCGGATAGATTCAGCGTTGTATACTGGCTGTTAAACCTACCGCCCCGGGGTACGGTTTCGGTATAGGGATTTATAGTCCATTCAGGAATTAGCTTGTCCGCAGGATTTAAATCCTGCTGGGCGACAAAAGAGAGCGCAACAGACTGATTGAATACTTTCGGGATCGACAGTTCGCCGGCAACAAGTATTCTGGACGTACCAAAAAAGCTTGAATCGTCCGCGAGCAATTGTTCATCGAACAGCGACAAGGAGATTGAATTGTTCGACTTCATGAGAAGTCCTGTATAGCCTGCCTGAAGATTGAATTTCAGCAAAGGGAACACAGCTCCCAGTTTGGCTCCGTCTGCAGGATGCGATACAATCAGTCCTGTAGCATCCTGAAACGACAAGCGCCCGAATTCAATATGTAGCGACTTTACATCGTTACCGGGAGAAGGAATTACAAAGAGAAGACGAATCCGGTCGATATCGTACAACAAAGCTTTTTCGATATCTCCGACTGACCCTGACAACGTAAATCCGGTATGGGCAGAACCGTCGAACAGAGATCCCGAGGTTCCAAGTGGAACCTTCCACCACCCGTCTACCCGGAATCCGGTATTCAGGGATGAATTGGCTGTTCTGGATGCTCCAAGAGACGTTGTTGCATCAAAACCGAACTCCTGGGTAAAGGCGAACACAGGCACCAAAAAGAGACCGAGCAAAAAAACAGCATGGCGGAATAAGGAATTCACCTGGTACCTCCTTTAAATTCAAGCGCATAGCCTAAAGACCGTACCGCTTCGTCTCCCGCGACCAGTCTTGCTGGTTCGCCCGAATCTGCTACAACACCAAGATACACCAGATGTTTATACGCGTATCTCGGTCCGGGAAACAAACGGTACAGTACTCCCCCTGACAAGTCCAGAGTCTTCATCAGCATAAAACTGAGCAGGTCGATCCGGACTGAGCTTTCAGGAGTAACATCCGGCGGAAACAAGCCAAGCGAAGCTGCACAATCGAATGCCGCGGATGGAGAATCGTCTTCCGATATATCGCCTGAAGCAGACAGAAGCAGATACGATACATAATCTAGTCTTGCAGGATTTTGAGAAAGCAATTCGTCGAGCCAGTCGTTGGATTGGGAATAGAGCGCGGCCGTGCACACGAACAAGCCAATTACTGTCAATACGAATGTTTTTTGTATAGTATTCACTTCAGTCTCCTTACTACCCGAATAACATCACGTATGTAAAGTATATCCCGTATCAATATAGATTTCCATGTTTACCGCAAAACCTGCACATACCGGAAAAAAAAAGACTTGCCCTTTCAAATTTGTTCGTTTCGACGTTACAATAAGCGTAGTTGATTATGGGAGAGCTTCTTGCAAAAGACGGTTACTTTTGCAAGAAGCTCTTGGAGTTCAACAACAAGTCTTTATAATATAATGACTTGTTGTTGAACTCCACATACATTATTTGTTGCAATTGCAAAAATCACTGATTTTTGCAATTGCCTCGGGAGAATGCAATGAAAA
>Ga0116149_1000894_pt1 | contig 37953 bp, 29 predicted proteins | sample AD_UKC057_MetaG_FD_89787 | JGI IMG/M metagenome (GOLD analysis project Ga0116149, IMG submission 89787) | Active sludge microbial communities of municipal wastewater-treating anaerobic digesters from USA - AD_UKC057_MetaG | ecosystem: Engineered > Bioreactor > Anaerobic > Digestate | place: USA...
AGGAACATGCAGTCGCAGTGCCCGTTGATGACGCAGCGGTTGACGTAGCACTCCAGGTCGGCCATCCCGCTGACGGGGACGGCGATGCGGGCCCGCTCGTCGGCGGCCGCGATCCAGAACGTCGCCGCCCCCCCGCCGCTGATGCCGGTGACGGCGATGCGCGAGGCGTCGACGTCGTCGCGGCTGATCAGGTAGTCGATACCCCTCATGCCGTTGAGGCACTCCACGCCGGCCGGCGTGTAGCCGCGCGAGTGCCACCACCACCGCCCGTAGCGATACGTGCCGTGGTGCGTCGCGCCGATCTCGCCGAGCTGAAGCGAGTCCAACGTCAGGCAGACGTAGCCGTGCTTGGCGAACCAGATGCCGTGCGACTGGTAGGCCGTCTTGTTGCCCGAGCGCCCCATGCCCGAGTGCCCGCACACGTACAGCAACGCGGGCAGGCGCTCGCCCGCCTTGACCTTGGCCGGGCGGTACAGGTTGGCGGTGACGTACAGGCGCGGGCGGCTCTGGAAGTGCAGCAGGTCCACCACGTATCCGTCGCGCTGGATCGTGCCGGTGATCGTCGGATTGAGCGGGGTCCTGGGCGGCATGGGGTCCAGGCCGAGCATGTGGAAGTACTCCCGCTTCCACTCGACCCGCGCCTTCTCCCAGTCCTCGCGGGAGGTGATCGCGTCCTCCCCAAAGATCTCCTTCGTGCCCACCAGCCAGTCGGCCTCCATCTTCGTCGCCAGGTGCGAGAGGTACTTGTGGATCATCTCGTCGCCCGGTGAACCGCTGGGGGGCGGGTACGGATCGCGCTTCGGCGGCGCGGCGGCGGAAAGCGAAACCATCAGGACGACCCAGCCGAGATGTAGGATGTGCTTGTTCATGGTTATCTCCCGATGCTGCCGACTGACGATTGTCGATTGGCGATTGCCGATTTGCAAGCGGGAGGCCGCCACAGTGGCACAGGGAACACAGACACTGGAAGATTCCTCCAGGGGCGCGGCGTCCAGGTTGCCTTCTTGCGTTCTTTTTGTCTTTCAGCCCTCTGTGTCCTCTGTGCCTCTGCGGCCCAACAACCTACAATGCCCTGTCGGCTGACGCGTTTGGCCCGGCGTAGTATTGAAGCGGAGCGGGAGCGACATGGACGACGTGACGAAGAACGTGAGCGACGACGTGCGGCGCAAGTGGCAGGCGTGCGAGGCCTCGCTGCGCAAGCTGGGCAGCGTGGTGGTGGCCTTCTCCGGCGGGGTGGACAGCACGCTGCTGCTGGCGCTGGCCGTGCGGGCGCTGGGCGCGGACAACGTGCTGGCCGCGATGGGCGTCTCGCCCAGCCTGGCCCGGCGCGAACGCGACGAAGGCCGGCGGCTGGCCGAGCGGATCGGGGCTGAGCTGGTCGAGGTTGAGACGCACGAGATGGCCAACCCCGCCTACGCCGCCAACCCCGCCAACCGCTGCTTCTACTGCAAGACCGACCTGTTCGGGCGGCTCAAGGAGCTGGCCTTCCAGCGGGAGTTCAAAGCCGTCGCCAGCGGTGCAAACGCCGACGACACCGGCGACTTCCGCCCGGGCCTCCAGGCCGGGCGAGAGCTGGGCATCCTCAACCCGCTCATGCAGGCCGGACTGACCAAGGCCGACATCCGCGAGATCTCGCGGGCCCTGGACCTGCCCACCTGGGACAAGCCCGCGATGGCCTGCCTGGCCAGCCGCGTGCCCTACGGGCAGCTCCTCTCGCCCGAGCGCCTCGGGCGGATCGAGCAGGCCGAGTACGTCCTCAAGGACCTCGGCTTCGCGCAGTGCCGCGTCCGCGACCACGACACCGTCGCCCGCGTCGAAGTGCCCCCCGCCGACCTGCCCCGCCTGGTGGCCGCCGGGCCGCAGATCGCCGCCGCCCTCAAGAAGCTCGGCTATACCTACGTCACCGTCGACCTCGAAGGCTTCCGCAGCGGCTCGATGAACGAAACCCTCAGCGCCCGCGCGCGGGCGGAACACGTTCCGCCGACGCCGTAGCGACACGTCGCACCCGCCCGATCGGACGACAGGGCGGAGCAAGCTCCGCCGCTAAACGGGTTGAGCATCAAGGGCAGTTCGCTGAGCCTGCGATCTCGATAGAGGACCACCACATGAAATACAGGCAGCTTGGACACAGCAGCGTTGAGATATCGGCGGTGACGTTCGGCGCGTGGGCCATCGGCGGGTGGATGTGGGGCCCGCAGGACGACCAGGACTCGCTGGGCGCGCTGGCGGAGGCTGTGCGGTGCGGGATGACGACCATCGACACGGCGGCCGTGTACGGCTTCGGACACAGCGAGACGATCGTCGCCCGGCTGTTGGAGCGCGTGGGGCGCAGCGAAGTGCAGGTACTGACGAAGTTCGGCCTGCGGTGGGACACGCCCGACGGGCGAAACCCGTGGCAGACGCAAGACGCCAAGGGCAACGTGCGAACCATCGTCCACAACGGGCGCAAGAAGAGCGTGCTGTGGGAGTGCGAGCAGAGCCTGCGGCGGCTGGGCACGGACCACATCGACCTCTACCAGTACCACTGGCGCGATCCGGAGACGGACGTGGAAGAGACGATGGAGGCCCTGGACAAGCTGAAAGACCAGGGCAAGATCCGCGCAGCCGGCGTGAGCAACATGAGCGCGGCGGACATGGAGGCGGCGAGCCGGGTAACGCAGCTCGCCAGCGCCCAGCCGCCCTACAGCATGTTGCGTCGCGACATCGAGGCCGACGTGCTGCCCTGGTGCCGCGAGCACAACGTGGGCGTGGTGGTCTACAGCCCGCTGGAGCGCGGACTGCTGACCGGCAAGGTCACCATGGACCGCGAGTTCCCCCAAAGCGACCACCGCGCCTCCCGCCCGCTGTTCCAGAAAGACAAACGCCGCAAGGTGCTGGCCTTCCTGGACCGCCTCCGCCCCATCGCCGACGGGCACAAGGCGACTGTCGCCCAGCTCGTGATCCGCTGGACGATCCAGCAGCCGGGCATCACCGCCGCCCTGGTGGGCGCCCGCAACGCGCAGCAGGTCCGCGAGAACGCCGCGGCGGCCGACCTGGAACTCACCGGCGACGAGATGAGCGAGATCGATCAACGCGTCCAGGAGATCAACGAGGAACTCCAGTAAGCTTGCGGCCCGGAGGGCCGGCCCCAGGGGTCCGGAGTGCGGGATGCGGACCTGGCGGCCGGCCGCGAGCGATCACGTACACACGAGGGCTTACCGACTGCTGCCTACGGGCTACCCGCCTGCGCCGAGGCTTCAGCGGGCAAGCCGGCTACTGGCTGCTGTTCTGCAAGTGCGGCATGTCGAACTCGTCGCCGCGGAAGGTGTGGCCGAGGTAGGTCTTCTTGACCAACTCGTCGCTGATGAGTTCGCGCGGGGAGCCCTCGCGGAGGACTTTTCCGCTGTCGATGATGTATGAGCGGTCGGTGACGGTGAGGGTCTCGCGGACGTTGTGGTCGGTCAGGAGGATGCTGATGCCGCGGTCCTTGAGCCCGCGGATCTCGCGCTGGAGGTCTTCGACGGCGATGGGGTCCACGCCGCTGAACGGCTCGTCCAGCAGGATCATGGTCGGGTTGGTCACCAGGGCGCGGGCGATCTCCAGCTTGCGGCGCTCGCCGCCGGAGAGCGTCCGGGCGAGCTGGCCCTGAAGCCGCAGCAGGTCGAACTGGTCCAGGAGCTGTTCGCACCGCTCCCGCCGCACCGCGCGCGACAGCTTCATCGTCTCCAGGATGGCCATCACGTTCTGGCGGACGGTCAGCCGCTGAAAGATGCTGGGCTCCTGCGACAGGTAGCCCATGCCCCGGCGGGCCCGCTTGTACATGGGCATGCGGGTGATGTCCACCCCGTCGAACGTCACGGCGCCGTCGTCCGGCGTGACCATTCCGATGACCATGCGGAACGTGGTGGTCTTGCCCGCACCGTTTCGCCCGAGCAGTCCGACGATCTCGCCCTGGCGGACAACGAACGAGACGTGGTCTACGACCGCCCGCCCGCTGTAACGCTTGACCAGGTTGCTGGTCTCCAGAAGAATCATTCCGATTATTCCTGACTGCACGACTGTGGACAAGTTGTGGATAACTGCCACAACCGCTTTGGCCCTAGGGGGATTTACTGACCCGCCTAGGGGTTCCATCTGTGGAACCTTCGCCGCATGCACACCGGTCGAAGTCCATTTAACTTACTTATACGAAATATCTTACAGATTTGGCTGCGCCAAGTCGGCCTCAATGCCCACCCGCCGCAGCCCAGTTCCAGCTTCTCGCCCTGGCCTTATCACAACGCGAGAGTCGCGACAAGACCATTGTGGATAACCGGCATTAGTTGGCCCAATTTCGTCATCGAATCAGCCGCATCTTGCCCACATTGGGAATCACCGCCAACCCCGGAAGACCCGGAATTCGATACCCCGCGGGCCAGTAGACGAAGAACGCCTTGCCGATCATATTGTACCGCGGCACCGTGCCCAGATTGTACAGCGGCTTGTTCTGGTTGTCGTAGAGCCGCAGCGAGGGGGCAGCCTTCACCCACAGCCGCCCGTCCAGGCTTTGGGGGCTATTGTCGCCCAGGACGAAGAACTCGTCCATGTCCGCATCTCGCTCGTTTCGGGCCAGCCGGATGGGATTGCCCGTCGTCCCCCACCCGGGCATCCCGGCCTGAACGCCGAGCTTCTGGGCGTACTGGCCCTCGGGGCCGTTGGACTCCGACGAGAGGATCGGGCTGGTGTAGTATACGTCGCGCATCAGCTTGAGGTGGTGCAGTTGCAGGCCCTCGCCCTGGGCGGCGATCCGCACCCGCGGGGCCGGCACGATCGTTCGCGCCTGCGACGAATACTCCGACCGGCTCAACACGCCGATGATCGTTCGCGGGGAACTCTCTCTCAGCCACATCCGGAGCACCCGCGGGTCGTTGGCCGACGCCTCGGCGATCTCCTGCGGCAGGGCCGACGCCGTCCAGTGCCGCACCAGCACCGGGTCCAGCCGCAACAGCCAGTCCTTGACCGCCTCGGCGGAAGGCAGTTCCCGCAACCACCCGAACGGGCGGTGGAGTCCCGCCTCGATCATCCGCTGGCGGAGGGCGTCGATGTCGGGAGCGTACTGGGCGTCGGTGCTTTCAAGCACCGCCTTGCCGTTGACCCAGACGGCAGCGCGGAAATCCACGTGCGTCAGGGCCACCCGCGTGCCCTGCCCCAGCGGCAGGGGTTCCAGGCGGGTTCGTCCCCATTCCTCCTCCTGGCCTTCGCCCAGGCGGTGGCTGAGCACGACCGTCCCATCGGCCTGCACCAGGGCGGTGAACTCGTGGTCGAAGCTGGTCAGCATCAGCTTTACGCCGCTGTCGGCGGCGGCGGGGATGATCACGGTCGAGAGGTTCAGGTCGGTGCAGATGTCGGCGCCCTGGTCCATCGAGCCGCTTTCCAGGGTGAGAGAGTTGTAGCCGTAGAGGGGCAGGAAGTCCCGTCGGTCGGCCTGGAACTCGAGCTGGGCCTGTCTCCCGCCGTCGCGAACGACAAACACCCGCCCGCCCTGTCGCTGGTCCCACTGCTCGGGCGGGGCCTGCCACCGTGGGGGCGCGCCCCGCTCCTGCCACTTCTGACCCGGGCGGTAGTCGTTGTCGAACACGACCTGCCACATGGCCTGCTGGGCCAGGGCGGGCTTGCGGCGAATCTGCCAGGCGGCGTCGGGGGCGGGCTTGAAGAAGACGTCGCCGTGAACGATCTCGATGGTCTCGCCCGGCAGGCCGATCAGCCGCTTGATGTAGTTCTCGCGGTTGTTCTGGGGGTTCTTGAAGACCACCACGTCCCAGGGCTCGGGCTGGCGGAACTGGTAGAGGTACTTGAGCACGAGGACGCGGTCGCCGCCGTTGATGTAGTCCGAACCCGCCTCGGTGCTGCCGCAGTTGGGGCATCGCGTCCCGGCGGGGCTCTGCTTGTCCCCGCGCCCGTAGGGGGCGTCCTTGGCGGCGCCGAACGCATAGTCGGATCCGCAACTCGGGCAGGTCAGGTCCCAGTGCTCGCCCATCAGCCTGGGGGCCATCGATCCGGTGGGGATGACGAACGCCTCGATCATGAACGCCCGCAGGACGAAGGCCAGGACGATGGCGATCCAGATCGACTCGACGGTGTCGCGAATCGAAACCAGTTCTTGCTCAGTGTTGCTCGGCTTGGCAGTCATACAGGGGATGTAGGATACTCGCCCGCGGGTCGTACGCCAATAGGGTGGGCGATTTTTGTGCACCTCGCGGACCCGAGGCCCGAGGCGGGGCCTCGCGGGGCGCTACTTCAACTGGAACTCCTCCTCCATCTCCCGGATGGCCTTGCGGTTGGCCATACGGGCCACGGTGCCCATCCGGTTGATCAGCAGAGTCCCGTCCAGGTGGTCGATCTCGTGCTGGTAGATCCGCGCCTGCAGTTCCGTGGCGCTCTCCTGGAAGACGTTGCCCTCCAGGTCACAGGCCTCCACCGTCGCCGACAGGTACCGCTTGACCTTGCAGGAGACCCCCGGCAGGCTCAGGCAGCCTTCCTCCGACTCCTGCTTGCCGTCCACCTCGATCAGCCGCGGGTTCACGTAGACGTGGCGGTCGGCGGGGTCGAAGGTCGGCGAGCATACGAACAACCGGATCGTCAGGCCCACCTGCGGCGCCGCCAGCCCCACCCCGCGGGCCTCGAACATCAGCTCGAACATCCGGTCGGCCAGGGCCGCCAGTTCCGGGCCGAACTGCTCCACCGGCGTGGCCATCTCGCTCAACCGCGGATCGGGATAGTGGATGATCCGCAGGGCCGCCAGGTCCAGGCCCTTGATTGTCTTGTTGTCGCTCATTTCCGTCTATCGTATCGGCTGGGGGAAACGACTTCAATACGAGTAGTACGAAGAGCAGGTCTCGTCGGGTCCGGCGATTTGCGGGGGCGTCGAGTCGGCTGTCCATATAAGTCATGCGGCGGGTTGACCTTGGGGACAAACAGGTCTTATAATGCCATCGGCTGTGAGCCGCCGGCGAAAGCCGCCCTGGCTGGAAGGTCCCGCCACGACCGTTTTCGCCGTCGGCCCCGCGAGGAATTGGTACACGTGGACCCGCAGAGTCTTCAGCAGTGCCAGGACGTCATCGGCTACCAGTTTGGCAACCCCTCCCTGCTCGCCCAGGCCCTGACCCACGCGTCGGTGGCGCCCACCCGTCTGGACAGCAACGAGCGCATGGAGTTTCTGGGCGACGCGGTGCTCGGCCTGGTGGTGTGCGACGAACTGTTCACCAGCCAGAGAGAGCTTCTGGAAGGCGAGATGACCAAGATCAAGTCGTCGGTCGTTTCGCGGCAGACCTGTGCGATCATCGCCCAGCAACTGAACCTGATGCCCCTGCTGTCGATGGGCAAGGGCATGGAGCGCCCCGGGGGCCTGCCGCAGTCGATCGCGGCGGCCGTTCTGGAGGCGATCATCGGCGCGATCTACCTGGACGGCGGGCTGGACGCCGCGCGGACGTTCGTGCTCGAGCACGTCCGCCCGTGCATCCAGAAAGTGCTCGACGACCAGCACGCCCGCAACTACAAGTCGATTCTTCAGCAGTACTCGCAGTCGCATTGCAGCCGCTCGCCCGAGTACCACCTGCTGGACGAGAAAGGCCCCGACCACAGCAAGTGCTTCGAGATCGCCGTCACCGTCAACGGGCGTCACTTCCCCAGCGCCTGGGGCATGAACAAGAAGGAGGCTGAGCAGGAAGCCGCCCGCCGGGCCCTGGTTGAACTGGGTATCCTTACCTAGACGCGCGAAGTCTTTTTTTGCCGAGACGCCAAAAAACCGTCGAAAACCCTGTTTTCGGCCCAAGCCTTTCTTGCGTTCTGCCGATAAAACTCGTAGAGTGCAGTCAAGTTGCTTTCGGAAGCGCGTACACGTTCTTAGTCACAAAGGCTGGATATGGCCCGATCAAGGACGATCAAGACGATCTCGGCACTCATCATCTCGATGTTTGTCGGGGCAGCCATTCTGATGATGGTGGCGCCTGCGCCCCTCCGCCCCGTCCCTGCTCCGGTGGCCGCCATGTCCGACGCCCAGGACGTTCCCGGACGGGCCGTCTACGACACCCGAACGGCTCTTCAGCCCCTCAAGTGGCGTAACCTGGTCATCCATGCCTCGGCGGGACAGTCCTCCCTGCCCCAGCGCTGCCACTTCATCGTCCACCCGCCCGACGAGAAGGGCCACTGCTACGTCGGGGCGACCGAGTTGTGGAAGAGCCAGACCGAGGGCAGCCACATCAACGTGCCCGGTTATGACTTCAACGCCATCAGCGTCGGCATCTGCGTCCTGGGCGACTTCTCCTCCACTCCCCCCGGCAGGCCCCAGTACGTGGCCCTGGTGGGCCTGGTCCGCGAACTGCAATACCGCTTCGGCATCTCGCCCGGGCACGTTTACTACCACAGCGATCTGGTCCGCAACAGCCGCTCCCCCGGCGCCGTCTTCCCGGACATCTCGCCCTTCCTGCTCCAGACCGAGCGGTAAGAGCGAGCCGCCAACGCCCCCGCCCCGCCCACGCACGTTCCACGCACCGCCTGTCGAAGACTCCACACGCCTGCGATATTCTCCGGCAATCCCCCATGGAATCCCCGCCGCGGGCTTTGATTTTCTCCCCCGTCCGCGGTACACTGCCTGCGGTCTGCTGGTCCAACTCGCACGAAAGAGAACGCACACATGAACGACCTGTTGATACGCGGCGCGCGGGTGATCGACCCGGCCTCGGGCATGGACGGGGTCGCGGACATCGCCATCGCCGACGGGAAGATCGCAGCCGTCGGCAAGCTGGGCGGCGCCAAGTCGCGTGAGGTGATCGACGCGGGCGGCATGATCGCCTGTCCGGGGCTGATTGACGTTCACGTGCACTGCCGCGAGCCCGGACACGAGGAGGAGGAGACGATCGCCACCTCCGCGGCGGCCGCGGTGGCCGGCGGGTTCACCACCGTCTGCGCCATGCCCAACACGCACCCGCCGATGGACAACGAGACAGCCGTGCAGTACGTCCTGCAGCGGGCGGCCGAGGCGGACCTGGCCCGGGTGCTCCCGGTGGGCTGCATCACCAAGGCCCGCGAGGGCAAGGAACTGTCGGAGATGGCCCAGATGCTGGGGGCCGGCGCGGTCGCCTTCAGCGACGACGGCGACGGCGTGGCCAGTTCGTCGGTCATGCAGCGGGCCCTGCAGTACGCGGGCATGCTCGACGCGGTGCTCATGCAGCACTGCCAGGACGGCGACCTGGCGGGCGGCGTGATGAACAGCGGCGCGGTCGCGGTGCGGCTCGGGCTGGGCGGGATCGCGCCGGCCGGCGAGCAGATCATGCTGCGTCGCGACCTGGAGCTGGTGGAGCGGACGGGGGGGCGCTACCACGTGCAGCACGTCTCGTGCGCGGGCAGCGTCGGGATGATCCGCCAGGCCAAGGCTGCCGGCCTGCCGGTGACCGCCGAGGCCACCCCCCACCACCTCCTGCTCACCGACGCCGCCTGCATGAGCTATGACAGCAACTACAAGATGAACCCGCCGCTGCGGAGTTCGGCCGACGTGGAGGCCCTGCGGGCGGGAGTGGCCGACGGCACGATCGACTGCCTCGCCACCGACCACGCCCCGCACTCCAACGAAGAGAAGGACCTGGAATTCGCCCTGGCGCCGTTCGGCATCATCGCCCTGGAGTGCGCCCTGGCGCTGTACATCAAGGCCCTGGTGGATACGGGCCTGATGGACTACCCGGCCCTCATCGCCCGCATGACCACCGGCCCGGCCGGCTGCATCCGCCGCCCGCTGGGGACGCTGGCGGCGGGATCGCTCGCCGACGTGACGGTGATCGACCCGTCGCGCGAGTGGACGGTCGACGTGCACGACTTCCGCTCCAAGAGCCGCAACTGCCCCTTTCATGGCTGGCAGCTCCGCGGACGGGCCGCCTGCACCATCGTCGGCGGGAAGGTGAAGTTTCGGCTGGACTGATTTTTCCCCTTTTCAAACCACCGGGAGTCATTACAATCGGAGAAGATACGCGTCATGTCCGCAGTCCGATGTGCACAGGTCTGAAAAGGTTGAACCGCTCGTATCGGAGTTGGCTATGACTGAACGACGTCCGGAACGCAGGAGGTTTCGGCGCGCGGCGCTGTCGTGCCCGATGAAGCTGGAGGATGCGGACCAGGAACTGGTCGCCCTCGGCAAGACGCTCAACCTGTCCGACAGCGGGGCTTATCTCGTCGTCAGCATCGAATCGCTGCGCCGGCTGGGAAAGACCGCCCGCGTGGAGTTTTCCATCCCCCGCTCGACCCCCAACACCTACATGCTGGAGAAGTTCCGCGCCCAGGCCCACGTGCTCCGCCACGAACCCATGCTCGACGACCGCCACGCCGGAGTGGCCTTGCAGTTCGACCAGCCGCTCGCGCTCGGGCTGGCCGACTGAGGATCGCCGATTGCCGTTCCCCGTATCCAGAGATGCCGCCTCCGCGCCCGCGGACTGGCCCCGGAAGAGAGGCCTTCCGCGGGCGTTTGCCTGCCTGCCGGTCGCCCGGCGGCGTACAATGCCGGACGGCAGCGACCCGCCGAATTCGACAGGGAGACCGTGATGACCGCCCCACCCGTCGCCCGCGCGTTCTGGCTCGCTCTCCTGGCCGCCGCAGTCGGCTCCGCCGCCCCGCCGGAAGGCGAGGACCTCACCGAGAAGACCGCCCAGAACGCCGCCGCCCTCCGCACCCTCCAGGAGACCGGGCAGGTGTTCTTCCGCGAGGACTTCGAGTCGGATGACTGGCACAAGCGCTTCTTCGACCACCGCGGCTTGAAGGACGAGAGGCTGACCCTGACCAGCGAGGCTGCGCGGGTTTGTGCGGGCAGGAAGTCGCTCCAGTGCAAGCTGCCGCGCGGCAAGGAGGCCGTCGCCTGCGCCAGCCTGTGGTTCCCGGCCGGGTACGAGAAGGTACACCTCCGGTGGTACACGAGGTTCGGCGAGGACTTCGACCAGGGCAACCTGATGCATTTCGTCGGCCTGGCCGGCGTGGCCGGCACGAACCGCTATGCGGGCATGGGCCAGGCGGGCATCCGCCCCACGGGGTACGATCGATTCACGACGGGCTTCGAGCCGTGGCGGGCCTGGGGCAAGTCCCAGGCGCCCGGGGCCATGAACTTCTATTCCTACTTCCCCGGCATGAAGGGCGACCGGCACATGAAGGGGAAGTACTGGGGCAACCAGTTCATGCCGCAGAAACCCCAGGTCCCGACCCGCGGAAAGTGGCACTGCTTCGAGGTCATGCTCAAGGCCAACGACGTCGGCCGAACCAACGGCGAGCAGGCGGCCTGGATCGACGGGCGGCTCTATGCCCACTTCGCCGGCATCGAGTGGCGAAAGAGCGCGGACGTCAAGATCAAGCGCGTGTACCTGGGCGTGTACATCCACGACAATCCCCAGGAGAACGTGGTCCTGTTCGACGAGATGGCGCTGTCCACCGGCTACATCGGGCCGCGGCAGGGCGATGCGCCCGGCCGGTCTCCCGCACGGCCCTGAGGCGCGTCCGGGCCTTCGCACCCGAGATCGGCCGGAGCGGTCTGGAGAAGTCCGCCCCCGACACGCCAACTCCGGCCGGGCAACCCAGCCCAAGGAGTCCCCGAGTCAAGGCGCCCACGATTATTGGATGGCCTTGCCGGCGATGTCCTTGCGGAAATAGCAGTCCTTCCAGTGTATCTTCTCGACGGCCTCGTAGGCCCGCTTCTGCGCGGCGGCGATCGTCTCGCCCAGGGCCGTCACGCCCAGCACCCGCCCGCCGGTGTTGACCAGCTTGCCGTCCTGCATGGCGGTGCCCGCGTGGAACACCTTCACGTCGGCCAGCGCGTCGGCCTGCTCGATGCCCGTGATCTCGTGGCCCTTGACGTACTTGTCCGGGTATCCGCCGCTGGACATCACCACGCACACCGCGGGGCGCGGGTCCCACTCCAGCGTCGCCGTGTCCAGGCGGTGCTCGGCCACCGCCAGCATCGTCTCGACCAGGTCGCTCTTGAGTCGCATCATGAGCGGCTGGCATTCCGGGTCGCCGAACCGGCAGTTGAACTCGATGACCTTGGGTCCGGCGGAGGTGAACATCAGCCCGGCGTACAGGATGCCCTCGTAGCGCCCGAAGTCGCGGCGCATGGCGTCGACGATGGGCACGAGGATTTCCCGCTCGACGAAACTCATGGTCTTGGCGTCGACGATGGGCACGGGGCTGTACGCGCCCATCCCGCCGGTGTTGGGCCCGGTGTCGCCGTCGCCGATGGGCTTGTGGTCCTGGATCGGCTCCATGGTGTAGATGTTCTTGCCGTCGCAGAAGGCCAGCACCGTCGCCTCCTGTCCGGTGAGGATTTCCTCGATGACGACGGTGTTGCCCGCCGCACCGAAGACCTTCTCGTTCATCATCTTCTCCAGGGGCTGGACGGCCTGGTAGGGCTCGGGGCAGACGACGACTCCCTTGCCCTTGGCCAGCCCGGCCGCCTTGACCGCCACGCCGTGCTCGCGCGAGAGGACGTAGTCCTTGGCGGCCTGGAAGTCGTTGAAGATGCGTGCCTCGGCCGTCGGCACGGCCGCCGCCCGCATGAGGTTCTTGGCGTAGGCCTTGTCGCCCTCGATGCGGGCGCCGGCGGCGCTGGGCCCGAAACAGTGGATGCCCGCCTCGCGGACGGCGTCGGCCATCCCCATCGACAGCGGGTCTTCCGGCCCGATCACCACCAGGTCCACCTGGTTGTCCTTGGCGAAGGCGACCACCGCGTCCACGTCCTCGGCCGCGATCTGGACGCACTCGGCGTGCTGGGCGACGCCCGGGTTGCCCGGCGCGGCGTAGAGGTGGTCGCAAAGCGTCGACTGGGACATCTTCCAGGCCAGGGCGTGCTCACGCCCGCCGCTGCCGACCAGCAGGATCTTCATCGCGGTTCCTTTCGTCTGCCCCGTCCAGCCGGACGGGTGTGCGCGTGAGTCTACAGCGGGGCCCCGCGATTGTCCACCCCAAGCCCCGCGCGGCCCGACAGGCACTCTGCAGAGCAGGAAACCCCTCTGGGCGCACGGCCCGGATCGGTGTACAATATGGATGTAGTCGCTGCGGCCAGAGTCTGCCCGAGCCCGGCGACGAGGATGGGCTGCTTCCTTCACGTCTGCAGCCAAAGGAGACGCAATCATGTCGATCGCCAGTCGGATTGGTATCTTTGGGCTTTGTGTTGCGCTCTGCGCCGCACCGGCCGCGGGCGGCGCGGTGCTGGACAGTCAAAACTTCGACCAGCCGTTCAAGATCGTCGGCAACGGAAACACCGTCTGGGCCGACAGCGGCACGCTCTACATCGGAAGCCCCACGGCCGGCGTCACCAGCACGTACGAGGTGCCCGGTCCCGGAGCGGGCGTGGCGTTCAGCGTCTCGGCGGCTGTCAGTGAAGCCGTCGGGTCGCCCGGCTCGTTCAACGTCGGACTGACCGTGGGCAGCAACAACGTGGTCTTCCATCCCGGCTATACGCCCACTCCGGGCGCCTTGCGGGTGGAGGGCACGGGCGGGTTTGGCAACCAGGACGTGGGGTTCGTCCCGGCCATGGGCGTGCTCCACCCGCTGACGGTGACCGGGGACGGAGCGGGCAATTTCACCGTCACGTTGGAAGACGGCCTGGGCGTTGCGCCGGCCTACACCACGAGCTGGTCCAATCCATCCAACACGGTCTCCACCCTGGCCCTGCGTCGCAGCGGTCCCACGGCGCTGTCGGGGATGTTTGACGACTTCGCCGCGCCGGGCCTGGCGGTCCAGGGCTTCAACCAGAACTTCACCACCACCGCGAACGGTCAGGTGCAGTCGGCGGGTGGGCAGTTGATCCTGAAATACGCCGGAAGCAACAACTTCCTGTTCGACGGGCAGGCGGGCGACCTGCTGATCGGGGCGGACATCGGTTCGACGCCCGGAAGCGGCAACACCAACGTGGGCCTGCGGATCGGGGGCAACAACATCGTCTTCCATCCCAGCTACAGCGGGGGCGCCCTGCGAGTGGAGGGCCCGGGCGGGTTCGGCAACACGAACGTCGGCTTCGATCCCGCCGGCGGCGGGGTGATGCACCACATGGAGGTAGCCGTCAACGCCGCGACCGGCCTGTTCACCGTGGCGCTGCAGAACGGGGCCAATCCCGGCAATGTGTACGTCGCCCGCTTCACCAACACCGGATACGCGCCGCTGAGCGACAAGATCGGCTTCCGCTACGGCAGCGGACTCGGCGACGACGAAGGGCGCTTCGACAACTACCAGGCCTCCCAACTCACCTCCGCACAGGGCCCGGCCGGATGGCTGGCGGCCGTGCAGGCGTCCGCCCCGCTGCACTGGTATCGTCTGAGCGACGCGGGCAGCCTGATCGCCGCCGACAGCGGCAGCGCCGCCTGGCACGGCACCTATGCCGGACCGGTCAGCCTTGGCGAGGAGGGGCTGATGGACGGAGCCGCCGGCCTCAACGGCGCCAGCGGCCAAGTCAATATCGGCCTGACTGACCTGGGCGGACCGTGGACCGCGGAGTTCGTCGTGAAGCGCGTCGCCCAGGAACCCTCCGGAATCCTGATCGGAAGCAACATGTCCGCCAGCCCTCGCGGCGCCATCAAACTCGACCAGTGGAACAACACCGGGCGGATCGGCTTCACCTCGTTCGGCGTGAGCGACTATCTCTTCTCGCCGGCCGCCGTCGCCGAACTGGGCGAGTGGGAGTACATCACTATCACCGGCGATCCCACGTCGGGCCTGACGCTGTTCATGGACGGCGTCCCGGTGGCATCCAGCCCCGCATACATCGCCCTGCCTCGCTACCAGATCGGGAGCTTTGAACCGGCGAACATGCTGCTGGACGAGGTGATCCTCTACGACCGGATCCTCAGCCACGATGAAATCCAGTGGCATGCCGTGCAGGGCGGTTTCGACGTTCCCGAGCCGCTGTCGATGGTGCTGCTGCTGACGGCCCTGCCAGCGGCGGCGATGCGGGCCCGACGCCGGATGCCCGCTCGCTGAACGTCAGCACGACGAGAGCTTCAGATCACGGGGGGGGGTCACGACGTTGCGGCGATCTCTGCGCTCTTGGCAGGCACGGACGGGAACGCAACGAAATCGCTGATATCGTGAACCGCGGAGAAAGATGCGTGACGTGAGAGAGGGTCGCAGACAAAATCGCTCGGCCGGGCGGTCAGTGTCGTGCGAAGTCTATTTCTTCTTCTTGGCGACTTTCTTCTTGGCGGTTTTCTTGGGAGCAGCTTTCTTTTTCGGGGCAGCTTTCTTCTTCGCTGTCTTCTTTGCCGCTTTCTTCACCGTCTTTGCCATATCGTTCTCCTTCTACATCCCAAAGGTGGCACTTGTCAGAGGCAACCGCCCGGCCGAGCGTTATTCTCTTGCAAGTGGTTCCTTGATTTGATCGGCACAACAATACGTTAGACTCTTGCCTATTTCGCAGAGGAGACGCTTGGAGAGACGAGTCTGGCCGCAAGGATTTGAAGTGGGGGCAGACCACACAGGCCCGTTGGCCCAGGCGATTCCGGCCAGCGCTGCGAGGGCTTCCATCCCTGCGTCACGCGTCATCCGAGAGTTCCTTCTGCTCGTGTACGGCGGCTTGCAGCGTCTAACCTGTCTGACCTGGCACAGAAGAATGTATCGTGAAAAGCGAACGATGGCAAGCATCTATCCGTAAATCAGATTTGAAAATGCGAAAATTTTTCCGCGCGTAAAAACGGACAGCGCCGCGGAAATCCGCGGCGCTGTCCGCGCGATGTCATGCACGAGACCGGCGCGTCTACTTCGTGATGGTGACCGGCGCGGTCGTCAGACTCTGCTCGATGATCTTGTTGAGCACCAGCGACATCATCGCTTTCTTCGCGATGTCTTCGGCCTGCGGGTCGGCCTCCTTGCCTTCGGTGCGTGCGGTCACCTTGATCAGGTGCAGCCCGAATTGCGTGCGCACCACGCCGCTGACCTGGTCCACTTTCATGTCGAAGGCCGCCATGGCGAACGGCGGAACCATCTTCGCGAAGCTGAACTCGCCCAGGTCGCCGCCCTGCTGGGACGACGGGCACGCGGAGTGCTGCTTGGCCGCTTCCTCGAACGTCACCTTCTTGGCCTCGATGTCGGAGGCGATCTGCTCGATCTTCTTTATCGCCTCTTTCTGCTCGACCGTTGAGGAGGCCGGGTCCACCTTCACCAGGATGTGGCTGGCCTTGACCGTCGTGCCGTTGAAGTACGCCGGATGCGCCTTGACGAACTGGGCCGCCTTCTCCGTGGCGGTCTCGGCCTTGAGCAGCTTCTGCGTCTTGACCTGGGAGACGATCATCGCGTCGGTGAGGTTCTGCGCCTTCTTGAGTTGCTCGACGGTCATCTGGTGCTCGTCGGCCACCTTCTTGATGGCGTCGTTGGCCTCCTTCAACTCGGCCTCGGTCACCTCGATCTTCTGCGCCTTGAGATACTCCCCGACCAGCTCGCGCATGATCAGCCGGCTGAGCACGAGTTTGCGGGCCTCTTCCAGACGCGCCGCGGGAATCCGCGACAGGTCGCGGCGGAGGATCTCATCGACCTCCTTGCCCATGATCTTGGTCTCGCCCACCGTGGCGATCACCTCCGGGCTGGCCGGCAGCGTCGTCGCCATCGCCGGCGGCGCGTCCGTCGGCGGATGGCCCGGCGGAAGCTTGGACGATCCCGCGGGCGCCGCGGGCTTGTCGGCGACCTGGTCGGCCGCCCACAGCGGCAAGGCAACCAGCGCCAACACCAGTACTCCAGTCAGTGCAGACCTCATGCGATGCTCCTCAAAAAGTTCGGCGGCCACCCGGCCGCCTGACAATCGAACCAGCCATTATATACGCACCGCGGGGCGGCGGTATCGCAGGAAAATCAGTCCCCCTCAACACCCAATGCGAACATCCGGCGCCGTCGCGGTCACTTCATCGCGGTATCGGCGGGACGGCGGCCCTTCTCGAAGCCGTTGAAGCCGAACGCCCGCGGGCGGTACTCGCCCACCAGGTCCGCCCGGGCCCGCTCGGGAATGCGGTCTTCCAGGCCGGCCGCCCAGTAGCACGCGTTGACCAGCAGCCGCCGGAGGCCCTCGCTGGCCAGGTCCGTCGACGAACCCATCGTGGTCGTGAACGCCCGCCCCGCTTTGCCGCCGGGCACCTGGTAGCTGCGCGTCCAGGCGACGGGCATCATCGGATCGTTCTTCTTGCCGGCCAGCGGCTTGTCCGACGGCTCCATGCCTTCCACCACCTGCCCCAGTACCAGCGCGCTGGCCTCGCCGCTCAGCGGCAGGCGAACGGTGTACACGTCGGTCGGACCCCAGATGTCGTCGCAGCCGCGCACGAGCGGACTGCCCTGGGCGCCCAGTGCGATCACCCCGCGGGTGCTCTCCTTGCCGTGGCGCCCGTGATGCGAGATCCACGTCTCGCCCAGGACGAGTCGCCCGAAACCGCCCTCCCAGCCCTTCTCCTTGCCGTCCGAACTGTAGCGCGCGTATGCGCGAGACTTGGGAATGCGAAACGCGTGCGTCGCCGTCCGCAGGCCCACCACCGGCTTGCCTGCCTCCACGTACTCGGCTATGTGCTTCATCTGCTCGTCGTCCAGGTTCCGCCAGCGCGTCGCGATGACCATCACGTCGGCACGCTTCAGCGCCTCCAGCCCGGGAATGTTGTCGTTCACGTTGGGCGCGATCTGCCCCGTGGCCGGGTCGATCGCGAACAGCACCGTGCAGTCGAAGCCGTGATGGCGGGCAAGGATCTTGCCCAACTGCGGCAAGGCCTCTTCGCTGCGGTACTCCTCGTCGCCGGAGACCAGCACGACGCGCTTGCCCTTGCCCGGCCCCTCGCCGCCGGCATAGTTCACCCACAGCGGGTCATCGGCCCGCAGGGCCCCCGCCGGCGCCGCCAGGAGCAGCGCGGCCAGAACGGCTGCACGAAGTGATTGCCCGTGTCGCATTGTCGTCTCCTGAACAAGAATGACACCGGCATGATGGTCGTTCTCGCCCTTGCCTGTCAAGGACCGATAGAATAGAACACCGGCGCCGGGATTGCCCAGCCGAGCCAGGAAAGGACCATCATGCTTCCACCGCGTTGCAGCGGCATCCTGCTGCACGTCACGTCGCTGCCTTCGCCCCTGGGCGCGGGCGACCTCGGTGACGGCGCCTGCCGGTTCGTCGACTTTCTCCAGGCGGCCTCGCAGAGGCGATGGCAGGTTCTCCCGCTGACCCCCACCACCGCCGCCTGCGGCTACTCGCCCTACAGCTCCACTTCCGCCTTCGCGGGAAACGTCATGCTCCTGAGCCCCCAGCGACTGGTCGCCGACGGGCTGTTGGAGAATCGCGACCTGGCCGATGCACCTCCCTGCCCGCCCGGGCGGGCCGACTACCGCACCTGCGAGGCCTGCAAGGACCGCCTGCTCGACGTGCTGTGGCAACGGCTGGCGGGCAAGCCCATGCCCGACGGGTTCGACGACTTCTGCGGCCGCCACGCCGCGTGGCTGGACGACTACGCCCTCTTCGAGGTCATCCGTCGCGCCCGGCGCGAACGGGCCTGGACCCGATGGCCCGCGGACCTGCGCGACCGAGAGCGCGAAGCCCTCGCCGCGGTCCGCCGCGCCGCCGGCGAGGCCCTGACCCGCGTCAAGCTCGCGCAGTTCCTCTTTCACCGCCAGTGGACCGCCCTGCGAAGCTACTGCAACGATCGCGGCATCCGGATCATCGGCGACCTGCCCTTCTACGTGGCCCACGACTCCGCCGACGTCTGGGCCCACCGCGACTGCTTCAAGCTGGATTCAGCCGGGCACGTCGCCCGCATGGCGGGAACGCCCCCCGACTACTTCAGCAGGACCGGGCAGCTCTGGGGCAACCCCGTTTACGACTGGACGCGGATGCGCAAGGACGGCTACTCCTGGTGGCTGGACCGCATGGACCGCAACTACGAGCTGTACGATCTCGTTCGGATCGACCACTTCCGCGGGATCGTGGCAAGCTGGCAGGTGCCGGCCGGTCACAAGACCGCCGTCAGGGGGCGGTGGGTTCGCGGGCCGGGCGCGGACCTGCTGGAGGCGATGAGCCTGCGCCGCCCGCACCCGCCCATACTGGCCGAGGACCTGGGCACCATCACCGCCGAGGTGCGCGAGCTGATCCGCGACTACGAGCTGCCCGGAATGAAACCGCTGTTGTTCGCGTTCGGCCAGGCCATGCCCCGCTCGCCGTACATCCCGCACAACATCCCGCCCAACAGCATCGTCTACACCGGCACGCACGACAACAACACGGCCCGCGGCTGGTTCGAGACCGAGGCTGACGCAACCGCCAGACGCCAGCTCTTTTCCTATCTCGGCCGAGAAGTGCCCGCCGACCAGGTCGCCCCGGAGCTTGTCCGCCTGGCCATGCTCTCGCCGGCCCGCACGGCGATCATCCCCATGCAGGACCTGCTCAACCTCGACGGCCAGGCCCGCATGAACCATCCGGGCGCCAAGGGGCCCAACTGGCTGTGGCGGGTGACGGATGAGCAGCTCAGCCCCGGCTTGGCCAAGCACCTGGCGGACCAGACAAAGGCGTACGGCAGAGCGTGACGATCGAGGCCCCGGCCTGCGCCCCAGGATGGTCTCGAGCGGTGAAACTCCCGGAACCTTTTCCCCTGCCCGGCGTCTAACGCTCCGGACAATCGTAGCCGTTCACACAAGAGCCTGTTCCTTCGGGAATGGCCTCACGATACCATAGTGCACACAACTTTGGAGATCGCGAACATGAGACACCTCCCCAAGATCGCCCTGTTGCTGGCCGTGGTCCTCTGCTGCACGCTGGCCCTGGAGGGGCGCGACGACGTCGCCGCCCGCGAGAAGGCCAACCAGCTCTTCCGCAACGGCAACTGGAAAGAGGCGTACGCGCTGTATTCCAAGCTGTCCACCGACGGCACGTCCGACCCGCGCCTGGTGGTGACCGACTACAACAACGCCGTCCAGTGCCTCCAGCGCCTGGGTCGCATCAGCGAGGTCGACGCCTTCCGCGAGAAGGTCGTGGACGCCCACGCCAAGAACTGGCGGGTGCTCCAGACCGTCGCCCAGAGCTACATGAACGTCGAGCACTGGGGCGCGATCGTCGCCGGCGAGTACGTCCGCGGGCCCCACCGCGGCGGGACGGCCAAATTCGCCGACTCCTTCGAACGCGACCGCACCCGGGCCCTCCAACTCATGCAGCAGGCCTTCCCGCTCGTCAAGACCGAGACCAACAAGAACGAGGTCGGCCAGTTCTACCTGAACCTCGCGACCATGTTGATCAGCTCGCGCCACGGGCAGGATTCCTGGCGGCTGCAGTACCTGACCGACCTCAAGGCCCTGCCCGACTATGAGGAAGCGCCGAACCGGTACTACTTCTATCGCAGGGGCTACGGCATGGGCTCGCGCGGCGCCCCCACCGACGCCGACGGCAACCCCGTCTACCACACCCGCCCCAAGTCCTGGGACGCCGCCGAGACCGACGGGCAGCGCTGGCGCTGGTGCCTGGTGATGGCCGTCGAGTACCACCCCGCCCTGGACAGCCAAGTCCGGATGCAGTTCGCCGGCTTCCTTCACAACCAGTTCGGCGTCCAGACGATGGCCCAGTGGGGCCACTTCTTCGGCCGGCAGGCCGACGTCGAGAACCGCGACAAGTCCGGGCCGTACGCCCTGACGACGCTGGGCGAGACGGAGACCATCGCCCGGCTGGCCGTCGGGATTCGGCGCTTCAAGCTGCCCGACGAGTTCAACTTCATCAAGATCTATCAGGAAGTCTCGGGGCGCAACGACGGGTACTCGCAGCAGGCCCGCACGACGCTGGGGCAGATCTTCGAGAACCGCCAGCAGTATCCCAAGGCGGCTGGCTGGTGGCGCCAGGCGGGCGAGATCAAGCGCGTCACCCAGATCGTGGGCAACTGGGGCATGTTCGAGCCGGTGATGACCCAGCCGGCGGGCGGCAAGGGCGCGACCGTCGACTTCCGCTTCCGCAACGGCAAGAAGGTCGAGTTCGTCGCACACGAGATCCTGATCGAGAAGCTCATCGACGACGTCAAGGCCTTCCTCAAGTCCAACCCCGACCGCCGCAAGCAGGAAGATCGCGAGCAGTGGGAGAAGGTCAACATCGCCAACGTCGGATGGCAGCTTGTCCAGCAGAAGCACAAGCAGTACGAGGGCAAGGAGGCCGCCCGCTGGAGCGAAACGCTCCAGCCTCGCGCCGCCCACTTCGACAAGCGCATCACCGTCCAGACCCCGCTCAAGAACCCCGGCGCGTACCTGTTGACCAGCAAGATGGATGACGGCAACACCTGCTTCATCGTGCTGTGGGTGGCCGATACGGCCATCGTCAAGAAGCAGCTCGACAAGCAGGTGCTGATCTACGTGGCCGACGCCGCCACGGGCAAGCCGGTGGTCAAGTCGAACGTCGAGTTCTTCGGCTACTGGCAGGAGTACCAGAGCAAGACCCGGACCTACACGCTTCACACCACCCAGTTCGCCGAGCTGACCGACGCGGACGGGCAGATCCTCCTGGCCGAGAACAAGATCCCGCAGCACCGCTACCAGTGGATCATCCAGGCCCGCGGAGGCGACGACGACAAGACCCGCTACGCCTGGTACGGCTGGACGGGCGTCTGGTACGGCAACTGGTACGACCAGCCATACAACGCGGTCAAGACGTTCTTCATCTCCGACCGCCCGGTCTACCGCCCGGGCCAGACCGTGAAGTTCAAGTTCTGGTCCAACCAGGCCCAGTACGACCGCGAGGGCAAGAGCCCCTACGCCGGCCAGCAGGTCGAGACGATCATTCGCAGTCCCCGGAATGAGGAAGTCTTCAAGAAAGTGCTGAAGATCGACGACTTCGGCGGCTACGACAGCGAGTGGGAGTTGCCCAAGGACGCCACGCTGGGCATGTACCACATCCAGGTTCGCGGCCTGGGCGCGCCTCACTTCGGCGGGGGCGGGTCGTTCCGCGTCGAGGAGTACAAGAAGCCCGAGTTCGAGGTCACCGTCGAGGCGCCCAAGGAGCCGGTCATGCTGGGCGAGAAGGTGACGGCCACCATCCAGGCCAAGTACCTCTTCGGCGCCCCGGTCAAGGAGGGCAAGGTCAAGTACAAGGTCACCCGGACCAGTTTCAACGGCACGTGGTACCCGATCACCCCATGGGACTGGTACTACGGCGTGGGCTACTGGTGGTTCGCGTACGACTACGTGTGGTACCCCGGCTGGCACGAGTGGGGCTGCAAGCGTCCGACGCCCTGGTGGTGGTGGCACGGGCGATGGGCCCCGCCCCAGCAGCCGGAGATCGTCTCGGAGAACGAGGTCGAGGTCGGCAAGGACGGCACGGTCAAGGTCGAGATCGACACGGCGCTGGCCAAGATGGCCATGGGCGACGAGGACCACAAGTACGAGGTGTCGGCGGAAGTGACCGACCAGTCGCGCCGCACGATCACCGGCAGCGGCGCGGTGCTGGTGGCCCGCAAGCCGTTCAAGACCTATGCCTGGGTCAATCGCGGGCACTACCGCGTGGGCGACACCGTCCACGCCAACTTCCGCGCCCAGCGGCTGGACAGCAAGCCCGTCCAGGGCAAGGGCACGCTCAAGCTGATCCAGATCACGTATGACAAGGACCGCGAGCCCGTCGAGAAGGTCGTCCAGACGTGGGACCTGCCCACCGACGAGGAAGGCTGCGCCCGCCAGCAGATCACGGCCGCCAAGACCGGGCAGTATCGCCTGAGCTACACCGTCACCGACGCCAAGGGCCACGCCATCGAAGGCGGCTACGTGTTCATCATCGCGGGCCCGGGCCTGGAAGCGGGCGAGGACTTCCGCTTCAACGAACTGGAGTTGGTGGCCGACAAGAAGGACTACAAACCCGACGAGAAGGTCCAGCTCCGCATCAACACCAACCTCAAGAACGCGACGGTGCTGCTGTTCGTCCGCCCGGCCAACGGGATCGGGCAGGGCCCGCCCAAGACGTTGCGGCTCAAGGGGCGCAGCGCCGAGGAGACCATCGTGGTGACGAAGAAGGACATGCCGAACTTCTTCGTCGAGGCCCTCACCATCGCCGACGGGCGGGTCTACCAGGAAATGCGTGAGATCGTCGTCCCGCCGGAGAAGCGGATCCTCAACGTCGAGGTCACCCCGCTGGACGGCCAGGCCGACAAGGGCGAGCCGATGAAGTACAAGCCCGGCCAAAAGGCCAAGGTCCGCGTCAAGCTGACCGACACGACGGGCGAGCCGTACGAGGGCTCGACGGTCATCACGATGTACGACAAGGCCGTCGAGTACATCAGCGGCGGCTCGAACGTGGGCAACATCCGCGAGTTCTTCTGGAAGTGGCGCCGTCACCACAACCTCCAGCACGAGTCGAGCCTGAGCCGCGGCGGCTACAACATGATCGTGCCCAACACCGACGGCATGAGCTTCCTCGGCGTGTTCGGCCACCTGGTCGCCGACCTGCCCGACGCGAACGGCAGGCCGGGCGAGCTGCGCCAGCAGGCGGAGCAGCACCGCCGCGGCGCAATGACCGGCGGAGAAGGCGGAGCCGGCTTCGGGATGGCCAAGGCGGGCCGGGCGATGGAGTTAGCCGACGCCGCGCCCGGGGGGCCGCCGATGCCCATGGCCGCCGCGCCGCCCCGCGAGATGGCCGCCAACGGCATGGATCGGCTCGAGAAGAAGAGCGCCGACAAGGACGGCGGCGGCGGCGAGCCGGCGATGGCCGAGGCCACCGTCCGCACCAACTTCGCCGACACCGCCTTCTGGGCGGCGGCCGTCACCACCGCCAAGAACGGCGTGGCCGAGATCGAAGTGACCATGCCCGAGAACCTGACCACCTGGACGACCAAGGTCTGGGCGATGGGCGGCGGCTGCCGGGTCGGCGAGGGCGAGACGGCCGTTCTCACCACCAAGAACCTCATTATCCGCCTGCAGGCCCCGCGGTTCTTCGTCGAGAAGGACGAGGTGGTCCTGTCGGCCAACGTGCACAACTACCTCAAGGGCGACGTGACCGCCAAGGTCCTCCTGGAACTCGAGGGCAAGACCCTCGAACTCATGCCCGGCGTCAAGGGCGAGCAGTCGGTCAAGATCGACGCCGGCGGCGAGAAGCGCGTCGATTGGCGCGTCAAGGTCGTCCGCGAGGGCACAGCCGTCGTGCGGATGAAGGCCCTGACCACCGAAGAGTCCGACGCGATGCAGATGGAGTTCCCCGTCTACGTCCACGGGATGCTCAAGATGGAGAGCTTCTGCGGCGTGATGCGCCCGGACAAGAAAACCGACTCCCTCACCGTCAAGGTGCCCGCCGAGCGCCGGCCCGAGCAGACGCGACTGGAGATCCGCTACAGCCCGACGCTGGCCGGGGCCATGGTCGACGCCCTGCCCTACCTCGTCGAGTACCCCTACGGCTGCACCGAGCAGACGCTCAACCGCTTCCTGCCGACGGTGATCACGCAGAAGGTGATCCTCCAGATGGGAATCAACCTCAAGGAGCTTCAGGACAAGATCACCAACCTGAACGCCCAGGAGATCGGCGACGACGTGAAGCGGGCGGCTGACTGGAAGCGTCTGGCCGGCACGAAGCGATGGGACGGCGCCAAGTGGGTGGACCGCAACCCGGTCTTCGACATGGACAAGGTTGCCGACATGGTCAAGGAAGGCCTCCAGGCCCTGTACAGCATGCAGTGCGGCGACGGCGGATGGGGCTGGTTCAGCGGCTGGGGCGAGCACAGCTATCCGCACACGACCGCCCTGGTCGTGCATGGCTTGCAGATCGCCCGGGGCAACGACGTAGCCGTCGTGCCGGACGTGATCTCACGGGGCATCGAGTGGCTCAAGCGCTACCAGGCCGAGCAGGTCCGCCGCCTGCAACTGCCCGAGGCCGCCCCGGGGCACAAGCACCGCGCCGACGCCCTGGACGCCTTCGTGTACATGGTGCTGGTGGACGAGAAGGTCGACAACCTGGCCATGCGGGAGTTCCTCTACCGCGACCGGATCGACCTGCCCGTCTACGCCAAGAGCATGTTCGGCATCGCCCTGCACCGCATCGGCGACATCGAGAAGCGCGACATGCTCATCCGCAACATCGAACAGTATCTCGTGCAGGACGACGAGAACTTCACCGCCTACCTCAAGCTGCCCGAGAACAACTGGTGGTGGTGCTGGTACGGCAGCGAGTACGAGGCGCAGGCCTACTACCTGAAGCTCCTGGCGGTCACCCAGCCCAAGAGCGAAAAGGCCAGCCGGCTGGTCAAGTACCTCATCAACAACCGCCGCCACGCCACCTACTGGAGCTCGACGCGCGACACCGCCGTCGTCATCGAGGCCTTCGCCGACTACATCAAGGCCAGCGGCGAGGACAAGCCGAACATGACCGTCGATATCCTGGTCGACGGGCGACAGGTCAAGCAGGTGAAGATCACCAAGGAGAACCTGTTCGTCTTCGACAACAAGGTGGTCCTGGAAGGCGCCAAGCTCACCACGGGCCAGCACAAGATCGAGTTCCGCAAGGCCGGCGAAGGCCCGTTGTACTGGAACGCCTACCTGACCAACTTCACGCTCGAGGACCACATCACCAAGGCCGGGCTGGAGATCAAGGTCAACCGCCAGATGTACAAGCTGATCCCGGTTGACAAGAAGGTCAAGCGCCCGGGCGACCGCGGGCAGGTGCTGGAGCAGAAGGTCGAGAAGTTCGACCGCCAGGAAATCAAGAACCTCGACCAGCTCAAGAGCGGCGACCTGGTCCAGGTGGAGATGGTGATCGAGTCCAAGAACGATTACGAGTACATCGTGATCGAGGACATGAAGGCCTCCGGCATGGAGCCCGTCGAGGTCCGCAGCGGCTACAACGGCAACGAGATGGGCGCGTACGTGGAGTTCCGCGACGAGCGCGTGGTGTTCTTCGTGCGGGCCCTGGCTCGCGGCAAGCACAGCGTGAGCTACCGCATGCGGGCCGAGATCCCGGGCAGGTTCTCCGCCCTGCCGACCAAGGCCTCGGCCATGTACGCGCCGGAGCTGAAGGCCAACAGCGACGAGATCAAGGTGAAGATCGTCGATTGAACGGCGGGGCTTCCGCCCCGTCTCATTGCGGATTGCGGATTTCCTCCTGGCGGGCAAACCGTCCAGCAGGACGGTCCGCAATCCGCTCTTGTTCAGTTCGCAATCCGCATTCCGCAATCTCGATTGATTGCGTCCGCATGTCCCGCTATGCTTGAGGGGCAAGCGGAAAGGAAACGCAAGGCATGGCTATTCAGAACTGGTCGGAAAACATCGTCGTGGTGGATCTGGGAGACGATCCGCAGTTCTCCGACGATCTCAACGCGCTCATCGACCGCCTCGAGGAGAGCCCCTCGCACGCGGTGCTGAACTTCTCCGCCGTCGGATTCATCAACAGCTCCAACGTGGCCAAGCTGCTGCGCCTTCGCAAGGTCATGATCGCTTCCCAGCGGCGCCTGATCTTGTCCGCCGTCAACACCCAGGTCTGGGGCGTCTTCCTGGTCACGGGCCTGGACAAGGTCTTCGAGTTCCACAACGACATCGCCACCGCCCTGGCCACGGTGCAGTTGACGGCCCCGCCGAGATGACCCCCCCGCCGGGGCCGACGCGCGCCATGCCCTCCAAGCAGGACATCTTCGCCAGCGACGTGGTCGACCGCGTTCGCTCGGCCGGCAACGTCTGGACCCTTCCCGGCGGACAACTGCTCCTTCCCCGCGTATTCGGCTTCTGCCGCGGCGTCAACCGGGCCCTGTCCATGTTGCGAGAGGCCTGCCGCCACGAGGGCCGCCAACTCTTCCTGCTGGGCCAGATCATCCACAACCCCTGGGTCAACGAGCATTTCCGCCGTCTCGGCGTGGAATTGCTGACGGCCGCGCAGATGGCCCGTCTCGAAGAGATCGTCCGCCCCGAGCACGGGGCCGTCATTCCCGCCTTCGGCGTGCCCCTGCCGATCGAACGTCGCCTCCGCAAGATCGGCTGTCCCGTCGTCGACACGTCCTGCGGCGACGTGAGGCGCCTGTGGGTCTGGGGCGAGCGAGCCGTCGCCCGCGGGTTCGGGGTGTTCATCTTCGGACGGTCGCGCCACGACGAGACGGTCGTCACCAAGAGCCGCCTGGCCGACGCGGGCGGCTACTACGTGGTCGCGGGCGACCTGGAGCAGACGCAAGCCTTCTGCGACATGATCAGCCGGCGGCGCGACCCGGGCGAGTTCACCCGCGTCTTCGACGCCCAGGCCACCAACGCCGATTCGCTGGCCCCCTTCGAGCGCCTCGCCCAGGTCAGCCAGACCACTATGCTCTACGACGAGACCATGCAGGTCCGCGACCGCCTCCGCCAGGCCTTCGCCCAGCAGTTCGGCGGCGAGCAGCTCAGTCAGCGGCTGCTCTTCGAGCCCACCGTCTGCCGGGCCACGCAGGACCGCCAGGCGGCGGCCGTCGAACTCTGCCGCGACCGCCTCGACCTGGTCGTGGTGGTCGGGGGGTTCGGATCGTCCAACACCCGGCACCTCTACGAGCTGGCCCGCTCGTACGCCCCGGCCGTGTTCATCGAGGACGCCGGCGCGATCCTGTCGGCCGACGAGTTGCGGACCATGGACCTGGAAACCAACTCGCCCCTGGTGCTTCGCGACTGGCTGCCGCGCCGCCGCCCGCTTCGGGTCGGCGTGCTGGCGGGGGCGTCCAGCCCGGAGGTGGTCGTGGGCGAGGTCCTCCATCGCCTGGCGGAGTTCCTGCAATAACGCGCAATGTCGCACGCCCCACACCGCACGTTGCGCGTCGCGCAACGCACGACTCGTCCCCTGGATCACTGAGGTGACCAGGGCGGGTCACTCCAGTGATTCCGGTCCTTACGTCCGGATATCCGCTATTGCCCACACCGCCATGCCGCTGCACAATATCCGCGTGCCCAGAGCTCCACGCCAACCTGACCCGCTCGTTGCGGCTGTTGCCGCCGCCATCGACGCCGGCGCGATGATCCCACCCGGCGCCACGGTGCTGGTCGGCGTGTCCGGCGGGGGCGACAGCGTGGCCCTGCTGTCCGTCCTGCGCGAACTGGCCCGTTCGCCGCGGCGACGCTGGCGGTTGATCGCCGCCCACCTCAACCACCGCCTTCGCGGCGGCGCCGACGAGGACGAGGCGTTCGTCCGCGAACTCGCCCGCCGATGGCGGATCGAACTGGTCGTCGAGCGCACGGACGTCCGCGCGTTGGCCCGCCGGCGCGGCCTGGGGATCGAAGAGGCCGCACGCGACGCGAGATACGACTTCTTCCTTCGCGCCGCCGCCCGCAGTGCGTCCGCACGCGGCGCTAGTGGTGCGCCCGTAAGGGCGTCGTCGGACGAGGACGCCGAAGGCCCGCCTTACGGCGGCACTGCAAACGCGGCTTGCCGAGTACCCGCCGCCGTCGTCGCCGTCGCCCATCACGCCGACGACAACGTCGAGACGGTCCTGCACCGCCTGGCCCGCGGCACGCACCTGCGCGGACTGGCTGGCATGCCCGCCTCTCGCCCGCTCGATGCGGACGGGTACGTCCTCCTCGTCCGCCCCCTGCTGGAGGTCCGCCGCGAGCAGATCGAGGCCCACCTGCGGCGCCGCAAGCTCGCCTGGCGCAGCGACCCCACCAACGCCGACACCCGTTTCCGCCGAAACCTCATCCGTCACGAACTGCTGCCGGTGCTGCGGAGGCTCAACCCCCAGGCCGACGCCGCCATCCTCCGACTGGCCCGCTCCGCCGGACAGGTCGAGGCGCACCTGGCCCGCCAGGCCAGACAGGCCCTCGCTGCGTGCCGCATCGACCCGGCCAGCCCGGAACTGGGCTTGTCGGCCCAGCGGTTGGCTGCTCTGGATCGCCCGGTAAGGCGGACCGCCTTGCGGGAGGAACTGGAGCGATTGCGCGTGCCCATGGACCAGGTGACCACCCAGACGCTGGAGGAGTTGGCGGACCTGGGCGAGGGACATCGGCGAGCGGTGAACCTGCCGAACGGCCTGGTGGCCCGGCGACGCGGGGGAGCGATCGTATTCCTCCCGGCCTCGCCCCCGCCAGCGCCCGGACTTGATGCGGTGGAACTGGCCTGCCCCGGCCGGACCGGCCTGGCCGACGGGCGGGTCGTCGTCTGCCGGATCGAGCCCTATTCGCCCCAACTCCTCGAGCGCCACCGCCAGGCCCGCCGCCCGGGCGTCGAATTGCTGGACGCCGACCGCGTGCGCGGTCCGCTGATCTGTCGCATCCGCCGCCGGGGCGACTCCTTTGGGCCGCTCGGCGGGCACGGACGAAAGTCCGTCAGCGATTTCCTGACCGACCTGAAGCTCCCCCGGCCCCGCCGTGACAGGGTGCTCTGCGTGTGCGACCGCGACGGTATCGTCTACCTTGCCCCTCTGCGGATCGCCAACCGCGTCCGACTGGGCCCGGCTTCGTGCCGCGTGCTGCGGATCCGGGTAGAGCCCCCCTTCGGGCCCCCTGGAGAGTAGCCCGCCCGGCCGAAGGCCTGCGTCCCCGGTCGGCGCCGGCCGGCGGCGCAGCACGGAATCGCCGTTCTTGCCCGAGCCACGCTGTTCTGCTACCTTCTTGTCTTTCCTCAGGAGTACGCCATGCATCAACGCCTGATGACCGTCGCTGCCGTCGCCGCCCTCTGCCTGTCGGCCCTCTGCCAGGCGGCTGACGACGACAAGAAGGCCCAGGAGGCCAAGCTGATCGCCGTCCTGCGAGGCCAGGCCCCGCGGGCGGAGAAGGAAGCGGCCTGCCGCGAACTGCGGATGATCGGGACCGCCGACGCCGTGCCCGCGTTGTCGGCCCTGCTGGGCGACAAGGACCTGTCGGAGATGGCCCGTTTCGCGCTGGAGCCGATGCCCTACCCGCAGGCGGGCGAGGCCTTCCGCCAGGCGATGGGCAAGACCACCGGCGAGGTCCGCGTGGCGATCATCAACTCGCTGGCCGCCCGCAAAGACGCCCAGGCCGTGCCCGCCCTGTCGGCCCTGCTGGGCGGAGCGGACAAGGACGCCTCCGCGGCGGCCGCCGCCGCGCTGGGACAGATCGCCACCGCCGAGGCCGCCGACGCCCTGGCCCGCTACCACGACCAGGCGGACGAGGCGAACAAGGAAGCCGCCGCCGAGGCCCTCCTGGCCGCGGCGGAGGGTCTGCTCAAGACCAAGCAGACCGACCGCGCCGCCGCCCTGCTGGCCAAGCTCTACACGGGCGACTCTCCTCGCCACATCCGGATGGCCTCCTTCCGCGACCTGGCCCTGGCCCGACCCGACCAGGCGCCCGACATGGTGCTGAAAGTCCTCGCCGGGCGCGACCGCATGATGATCGATCTGGCCGCCCAGATCGTCGCCGAACTGCCCGCCAGCGACAAGGCGGCTGAGCTGTTCGCCCGGAAACTGCCCTCGCTCTCGGCGCGGGGCCAGTTGGCCCTGGTCCGGGCGCTGGCCAGACGGTCCGAGCCCGCCGCCCGATCGGCCGTCGTTCAAGCCGCCGGCAGCGACGACCCGGGCATCCAACTCGCCGCCGTCACCGCGCTGGGCGCGGTGGGAACGGCCCGTGAGGTGAATCTGCTGGCGGGGCTGCTGACGAGCGAGGATAAGGACGTCGCTGCCCAGGCCAAGGCCAGCCTGGCTTCGATGTCGGGCGAGGGAGTCAACGAAGCGATCGCAACGGCCGCGGGCAAGGCGCAGGCCTCCACCCGGGCGAGCCTGGTGACGCTGCTGGGCCAGCGTCAGGCCCGCGAGTGCGTGGCGGCCGTGCTGGCCGCCCTGGACGACAAGGACGAGTCCGTCCGCCTGGCCGCGGTGCGAGCCCTGGGGCAGATCGGCGGCGAGAACGAGGTGGTCAAGGCGATCGACGCGTTGGCCGTCGCGAGCGGCGAGCAGCAGTCGCCCGCCGAGGAGGCGGTGCTGGCGATCGCGTCGCGAGCGGGCGACAAGGCCCTGCCCGCCGTGACCGGCGCGATGGCGAAGGCGGCGCCGCCCGTGCGGGTCGTACTGGTCCGCGCCCTGGGGCGAATCGGCAGCGACGGCGCCCTGGCCGCCGCCAGGGCCGCCCTGGGCGACAAGGAAGGCGACGTCGCCGACGAGGCCGTCCGCGTGCTGGCCGCCTGGCCCACCGCGCAGGCCCACCCCCTGCTGCTGGAGGTCGCACGAACCGGCGTCAAGCCCGTTCACAAGATCCTTGCCGTCCGCGGCTGCATCCGCCTGGCAGGCCTGGTGAAGGACCAGCCGGCGCAGGCGAAGATGCTGACAGCCGTCGACCCGCTGGTCCAGCGGAGCGATGAAAAGAAGCTCCTGCTCAGCGCGTGGGGACGCCTGGGCACGCCGGCAGCCCTGGACTACGTGGTGCGGTTCGTGGACGACCCCAACGTGCAGATGGAGGCCGCCGACGCCGCCATCAACATCGCCGGCACGATCGGCGGGAGCAACCCCGCCGCGGCGCGGGCGGCCCTGAAGAAGGTGCTGGCCGCCGTGAAGAACGAGCATCTGCGCGAACGGGCAGAGCAGGCCCTGGCGGCGCTGAAATAGCCGCCCTCCGGGACGGGGATGTCTCCGCCGACGCGCGACGTATAATCAGCGACCCTTGGGAGATCGCGTATGGTCCGATACCGAAACCTCATGGCGGCGATGATAGCCCTCTTGATCCCGTACTGCCCCGCCTGGACCCAGGGCCGAGCTGCCACGCGCCCGGTCCGTCCACGGGCGCCCGAGCCCGTGCTGGGGCAGCCGGCGCCGGACTTCCAGCTTCACCCCTTGGAGACTGTGAAGGACAAGGACGGCAACGAACGGTCGCAGGTGAGCGACCGGAACGTCCGCCTGTCGAGCTTCAAAGGCAAGAAGCCCGTCTGCCTGGTCTTCTCCAGCTACACCTGACCCCCCTTCCGGCCTCACGCGAAGGCCATCGAGAACCTGTACGAGGCGTACGGGAACAAGGTCGAGTTTTTCCTGGTCTACATCCGCGAGGCGCACCCGAAGGAAGACAAGCGAGTGCCCAAGGGGACGCCCCCGGCCAGCCAGCCCAAGACGCTCGAAGAGCGGGCCGCCCTGGCCGACAAATGCATGCGCGAACTCAAGCTGACGCTGCCGGTCCTTCTGGACGACATGGAGGGCACCGCCGAGAAGGGCTATAGCGGCTGGCCCGACCGCATCGTGCTCGTCGGCGTTGACGGGCGGATCGCCTATCCGGGCCGGCGCGGGCCGGGCGGCTTCAAGCCCGCAGAGGCGGAGGCGGTGCTCAAGGAACTGGTAGCCCGTAGCCGGTAGCCAGTGACCGGTAGCGGGCAGCCCGTAGTCAATGTCCGGCCCCGCCAGCCGCTCGGCCGTCCATCCTGATTACCGGCTACTAGCTACAGGCTACTGCCTCTAGGCGAATTCCAGCGGCAGGGCGTTGGGGGTGATGCCGGCCTGGTGGGAGCGGCCGAGGAACTCTTCCAGGGCCTTCTGGCCGCGCTCGCCCATGTCCAGGGTGAGGTCGTTGACGTACATGCCGATGAAGCGGTCAGCCTGCTCGACGCCCAGATCGCGGGCGTAGCGCATGGCGTGGCGGACGCAGTCCTCACGGTTGTCCAGGGCGTAGCGGATGGAGGCCAGCAGCACGGTCTCCAGTTCGCGGCGGACCTGGGGGTCCAGGTCTCGACGGATGGCGTTGAGGCCCAGGGGAAGCGGCAGATCGCCGGTCTTCTGGGCCCACCACTTGCCCAGGTCGGCCACGCAGTACAGGCCCATCTGCTCGTACGTCACCTGGGCCTCGTGGATGATCAGCCCGCACTCGACCAGCCCGCTCTCGACCGCGCTGAGGATTCGGTCGAACGGCAGGAGGCGGGTCTTGAGCCCGGGGCGGAAGAGCTGGAGGGCCAGGAAGGCGCTGGTGGTCGTGCCGGGAATGGCGATGGACACCTTCGGCAGTTCCGCCGGCTGGATCGGCTCGCGCGAGATGATGACCGGCCCGTAGCCGTCGCCGAAACTGCCCCCGCAACGGGTGATCAGGTAGCGGTCGCGGACGTACGCGTAAGCGTGGGCGGAAATGGCGGTGATTTCCATCTCCCCGCGAGACGCGCGGTCGTTGAGGCTCTGGATGTCCTCCAGGACATGCTCGAACCGGAACCGGCCGGGGTCCACCTGTCCGGTGGCCAGTCCGGCGAACATGAACGCATCGTCGGCGTCGGGCGAATGGGCTAGTCGTATTCTCATGGCGACATGCTACCGCCGGCGCGGCGAAAATGAAAGTGGCGCGGCGAATCAAATCGGCGGTCTTGGCGGTCTTCAGTCCAGCCCGAGTTTCCTGAGCACGCGGTCGATGGCCTCGTGCTCGCGGCGCATCTCCTCGATCTGGCGGCGGTGCTCCTGGATGATGGCCGGCGGGGCGTTGTCCAGGAACTCGTCGTCCTGGAGGCGGCGGTCGATCTCCTGGATCATCTGGTCCAGCACGAGGAGCCTTTGGCGAAGCAGTTCGATCCGCTCCTCCTTGGTCGAGGGCTCGTGCAGGACGTTCTGAAGGACGTGTTCGGCCACGAAGATCGGCGTGTTGAACGCGGCGCCCAGGGCGATGGCGTCGCTGGGCCGCGAGTCGATGTCGATGAGTTCGCCGCCGCGGCGGATGTAGAGCGTGGCGATGAAGGTGTGGCTGCGGATGTCGTTGATGACGATCTTCTCGACGTGCCCGCCAAGCCGCTCGATCACGTTGGCCAGCAGGTCGTGCGTCATGGGGCGGGGGGTTTCCTGGCCCTTGAGGCGGCGGTCGATGGCCAGGGCCTCGCTGATGCCGATCATGATTGGGAAGCTGCGGTCGCCGTCCTTCTCCCGCAGAAAGATCACCTGCTGATCGCCCAGCTCGGTAATCAGGATCCGCGCCAGTTCCATCGGAACGTCCATGTCTGCCCTTCCTCGGCGCCCGCCCGCGTCCGCCCGGGGCGCCGCTGCCCCCATCATATCCGCCCGCCGGGGCGATGTCACTGGGCTTTCGGCCCGCCGGACGCCGGGACCGCGCAGCGTCGGCGGCCGTTACTTGGCCGCCGCCGGCGAGGGCCCGTACGGGAAGATCCCCAGCGAGACGACCTGTCCCTGCGGATTGTAGTAGTGGCCGATGAAGGAGCCGCCCGAGACGCTGGTGACCAGCAGGCCGTAAAGGTTGTCGGCCTTCAGGTCCGCCTGCTCCTGCGCGGTGGGCCCGACGCGGTCGAGGTTCTGGGCCTTCTCGAAGTGGGCGTGGAAGAGGCAGAGGGAGTCGCGGGCCAGTCGCAGCACGTCCAGCGTGGGCGCGTAGCGGAGGTCGTTCTCGCCCAGCGCCTTGGAGGGCTCGTAGAGCTGCGGCTCGGCGTGCCCGTTGCGGTAGAAGATCAGCCCGCCCCAGGCGCGAGCCCGGTCGGCGCGGTCGCGCTCGGCCATCACGCCCATGCCCGTCTGCACGTGCGGCTTGCGGAGCAGTTCGTCCAGCAGGTAGAGATTCCACAGGTCGGCCATGCCGAGCTGCGGGGCCTGGCGGTCGAAGTCGGTCACGACGACCTGCTGCGACCGCCGCACGGGCACGTGCTCGCGCCGCACGAGGGCCTGGCTCAAGTGGGCGACCAACTGCTCGCGCGACATCTCCGTCCGCAGCGGGTCGCGGGCTAGGCAGGACAGCAGGTGGAAGTCGCGAATGTTGAAGCGGTAGTTGCCCGAGCGCCGCCAGGCGGCGGCCAGCCGGGCGGCGTCCTCGACCTCCGCGGCGTGCGCGCGGAGGACAACCGAGGCGGTGGACAGCTCGGCCCCGGTGGCGGGCAGGTAGTCGAAATGCCCGATCAGCGCCTGAAGGACCTGCACGGCGTCGGACCTCGCCGTCGTCGCCAGGACCCGCGTCCGCAGGTCCTGCTCGCTCAGGCGGCGGACCAGGATGTCGTAGGCCGCCGACGAGGCGGTAAAGGCGGGATTGCCCAACTCGTCCATGACGACCTGGTCCCATTCCTTGCCCGATATCTGCCGGAGGATCTGGCGGTACCGTTGCTCGTTGGGCGAGTTGGCCCCGCCCTCCTCCGCCCAGATGCGGACGACGTCGGCCAGGGCGTCGGGCAGCGGGTGACGGGTGAGCCAGTCCAGGGCGGTCTGGCGGAGCTTGTCGTTGCCGCTGAGATAGGGCAGAACGCGAGCGAGGTAGCCGGCCAGATTGGGGTAGTCGTTCTTGAGCAGGATGTTGAGGGCGGCTTCGCGAACCCCGGGCGGCGCGTCCGTCTGGGTGAGGACGTCGGCCAGCTGCGCCAGGATGGCCGGGTCGCGCCCGGCCAGGTGGGCGACCAGTTCGAGCGACTTGACACGTTCAGGACCGCCGACCGTGCGGTTGAGCGCCCGCTGGAGGTTATGGGCCACCACGACCTGCGTGGGATAGTTCAGGCGCTGCTTGAGCTGGGCCTGGTACTCGGCCACCGTCCGTGGAGGCGGCTGAATGTGGTCGTTGCATCCCCACGCGCCGGCCAGCACAACCAGGCCGGCCACCCATATCGCTGCTGGCGTTCTCAATCCGTCGGCTCCTCTTGGACGAAGGATCCTGCTCCATGCAAGGTCCGCCATTGTAGCAAGCGCCAGCCTGCGGACAAACCCGAATTCCGGTCGGGCAGCCGAACGCCGAACCCAAGAACGCCGAACCCAAGTGTTGCCAACGCATTTGAACGAGGGTATAGTTGTTTTTTACACAGAGCATGACTTTCAGGAGCGCCCGGATGCCTGTTATCTCCTTGTTCTACGGGATTGTTGTCTCGATGTACTTCCTTGACAACAAGCAGCACAAGGCACCTCACGTCCATGTACGGTATCAGGACAACGAAGCCGTGTACTCGATCCCGAATGGCGAGTTGTTGGCGGGGGAATTCCCACCGGCCAAGGCCCGCCTGGTACAGGCCTGGATCGAGATTCACCGGGAAGACCTGCTGGCGAACTGGGAATTGGCCGTGAACGGTCAACAACCGCAGAAGATCGACCCGTTGAGGTAGAGACGATGCACATGTTGCCGCGCGTACAGTCCGTCAAAGCCTTGCCCGAGTATCGACTGGAACTCACGTTCACCAGCGGGGAGATCGGGATATACGATTGCCGCCCCTTGCTGCACTTTGGCGTGTTTGCCGAGTTGCAGGATGAAGAGTATTTTCGCCAAGTCGAACTGGTCAACGGCACGGTGGCTTGGCCGCACGACCAGGATATCTGCCCGGATACGCTGTACGCAGAGTCGCAACTGGTGAAACCAGAGACGGCTCCCAGCAAAGGCTGACCTCGCGTGGCCACGCCGTTCTCCGGGCCGCCGATTGCGGGGACCCTGGTCTTACCCGCATCTACACCCCGAGGTCCTTCTTGGCGGTGCGGAAGGCGTCGACGGCGAAGCGGAGGTCGTCCTGGCTGTGGACGGCCGACACCTGCGTGCGGATCCGCGCCTTGCCCTTGGGCACGACGGGGTAGGAGAAGCCGATCACGTAGACGCCCAGTTCCAGCATCCGCTGGGCCATGCGCCCGGCGAGGGCGGCGTCTCCCAGCATGACCGGCACGATCGGGTGCGTGCCGGGCACGATGGTGAAGCCCGCCTCCTCCATCGCGCCGCGGAACCACGCGGTGTTGGCCTCCAGGCGGTCGCGCAGCTCGGTCGAGGCGGTCAGCAGGTCCATGGAGGCCAGCGAGGCCGCCACGATCGGCGGGGGCAGGGAGTTGGAGAACAGGTAGGGCCTGGACCGCTGGCGGAGCATGTGGATGATCTCCGCCCGCCCGCTGGTGTAGCCCCCGCTGCCGCCGCCCAGGGCCTTGCCCAGGGTGCCGGTGATGATGTCCACCCGCCCCATCACGTCGCGGTACTCGTGCGTGCCCCGCCCGCGCGAACCCATGAAGCCCACCGCGTGCGAGTCGTCGATCATCACCAGCGCCTCGTACCGGTCGGCCAGGTCGCAGATCGCCCCGAGGTCCGCGATGATGCCGTCCATCGAGAACACGCCGTCGGTCACGATCAGGCGGAACCGCGCCGACGAGGCCTCCTGGAGACGGGCCTCCAGGTCGCCCATGTCGTTGTTGCGGTAGCGGAAACGCTGGGCCTTGCACAACCGAACGCCGTCAATGATCGAGGCGTGGTTCAACTCGTCGGAGATGACCGCGTCCTCCGGGCCCAGGATCGTCTCGAAGAGCCCGCCGTTGGCATCCCAGCACGAGGAGTACAGGATGGTGTCGTCGGTGCCGAGGAAGCCGGTCAACGCCGCCTCCAGTTGCTTGTGGATCTCCTGCGTGCCGCAGATGAACCGCACGCTGGCCATGCCGTAGCCCCACCGCTCCAGGGCGTCGCGGGCGGCCGCCAGCACCCGCGGATGATTGGCCAGGCCCAAGTAGTTGTTGGCGCACATGTTCAGCAGGTCGCCCCGCCCGGCGGCGGCCACGCGGGCCTGCTGCGGCGTGCTCAGCACCCGCTCGCCCTTGAACAGGCCGGCGGCGCGGATTTCATCGATCTGCGAGTCCAGGTGTCTCTTGAACGTGTCTTGCATCATGGCATGTCCACCTTCCCGGCAGGACAGGCGTCTGGCCCGTCCCGGCTGTCTGTCAGTCTTATCCGCGACAGGCGGGCCGCCTGCCGCACCGCACGCGTCATCCTTCGCGCCAGGTCAGGACGACCTTGCCGCTCTGCCCGGTCTGCATGACCTCGAAGCCCTTCTCGAACTCAGTGTAGTGGAGGCGGTGCGTGATGACCGGCGTGATGTCCAGGCCGGACTGGAGCATGACGGTCATCTTGTACCAGGTCTCGTACATCTCGCGTCCGTAGATGCCGCGGATGGTGAGCATGTTGAAGATCACCGTCTGCCAGTCGATGGCCACCTGGCCGTTCGGGATGCCGAGCATGGCGATGCGTCCGCCGTGGCACATGTTGGCGAGCATGTCGCGGAAGGCGGCCGGGTTGCCGGACATCTCCAGGCCCACGTCGAAGCCCTCGCGCATGTGGAGCTTCTTCTGGGCGTCGGCGATGCTCTCGCTGCGGGCGGCGACCGCGAGGGGGGCGCCCATGCGCCGGGCCACGCCCAGGCGGTAGGGGGGGACGTCGTCGTCAGCGGCGGCCGCCCCTACCGCC
>Ga0116149_1000896_pt1 | contig 37901 bp, 25 predicted proteins | sample AD_UKC057_MetaG_FD_89787 | JGI IMG/M metagenome (GOLD analysis project Ga0116149, IMG submission 89787) | Active sludge microbial communities of municipal wastewater-treating anaerobic digesters from USA - AD_UKC057_MetaG | ecosystem: Engineered > Bioreactor > Anaerobic > Digestate | place: USA...
AAGGTGTTGTAACAGTGCGGACAGGTCACCAGAATTCTGTTGAATGCATAGCGGCCAAGGGTTTCCATAATTTCGCCCGTTGCCGTTTGATACAGGTATTCATTACCGAGCCGCCGGGCACTTTCGCAGGTGCAGCGTTCTTCATTACCGAGGATGGCGAAATCCACACCGGCAGTATGCAGAATCCGGGCAACAGCAACGGAAACTTTTCGGCTCCGGTCATCGTATGAACCGCTGCAGCCCACCCACCACAGGATATCCGCCTTTTTTTTATCCGCCATGAGGGGAACATCAAGCCCTTCAGCCCACTTCGCCCGTTCGGCCTGGGCAAAGCCCCAGGGATTTCCGGCCACCTCCATATTGCGGAAAGTAACGGCGGCCTCCTGGGGAAAATCGGCTTCCACCAGCGTCAAGTAAGTCCGCATATCGGTGAGTTTATCCACATGTTCTATGGACATGGGGCAGTGCTGCACGCAACTGCCGCAGGTTGTACAGGCCCAGATAGCGTCCTTTGCGACAGCGCTGCCGATAAGCGCCGGACGCTCGGCGGCTTCGTCCCCTTTATCCTCACGGCCGGACAAAAGGAATTTCGGCCCCACCTTCAGCAGATGCGCTTTGAGGTCGACAATAAGTTCTTTGGGGTTCAGGGCCTTGCCGGAACTGGCCGTGGGGCAGTAGTCGCGGCAACGACCGCATTCAATACAGGCATACAAATCCAGGTTCTGTTTCCAGGTGAATTCCTCGATTTTCGAAACGCCGAACGTTTCCGCCCCTTCCTCTTCCATATCCAGTTTCCGCATTTGCCCCACCGGGCGGGTACGCCTGAAAACAAGATTCAACGGACCTGCCACCAAGTGCAGGTGTTTGGTGGGAATAACCAACAAGACAATGAGCATGAGGTGCATGAGAGCATCGCACCACCATGCGATATGGGCGATTACCAGCAGGGGAAACGGTTCCATATCCATAAAAAGCACCGCGAGCCGACTGGCAACGATATGGTACTCCCCTTCTTTTTCGGCACCGAGGGCAATCCCGGTCGCATTGGCAAACAAATACGCCGCCATGGCGCCCCCTATAAAGAAAAATACAATCGCGGACTCCGCGGACCGTGGTGTCAGGCTTTCCGGACGAAAGAGATAGCGCCGAACCGCCAGCCCAACCACGCCGACCAGAATCAGCAGCGCGAATACGTCGGCGAGCGCGGTATAGTACTCGGCGAATCGTGTATTACCGAGGAGATGAAATCCGGGGATAAACGCCCCCGTAAAGTGATTCACCGTATTGACGGCAAACACGAAGAATCCCCAGACAATCAGGAGATGCAGCGCTCCCGTGACGGGCTTGCGCAGTACGCGACGCTGCAGGGACACGTCCAGTATCATGTTGGCGATATTTGAAAACAGGTTTTTCGTACGATGGTCCGGATCGGGTTTTCCCGCACGAATCAACCGTGCCAGCAGGGATATACGTTTGATACAGTAGGTGACAAAGGCTGCCAGCACCATTCCGAAGATCAGTTTCTCAATAAGCGTAAGCAAGAAAGAATCCTCTCCCTGGGTTACTATCGATATTCGTGGATACTCACAAACGCGCTTTCACCATTTCAGATGATGCCGGAACAGACTTCTGAGGGTTACTATCTTGACCGGATGTCAGTTTCCGTTCCGGATTTTCCTGACCTCTCCTATCAATATGGGAACAACTTCAAACAGATCGCCGACAATGCCATAATCGCAATTTTTGAATATGGGCGCTTCGGGATCGTTGTTGATGGCTACTACCGTTTTCGCCGTGCGCATTCCGGCCAGATGCTGAATGGCGCCGGAGATACCGCAGGCAATATAGAGATCAGGACAAACCACCTTTCCGGTCTGGCCGACCTGATGGGATGCGGGGATCCATCCCGCATCCACGGCGGCACGGCTGGCGCCAAGAGCGGCGCCCAAAGCATCGCACAACTCCTGGAGCACCGGCCAGTGCTCCGGGCCCCTGATACCCCTGCCACCCGATACTACGATTTTTGCTTCGGTAAGTTCGATGGTGCCGACGAGTTCCGAAACCACCTCCTGGATTACCGAACGTAAGGTTGCCTGGGGCCTATCGCGTTTAACGACCTGCGGCAACGCTTCGCCGTTTCGTTCGATTGGCGTCACATTGGGCCGCAGAGAAACAACCGCCGGCGTAGCGGTCAGCATCACTTCTGACATTACCTTGCCGGCGTAAATCGGCTTTTCCGCCTTCAAACCGTTTTCCCAATGCAACCCGACAGCGTCCTGAATCAATTCCGCCCGGAGCCGCGCCGCGGCGGAGGCACAAAGTTCCTTGCCGAGCGCGCTGGCAGGACCGATAATCACTTTCGCCCCCAGGTCTTGCGCCAGGCCGCAGAGGATCGGCACATACTGTTCATTAGAATAGTGACGGAGTTCTTCGTGCTCACAGGCATATAGCGTTTCTATGCCGATACCTGCGAGGGACGGCAGGACCGCATCCACCGATGCACCGATATAGAGCCCGTGAAGGGGCATGCCGGATGCCTCGGATACTTTTTTTGCCGTACTTGCCGCCTCCAGGCTACACGACCGCACTGCCCCGCGCTGTTCAAGGATAACAAGAATACACATAACCACCTCCTGTTAAAGCACTTTTTCTTCTTCATGAAGGGCACGAACCAGCAATTGCACCTGTTCTGCCGCTTCTCCCGTGAGTATCTGGCACCGGCGATTCTGGCGGGGCAGCGACAGGCGTTCAACCGCCATGCCGGGCGCCGGCGATGCCGCATCCAGCGCCAAATCCGAGGCAGCCAACTCCTCTATCGGCTTGCGTTTCGCTTTCATGATATTGGGCAGCGTAGGATAGCGGGGCGTATTCAAACCTTTCTGCGCGGTAAACAGCGCCGGCAGTTCAAAGCAAAGGCGATAGCATCCCCCCTCCACCTCGCGCTCCACAAGGGCCTTGCCTGCTTCCAAAACAAACTTCGTGATGCAGGACGCGTGCGACATCCCCAGCAATTCGGCGACCCGCTCAGGCACCTGGGAACCATCACAATCCACCGCCTGCTTGCCCGCGAACACCAGCTCCGGAGCAAGGCGTTTCAATCCGGCGGCCATCACTTCGGCGAGCGCCCTGGCGGTCAACCCTTCCACGCCGGTGATGTGCATGCCCGAATCCGCGCCCATGGCGAGGCCCGACCGTATCGTGTCTTTGCACTCCGACGGCCCTGCGCTGATAATAACCACTTCGCCGCCGACCTCGTCCCGCAATCGTATCGCTTCTTCCACCGCATGTTCATCATAGGGGTTCATCACAAAAGTAAGGCCGGATAGATCCACTGTTTTGCCATCTTCCCGGATGGTAAACACGGATGCCGTATCCGGGACGCGTTTGACCAGCACCGCAATTTTCATGGCCGTTTTTTCCTTTCCCCAGGTGGGATTGCTATAATAACTACCATTTGGTAGACAATAATAACACATTCGGTAGAAGCCGTCAAAAAGATATCCTGTGAACAAGCGGGGTGGTCCTTTTTTTTACTTCGGTCATTCCCCGTGTAAAATAGAGACAATATCCGTGCGGGCGGGTCGGGAGTTCCTGATGAAAGAAACAGACTTGGATAATGAACATGGAACCGTAAAAGAACGGATCCTGAAAGAAGCGCTGTATCTGTTCTCCGAACGGGGATTCGAAGGTGCCTCCCTGCAATCGATAGCCGATGCCGTCGGCATTCAGAAGCCCTCCCTGATCTATCACTTTCCCTCCAAAGAGGATCTGAGGCGGCACGTCCTTGAGTCGCTGGTCGCTTACTGGAAGAATGAACTGCCGAGAATTCTGACGCCTGCGGACAGCAGCTCCGACCGTCTCGTGTCGACCATGACTTCCCTGATCAATTTTTTTGTGGAGGACCTCAATCGCGCGCGTCTCGTGGTACGCGAACTGCTTGACCGGCCGGAAGAGACGTTTGCCCTGTTGAGTGAACAGTTCAGCCCCTGGACACGACTTATCGGCGATTATCTGCGCATGGGACAGCAGAGCGGCCTGTACCGCAAAGACGTTGCCCCGGAATCCTTTATCGTGCAGGTGCTGGTGATGGTCATCGGTACCGTCGCCATCGGCGGCGCGACCTCAGGACTGGTCAGCACGGAGTCTTATACCCCCCGCGGACTCTTGATCAAGGAACTGGTACGCATTGTCCAAGCCTCATTATACAGCGAACAGCCCTAGAGTATTGTATCGGACAGTTCTGTCTGATTGGTTTGACCGGACAGGTCGAACGGATTTGTGAAACGCTCCATTAAGCATCCGGAGGACACGTCGAAATGAATCAACCCTGTATTACCATCATCATGGGTATTGGCCTTGTTTTTCTGGTCGCGGGGGCAGTCGGCGGCGAAGAGATTTCAACGAGTACCACCTTCCTTTCCCTGGATGGCGGTGGGTGGGTGGTGGCAGCGGACCCGGACAATACGGGACGTGATGCCGCCTGGTGGACCGCGCCGCGTCCGGAGGCGCAACCGCTGCGCGTTCCGGGCATTTTACAGGAGGCGTTGCCGGGATACCACGGGGTGGCCTGGTATTGGCGGGAGTTCACACCGCCGGCCAATCCCTATGAAAGCGGACGCTGCCTTCTCCGCTTTCATGCCGTGGATTACCTGGCAGAGGTCTGGTTGAACGACACGCCCGTGGGCGGTCACGAAGGCGGCGAAACACCCTTTACATTCGACATCACCGAAGTACTGTTGCCCAGTCAAACCAACCGGCTCGCAGTGCGGGTGTTGAACCCCACGGATACACCCATTGATGGCATCGTTCTGAAGCAGACTCCGCACCGGAATAAGGGCGCGGCCGGTATCGTGGTCGGCGGCTCCTATAACAGCGGCGGCATTGTCGAACCGGTGGAAGTCTTCTGGACGCCCGCTGTCCGTATCGAGGATGTGTATGTGCGGCCGGACTGGAAAACGGGCTTGGTACGGGTACAAACGACCGTCATCAATGCCGGCCCGGATCCAGTGGAAGGTCAATTCCAGTTGAATATCGCACCCGCGCTCGAGAGCCCTTCCGTCGCTTCGCTGGCATTCATACGCGACCTGCCCCCGGGCAGCAACGTCCTTGAATCGGAGCTGAAGATTGAAAACCACCGGCTGTGGCAACTTGACGACCCTTATCTGTATCGCCTTTCAGCGCGGGTGGCGCCGACGCCCCTGGCAGGCTATCCGAACACACAGACTCATGAATACTTTACCCGGTTCGGGTTCCGGGATTTCCGCGTAGAAAAGGGCTATTTCCGGCTGAATGGCAAGCGCATCTTCGTAAAAAGTTCCCATACGGGCAACCACTGCCCGGTGGGCGCCATCCTGCCTCCGGACAGCGCCAAGGACCTGCTGCGAAAGGACTTGCTATACGCGAAGTCCCTCGGCTTCAACATGATTCGCTTCATCGCGGGCATGGCCCATCCCTATCAACTGGATGTCTGTGATGAAATCGGGCTGATGGTCTATGAGGAGAACCTTGCGGGCTGGTGCCTGGAGGATTCCCCGGCCATGGCGGCCCGCTTTGATTTTAGCCTGCGTGAAATGGTACTGCGTGACCGGAACCATCCAAGCCTGACCATCTTCGGGCTGATGAACGAGGTGGGCAACGGGCCTGTGGTGCAACACGCCATTGCCAGCCTGGGAATGCTGCGTTCTCTGGATGATACACGCCTGATCTTACTCCAGAGCGGCCGCTGGGACGGCCAATACCACATCGGCTCCGTGTCAAATCCCGGCAGCGCGCAGTGGGAACATGTCTGGGGCGTGGAAAGCCAGGAATATGCCGGCACGGCCGGGAACGGGCCTTTTGGCGGTTATTTTACAGGCGCGGGCGATGCCCATGTCTACCCGGGAACGCCCCATACCCCGGAAATTGAAGCGGGCATACGTACCCTGGGCAGCGACAGCAAGCCTGTGTTCCTGTCGGAATACGGCATCGGCAGTCTGATGAATGCCATACGCGAACTTCGTTATTATGAACAGCATGGTGCGAATCGGGCGTGGGATGATTTTAAGTACTTCAAACAGACGGAGGAGAAACTGGTTGCGGCCTGGCAGCAATTCGGCATGGACGGTGTCTATGCCTTTCCTGAGGAAATGCTTCGGGCCAGCCAGGAACTCCATTGCCGCCAGCGCCTGTTGGGGTTTAACCTGATCCGGTCCAATCCGAAAATTTGCGGCTACAATCTGACCGGCATCCTGGACCACGGGTATACCGGGGAAGGCCTGTGGACCTTTTGGCGGGAATTCAAACCGGGAATCGCTGACGTGCTTCAGGACGGTTTCTCTCCCTTGCGCTGGTGCCTCTTCGCCGCACCCATGCATGGGTACACAGACCGCCCCGTCAAGGTGGAGGTGATCCTGGCCACGGAAGACGCCCTGAAGCCGGGCGCATACCCGGTGTTCATGCGCATTCTCAGCCCCGCCGGTGTGGCTTGGGAGCGCCGGACCGAGGTGGTCGTACCTGAGCCCACAGAGGGAGAAGACGGTCCCCTCGCCATTCCCGTGTTCGCGGAAGACCTTTCTTTGTCCGGCCCGGGCGGCCAGTATACCCTGGCGGTTACCATGGAACAAGGCGGCGCGCCCTCGGGCGGACGGCTGGCCTTTTATCGCTCGGAGCCGCCCCGCGCGCCCCAGCCTGTAACTGTGGTGGGTATGCACCTGGACCCACGCGTCACGGAGTGCCTGGCAGGCAGAGGCGTTACAGTCGTTCCCCTGGATAACACGCAGGCGGACACGCGCCAGGTCATACTCATCGGCGACATGAACGATTCGAACACCGATACTGCGGCAAGGACCGGCCTGCTGGAGCGTATTGCCCGGGGAAGTGTGGCTTTCTTTTTGAAGCCGGAGGCGTTCCAGAAGGGAGACGCACCCACCGGATGGCTGCCTGTAAAGAACAAGGGTGGCCTCACCCATTTCTCGGACTGGCTCTACCACAAGGAATGCGTTGCGAAACGACATACCCTGTTCGAGGGCCTGCAATCCCGGGGCATCATGGACTGGGATTATTACGGGCCAATCATCACCAACAAATTCTTTGAGGGGGGTGACATTCCAGAAGACATGGCCGCTGCCGCCTTTGCCGTCTGTCATTCCAGCCGTCCCGACGGTTTCGCGGCCGGTGTCATGCTCGGGGTATACCCCTTCGGTGAGGGAAAGATTATCGTGAACACCTTCACTATACTGGACAACATAGACCGGCATCCGGCGGCGGACAGGATGCTGCTGAACATGGTTGCTTACGGCTCGGCAAACACGGGGCACCCGGCGGTTCCGCTTCCGGAGTCCTTTCCTGCCATGCTGAAGGAACTCGGCTATTAACGTAAGAGTATTTCATGCCTTATCTACAAGGCATCCAGGGCACACTGTGCAAAGTGGTCCGGCATGCCCGGCACACACCCTTATCCCAGGATGGCATCCGCTTCTTCGAGGTCCACGTCCATAACATAGCGAATGCCGGATATTTCGGACGCTTCACGCGTCAACGCGGCGATGTCATTACGCTCGAGATAGGGCAAAGCAAATTTGCGGCTGCCCGCCATCAATTGACGAAGCCCCTGTCCCAGGCGTTCATAATAGGTATAAAGTCCCAAGGCGCCTGTGGGCACTTTTTCAAAGACCGCATCTGACAGTTTTTCACGCAGTTCCACCGCCGTCACGAAGATGTCATCCTTGGAACTACCGAAGCGGGAGACATAGACCGGCACCTGCCTGGCGTCAATGGTGCGGCCGATGGTTTTGCCGACCATGGCGGCGGCAATGGGCGCACGCGCCATGCCGACAAGTTTCACATAGGGCGCACCAAGCGCGAGCGCTTTATAAATCTGGTCCTCGAAGGAGAACCCACCGGCCACAGCCAGCGCCGGAAGATAGTCGCCACGTTCATCGAGGCGTTTGGCATATTGGTAAAGAAGGGAATGCAGGTGCACCGGCGGCACCCCCCATTCATTCATCATGCGCCAGGGGCTCATGCCGGTACCGCCGCCGGCCGCATCCACCGTCAACAGATCCAGTTTATAGCGGGAGGCAAAGAGGATCGCGCGCGCGAGGTCCGCGGGGCGGTAGGCACCTGTCTTGAGGAAAACATATTTCGCGCCCACTTCGCGCAATTGCTTGACACGCGCGGCAAAGGCCTCCTCCTCCACCATGCCCACGCGGGAATGCCGCTCAAAGGCCTTGAACGCGCCATGCTCAAAAGCCTTGATTATGGCCGGATCGGTGGGGTTGGGAAGCACCACATAGCCGCGTTCATGCAGGAGTTGCGCTTTCTTGAGGTCGTCAATTTTCACTTCGCCGCCGATGTCCTTGGCGCCCTGTCCCCACTTCATTTCCACGCACTGCACCTTAAGTTCCTGAATGGCGTATTCCAGCACACCCAGCTGGCTGTCTTCCACATTGGCCTGAACGATAATGGCGCCATACCCGTCCCGCTGGTTATCCTGGAATAACTTGACCCTGCGCTTCAGGTCAACCGTATCCACGACGCGGCCGTTCTTGATGACCGCTTCGTTGTCCATACCCGCGACATTCTCGCCGATGGTAAGCCCCGTTCCGGCGATAGCCGACCCGATGGCCAGCCCGTCCCAGTTGTTCTTGGCGACATCGGTGGAACCGATACCCGGTATATGCCAGGGATAGCGGTATTTAAGCCCCTTGTCGTGTCCGAAGTGCACTTCGAGATTTACGGCGGGGAATACGGCCTTATTGCTGTCAGCCTCAATGCCGTGGGCGCCCACGGCCGTGCCCATGATGTTGAAATGGGAATAGTCCACGGGATACGTCTTTTCCGCGGCCGTGGTGATCACGCCGAAGGGCTGCGGATAGAGTACCTCGTGCCCGCGATAGGCGGATTTTCCGACCTCGCACATGCCGATGCACCCGTCCACACAGGTTACGCACAAGCCTGAAGTGGGCACAATAGAGTCAGTGGTGCGGTTTTTAGTCAGAGTGGCCGCGGAATGATTCATTTTAGATAAGGTATTCGACATGGTCTTCGCTTTCCTTTAACCGGTCAATCTTTTTTTATTTCACAGGCAACACAAGGCGCCATATAACACATCATGTCATCGTAGGGGTCTTTTTCAACACAAGGCGGTGAAATGTTCGCACACCCGCCGCAAATAGCCTTGTCCGGTTCCGTATAGGTGCACCGTAACTGGCATGCAGGACAAACATACATACAGCCGCCGCAGAGTCGGCACTCTTCCGAGTGGACATCAAAGGGGGTGCCGATGCTGCGTTTTTCGCCGCGGCCGCGGAACCCGATGGCTTTTGCCATCATCTGTTCTTCGCACATGCGCACGCACAGGCCGCACAAAATACAATCCTCATGTTCCTGGCGGAAACGCTGTTGGCGGATGTCATGTTCAGATGCCAAATCCTGGATGACTTTGGATTGGGGGCAGGAAGCCAGCAGCAACTCCAAGACCATCTTGCGCGCGCGAAGCACCCGGGCCGAAGCGGTACGGACAACCAGTCCCTCCTCAACGGGATAAGAGCAGGAGGAGACGAGTTTGGACCGCGGCGCTTCGCCGATTTCCACCACGCACAGCCGACAGGCACCGTAGGGGGAAAGGCCTTCCATGTGGCACAGGGTGGGAATCGGAAATCCGAAGAAGCGGGCCGCCTCGAGTATGGTCATACCCGCTTCGACCGATACCGTCAGGCCGTTGAGGGTCATATGTATCATTCCATTCATAACGTTAGACAACCTCCACGGCATTGAATTTACAGGCGCTCCGGCAGTTGCCGCATTTGATGCATTTCGAGGCATCGATGGAATGCCGTTCTTTCCGTTTTCCGGCGATGGCTTCGGTCGGACAATTCGACGCGCACACCCCGCAGCCGGTGCAATTTTCATTGATGGAATAGGTGATCAGCGCTTTGCAAACCCCGGCGGGGCAGCGGCCATTCCCGATATGTTCCAGGTATTCCTCGCGGAAATACCGCAGCGTGGACAGCACCGGGTTCGCCGCGGTCTGGCCCAGGCCGCACATGGTGGTATCCTTAACCACCAGCGCGAGTTCTTCCAGCAACTCCAGTTGTTCCTTTCTGCCCCGTCCTTCTGTAATGTCCTCCAGTATTTCATACATGCGCTGGGTGCCTTTGCGGCAGGTGTAGCATTTCCCGCAGGACTCATCCTTGAGAAAACCCATGAAATATTTCGCCACATCAACGATGCAGGTATGATTGTCCATGACAATCATGCCGCCCGAACCCATGATGGAACCCGCTTTGGCGAGGCTGTCATAGTCGATGGGAAGGTCGAAGCGGGAAACGGGAATACATCCGCCGGAGGGTCCTCCGGTCTGAACCGCCTTGACGCTGGCGCCATCCACCGCCCCACCGCCGATATCGTAAACTATCTCCCGGATGGTAATGCCCATGGGCACTTCCACCAGCCCCGTGTTCTTGATTTTGCCCACGAGGCTGAAGACCTTGGTGCCCGCGCTGCCTGAAGTTCCGGTACCGGCATAATTTTCCGCCCCTTCCAGCATAATCAGAGGGATGTTGGCCCAGGTCTCAACATTATTGATGCACGTAGGTTCGCCATGAATACCCTGTTGTATGGGAAAGGGCGGACGCTGTCTCGGTTCACCCATTTTCCCTTCGATAGACCGGATCAACGCCGTTTCTTCGCCGCACACGAAAGCGCCCGCGCCTTGCACGATTTGGATATCGAAACAAAACTCCGTTCCCAAAATATGGTTGCCGAGCAGCCCCTGTTCATAGGCCTGTTCCAGGGCGGTCCTCACGTGCGCAATGGCCAGCGGATATTCATTCCGGATATACAGAATTCCCTGGGTCGCCCCGGTCGCATAAGCGCCGATCAGCATTCCTTCCAGAATACAGTGCGGATTGCCTTCCAGAATGCTGCGGTCCATGTAGGCACCAGGATCGCCTTCATCCGCGTTACACACGAGAAATTTATGTTCCCGCCCGGGTCGCTTCGCGAGGAGCCGCCACTTGACTCCCGTGGGGAATCCCGCCCCACCGCGCCCGCGCAGCCCGGACCGGACAACCTCTTCCACCACCCAGTCCGGATTGCCTTTTTCCACAACCTTGACGAGAGCGGCATACCCTCCGTTTTCAATATAACTTTCCACGCGCACCGGATCGATTTTTTCGTTGCGCCCCATGATTTTCCGAAGCTGTTTACGGTAGAACGGCAGGTCTTCCATGCGTGCGACGGGCTTTCCCGTATCGGGGTCCGTCCAAAGCAGGTCGGTAACCACTTCTCCGCAGGCCACAGCCTTTACCAGTCGGCCCACCTGTTTCACCGCAACCCTCGGGTAAAACGTGCCCTCGGGCTCCACCAGCAATGACGGCTCCAACTCACAGAAGCCGTGGCACCCGGTAACACGCATCGCAACCTGGGCCGCGGTGTCCTCATCGTGCATTTCCGCCTGGAGCGCCTCAATTAGTTTCTGTGCACCGCTGGCCAGGCCGCACGCACCGGCCGAGACAACGATAGTGCGATGGTCAGCCTTACGCCCCTTGGCGAGACGTTGCTGAAAGGTTTTAAATACTTCTAATGAATCCAATGGCGGAGCCAATCCGCACCTCCTTTATATCGTTGTTACTTCTTCCATCTCCCGTCCGAGAGCGACCGCAACACTCGCTCCCAGGGAATCCGCTTCTTCATCCGGTTTCCTCGCGGCCTTCAATATCCTCCTGACATCGGAGGGGCACACCTTGGTGGAGGGGGCGTTGCCCATTGTGACAATGGGCCCCAGCGCGCACGCGCCAAGACAATTCACGGTTTCCAGGGAGAAATTGCCGTCCGGCGTCGTTTCGCCCGGGCGGATGTTCAACTGTCGCTCAAATTCCTCCACAACCATTTGTGCCCCGCGAACGTGGCACGCGGTACCCAGGCAAACGCAGACGTGATGCTTCCCGCGCGGATGCAAACTAAAGGCCCGGTAAAACGTGGCCACCCCGTAAATATCCGCCAGGGAAGTACCGGTGGCGGATGCCACGATGCGCAAGGCTTCTTCGGGCAGGTAGCCAAATACATACTGGATATCCGTTAAGACGGCAATCATGCCGCCCCAGCCGTCCTCATGTTTACGGACAATGTCCAGAACTTTTTCCGCATTCACCTGCGTTTCCATGGCATCTCCTCCCGGACTCTTCGTCCTGAATTTGAATCGCTTTCAACAATATTCTTCACAATGCCAAACACCGCCCTCGCACTGGCGCAACATGCAGTGCCCCCTGTTTTTACAATCCCCGCACAAGCCATAAGCCCGACCTGAATCCATTAATTCAGGCGCATCCACACCGCACGCAGTCAACCCGTCAACTGCGTCAAAGCCCATAAACGAATCGCAAGACAAAATAATCTCCCCCGTCTCGTTCGGGATGGTACATAGGGCGGCTCGCACGCATCGGGCGCACAAGGCCTCGCTTACAGAATTATTCATCTTGGATATGCTTTCATAAGCTTTTTTTGTTTTTTAGCAAATAATGTGCCAATGAGATGATTTAAACGTCCTACCGAAAAATGGCCTGAAAAAAGCAAAAAATGGAACGGACTAGAGCAAGGAGTATGCGAGTAGGACTGGGGAAATTTTGTTCAGCGGGGAATTCTTACCCACCTCTAGCCGCAAGGCGTTTAACCATCCCTGCGGAGGGTTAAACCATCGGGGCATTGTCCTGAGAGGGACTGCCCGGGTGCGAATCAGCCAACTTCGCACGGAGGGTTTTACGGTCAATGCCGAGAATTTCGGCGGCACGGGTTTTGTTGCCACCGACACTCACAAGGATACTTCTGATGTAATCCGCCTCCACTTCGGCCAGGCTGCGGTTCAGCGGCATTTTTCCCGGGGCGGAAAAGCGCATGAGTTTGGGCAGGTCGGGCACATCGATAAGCTCGTGCTCCGTCATCAGAATCAGGCGCTGAATCACGTTTTCGAGTTCACGCACGTTTCCTGGCCAGTCATAATTCCGCAACACACGCAGCGCGTCTTCGGAAAAGCGGGTTTGGGGACGATTGAACTCGGAGGTATAGCGGTTGATAAAATGGGAGGCCAGCAGCAGGATATCATCTCCCCGCTCCCGAAGGGCGGGCATGGCAATGGTCAATACATTCAGGCGATAAAACAAATCCTTCCTGAACATGTTTTTTTTCATAAGGGCGGCGAGGTCTTTATTCGTTGCGGCCAGGATTCTGACGTCCACCTTGCGTGCCCGGTTGGAACCGACCATGCAGATTTCTTTTTCCTGGAGTACCCGCAATAATTTGACCTGCATGGAGGCGCTGGTTTCACTTATCTCGTCGAGAAAGATGGTTCCCCCTTCCGCCGCGTGGAAAAATCCCGCCCGTGATTCGGTAGCCCCCGTAAAAGCGCCTTTCACATGGCCGAACAGTTCGCTTTCGAGCAGCGAGTCGGGAATTCCGCCGCAGTTGATGGGCACGAACGGGGACTGGGAGCGCACGCTGCCGTAATGGACGGCGCGGGCCGCCAGTTCTTTTCCCGTGCCGCTTTCCCCCGAAATCAGGACGGTTGCCGAAGTGGAGGCCGCCCTGCCGATAGCGTCAAAAATTTTCAACATGGCCCCGGACTCGCCAATCATGCCGTGGGGCAGCGTAGGCGTTTGCATCCAGTAAACGCCATGTGACCGCTGCAGGCGCACCTTGTCCATGGCGCGGCGAACCGCGGCGTAAAGTTCCGCATCGGTAAAGGGTTTGGCGAGATATTCCTCCGCACCGTCTTTGATGGCCTGGACCGCCCCTTCAATGGAAGGGTAGCCGGTGATCATCATGACTTCCGTGTTCCGCAAGTTTTCCCGCACGTGGCGAACGAGGTCCATGCCGCTGCCCCCGGGCATCTTGAGGTCCGTGATGACGAGGTCCACATTAGCTTGTTCAAGATAATACAGGGCGGCGGCGACATGCGATGCCGTTGCTACCTGGTAGCCTTCCCCTGACAGGCTCCGCTGCAAGACTTCACAGGTTGTTTCCGCATCGTCCACGACCAGGATTGTTCCCTTGCCCTTGTTATTGGTCATCCGGGCTCCCTTCCGGCAACCGATGCTGCGGCACGATTGGTAAAAGAACCTCGATACGGGTCCCCCGCCCCGGCACACTATCCATCTGAACGGTTCCATCATGCGACAAGACAATGCCGTGTACCACCGGCAGTCCGAGCCCCGTGCCCTCCCCCACCTCCTTGGTTGTAAAAAACGGCACAAATACGCGTTGCTGAACCTCGGGGCTCATGCCAACACCGGTATCTTCAACGATCAGAGAAACACTGTTTTCCTTTGACCCAGTCTGTATGGATAACCGGCCGCCTTCCGGCATGGCCTGCAAGGCGTTTACAACAAGATTCACCACAACTTGGCGCAGTTGGCCTGCGTCAGCGTCAATCAGCGGCAATTCCGGCTCCAGCGCATATACCACGGTGATGCCGGACTTGGCGCAACGCGCTTCCAGAAAAAACAATCCGTCACGTACCACTTCGTTCAGATTCAGGACTTCTTTATGCGGGGGATCCTGCCGTGCAAAGACCAGGAGTTTCTTGATAATTTCGCGTGCATGTAGCGCAGCCGTTTCAATTTTGGTCAAATCACGCGTTACCGGTACCGGTACGCCGGGACTTTTTCGCGCCAATTCGGAAAACCCGAGAATATTGCCCAGTGGCTCGTTGAGTTCATGAGCCACCCCTGCGGCCAGTAAGCCAAGCGTAGCAAGTCGGTCGGCGTGCCGGAGCTGTTCTTGCAACTGTATACGTTCCTGTTCCGCCTGCTTTCGTTCGACAATAGCGCCAACCTGGCGGGCAACAGCATTTAAAAGATTACGTTCTTCAAGCAGGAATGGTCCTTCATCCAGGTCGGGTTTTTCCTCCAGGTAATGCACCTCAATATAGCCCCGGATTTCTTTTTGTACCCGGATGTCGGCCCGTTGACTGGCAATACCCGCTTTGAATTCAGGCAACGCATACACACAGCCGTCCAAAACGATCCTTGCACGGGTAATTTGGGGATATTGCCATGCCGGCGCCAGGGACATTACGGTCTGTTGTAGAATCTCTTCGACAGAAATACCCGGTTCCCCCGCAATGTCAGCCATACGCAAAAGACAAGTCAGTTCCTTGATGCGCTCCTGCAGTGCGGTCAGGGTAGGGTTATGTTGTTCTGCTGTTGTCATGGTAACGGAACCCGGAAGTAGCGTTTTGCGTCCCCTATTTTAGCGTAGACCGCTTAGAAACGTTGTTGATGCGCAGTGGGCAATAGAGCAAAAGTGTTTTATGCACGTTAAACAAATCGACCGTATTCTGGTTTGGAACCTCTATTTAAAAAAAAGGTTTGGGGAAGTAATATCCACTTTAGGCCCATTCTACGGGACAAATCATGAAGGTCTCAAGGGCAGGTAATAGATTTTACAGATCGTCCGTCCAATCATGCTTTCGAATACGTACCCGGTGCTCTGCTGTTTCTCGCTTTATCGTGTTCACCAATTCCTGGTAGGCGTCATTTTCGGTATCCAGCAAATCGTAAAAACTGTATTCCACCATCAAACTTTCGAACTGCTCTGCAGTACTGGACAACGCTATGATAGTACTGGTTCCTGAAAGGGCTTCCTGCGTAGCCGAGTTTCCGTCATTAAGCGTACTGCGAATCAGTTCAGGAAACACAGTTGTTTTTAGCCGGTATTCGTCGGGAGCCGCCTTAACACAATGTTCAATCTGGTCGATATACGCGGCGTGTTGATGTTCTTGTTCAGCAATGTCAAGCCAGAAGCCTTCCGAGGAAGATACACATTGGGCGCAGGCACGATAAAAGTTTTCCAAGACCAATTCGAGTTGTTTGGATAAGTTTAACAAGTTCAAGATATCGACGTGTTTTGAAGTACTCACAAACCCATTCCTTTCCGCGTATTGTAGATTTCACGATATCTGATTATACCATGTAAAATCCATGCAGACCCAAACGAACCACTTATTATGTTTATTAAAGGGAAACGGTCCAAGAGGGCCCGCTAGGTTTGGTGTTGGAGCGATGGGCGCGAAAACAGGCACAGCCTTTCATGAGCCCTGTGGCTTTCCATATACGATGAAGTTTTGTCGAATCTGGGACTGATATGAGCGACAGAAGCGAGACGGGGCTTGGTATTTTTACGGTATCTATGCTCGTGTTCATACAACAATGTTCGTAGTAGGCTTATCAACTGGAAGCGTTTTCGGTTTTGTACGTCTATTAAGATTTCAAAAGGTAGCCCGGGCAAAAATACAAGAGTTGCACGGCTGAAATAAACGTGATATATTGCGACAAGCCACAGCATAAAATTATGGCATGGACGGGGTTGCCGAACTGTGCGATAGAGGAAAGGTTTGTTTTTTAGTAGATTATCGGGTCGTAACGGCCACAAAAAACAAGAAGTGAACCATGACAAAGACCAAGCATCTCGTCCTTGCGAGGCACGAAGCAATCGCATCGCAAAACGGACTTGCTGCAAGCCAGATTGCTTCGTGCCTCGCAATGACGAGTCTCTGGGTTGCGGGCAACGCCCGCGATAGACAGTGTAACGTGCATCAGGAAAATAAGGAAGTAATATATGTACCGCTTAGTAATCGTTATCGTTTGTGTCTGTGTCGCACAGGTGTCTATAACCGCCTTTGGGCAACCCGCGGATGAATTGAACGCACGGATTGACCTGGTGTTTGATCGTTTTCATAATATTACAGAACCTGCCTTCACGGATGATTTCATCCTGGCAGATGTGAAATTAGACCCGAACTACCCGCGTCGGTTTGATGAATTCAGCGGCGATATTTCCGGCAGGTTTCTGGGCGCCGTTTCCCTGATGTCACGTGGCGTCGAAGATGACACGCAACTGCACCGGCTTACAGCGGAGACATTGAAGCACCAGCGGCAGGACGGACGTTTCGGCGATGGGGGGCTTTCCTTTGCAGCCGCCGATGTGGGCCCGGACCAGATGGCGCTGCTGTGGGGCAACGGCCGGCTACTGGTGGGCCTGCTGGAGTATTACCGGCGCTTTCCCGAACATAAGGAAGTGCTGGACGCATCTGTCCGACTGGGAAATTTTATGTTGCAGGTATTTAACGACTGTGCGACACCGGAAGTCCGGGAACGGGTACGCGGTAAGGCCGCCAACGGGTTTATCTGTTTTACCCAATTCAATGAAGGGCTGGAACTATTATGCCGTGCCACGGGCGATCCCAAATATCGGGATGCCGCGAAGAAGATGGAGCCGCTCCTCGAACCCCGGGGCGAACAACATACCCATGGATACCTTACCACCCTGCGCGGCCACATGATGATTTATGAAAGCACGGGGGAACCGGAGCTGCTCGCAGCGGTAGAAGCGCGGTTTCAGGACTTGATGGATTCCGGATTCATTATGATTAATGGCGGCCTGCTGGAATACTTCAAAGCGGACTACAACCGGGATGAGGGGTGTACAGAGGCGGATTTTCTGCGCCTGTGCCTCCAGTTGTATAAGGCCACTGGCACGGAAATGTATATTGCGCAGGCGGAAACCTGTCTTTACAACAGTTTTTACGCTAACCAGTTTGAGACCGGCGACTTCGGACACCGCTGCTTTGATGGCCGTGGCTATATGCCCCATCAAGGCGCGGCACGGGCCTGGTGGTGTTGCACCATGCACGGACTGCGCGCCTTTCGGGACTTGCTGGACATGATCGTCACGGCAAAATCTGAGCATCCCAAGGATGACGGGCAACCCGGCATCCGGATAAACCTGCTGAAGGAAGGGCGCTGGTCGGCAAATGATATGAAGGTGCGCATCGAGCGCATACCGGAATCCGGCCTGGCTTATCGGATAACCGTGGAGCAGGCGCCCGCCGATTTTCAAACCCTAGCCGTTCGTGTTCCCAATTGGGCGGAGAACATGACGAAGACCGTCCTGGTTGATGGGAAGGCCATTTCAGATGCCAAGGCGGAAGTGGTTTCCGATGGAGACGGGGAACCCCTTTTGAAGGCATATGGACGAAGCGCAGGTCACGGCAGGATCTGGAAAGCGGGAGACGTCATGGAAATCCGCCTCACTTGTGGCCTTCGATTTGTGGACCGAAACAACCGGACTTTCGGACAAAGTGAACTCCCGGAAGAACACCCCGTGGAGGCGGCCGTATTTTATGGCCCCTGGCTGCTGGGAGTCAACGCCCATACCAATCCCATGTTCCACGGGGAACCCTATGCGGACAATATCCTCCTGTTCGGCGATGAAGAGGCCACCCTTGCGGGAATATCGTATGAACCCCAGGCCGACCCCCTGCTGAACGGCCCCCGCCTGAAGTTAAACTATCAGCATAGCGGTTTTCCGGACATCTATACGGTGATGCTGCAGCCGGTCGGCGAACAGACCACGCACCTGCAAACAACCGTATCCTACTGGCATTTGGTAAAACGTGCCGCCGAACCTTGAAACATCATTCCTGTCGAAACTCGTAATAAGAATCCCCGGACGTTGCCGCACGTCTGTGGCAGCGCTTTGAACTCAGTCAACGCAACAACTTTACGAAGAAAGGACACCCATGCAACTCCCGGAACAGTTCGAAAATGTAACCGTACACTGCAAAGCAAATATCTATTTTGAGGGCAAGGTGGCCAGCCATACCCTACAATTTCCCGATGGTTCAAAAAAAACAATAGGCCTCATTTATCCAGGAACCTACCACTTCAACACGAATGCCCCGGAACGGATGGAAATCACGGCGGGAACATGTACCATCCAGCTGGCGGGAAGCACGGAAGAAATGACCTATGCCACAGGCACGTTTTTTGATGTGCCGGGCAACTCCGGGTTTGACATCCATGTTGATAACGGCATTGCGGAGTATATCTGCTCCTATCTGTAATACGAGGTTTAACGGCAATCCAAAATGAATAACCGTACCTGGGAAACAGTGGGATTGCCTCCGGCGCACCTGATAACCATAAACGGTGTATCTAACCCTGAGTCGCGCAGGTGGCTGTTCCCTTTTTTTTGCGAACATGGCATGCAGGGCTAAACGAAGCGGCAGGCGCCATATCCGATAGTCCCTGTGGGCGCTTACGCTCCAGACAGGAGCGCATCCTTATACCCGGCAAGGAGCGGTATCTGCACGAGGAATAAACGTCACGGCCGGGTATTTTGTGGTATGATGACAGTAAGAACATAGTGTATTAATTGACACATCGTCATACCCGAAAGTTGAGGGCCGTTGTCATGACAAAAAGTACCCTTTTGCTCCTCTCGGCGGTGGGAATTCTCGCGGCGCTCCCCTTGGCCGCGGAGTTGCCGCAGGAACCGATTGGCAGCATTACCAATATCGCGGGAGCAGCTCATGTCCTGCGGGCGGAACAGGAACTCGTCGCGGAAAAGGGGTTGCGCCTGTTCGCGGCGGACGTGCTTAGGACCGGCGCGGGCGGCGGGATTGGTGTCGTACTGCGCGATGATACAACCCTCTCGCTTGGCCCGAACAGCGAATTGACCCTTTCAGACTTCGATTTTAAACCGGACGAGGGTATCCTGGGAATGACCCTGAAGATGATCAAGGGCACGCTTGTCTATATTTCAGGACAGATAGCGAAACTCGCCCCCGGTTCAGCGAAGGTGGAGACGCCGGCGGGCATCGCGGCGGTGCGCGGCACGAAGCTGCTGATTGAAGTGCCGGAAACCAAGCCCATGAAGCGTGAAGGGAAATCCAAATGAGAGTTGCCTTCGGTATGCTGACGGGCCTGTGCGCGCTTTTAGCCGGCTGCGCGACCACGCCGCAAGCGCGTTTTTACCTCGTGCCCGACCCGGAGGGAAAGATCGGCGAAGTGACCCTGACCAACGAGGCGGGCAGTATTATCCTGAACAAAGCCAATGAAACGGTGGAGGCCCCCGGCGGTGACCAGGCCTTTGCGGACGCCCGTCAGGCCGATACCAAAGAGATCGAAGAAACCTTTGGCGACGCCTTCATGGTGATGCCACCACCGCCGAAGGGATTTAATATTTACTTCGACTCCGGATCCGCGAAAATAAAACCTGAGTCAGAGGGACTTGTGGCAGAGGTGCTTGCGGAAGCCCGTAAACGTGATTCCCGTGATGTCAGCCTGAACGGTCACACGGACCGGGTAGGTGACAAGGCGGCCAATATGGAATTAAGTGTAAGGAGGGCTGATACCCTGAAAGAACTTTTGGTGAAGTCAGGGGTACGCGAGGAATACATTCAGATTGAATACTACGGCGAGAGCAAGCCAATCGTACCGACCGAAGATAATGTGGATGAACCTTTGAACCGCCGCGTTGAAGTTGTCGTACGCTGAACGTTGACGGCGCAAAAGATGTGGTTATGGGCACTGGAACAGGCAATTTTTTCAAGTGGATGACAGCGGGGGTTTCCGCCAAAAAAAAACGCGGCGGTTTTAAACAGCGCCGGATAGTAATTGCCGGGGGTGTGGTCACACTGTTTTTCCTTTATCTGATGCTGTATCCTCCGTCCGCGCTTCGCACCCTCGAATATGCGGGCTACGATGAAATGGTCCGACTCCTCGGTGGAACCCTTCCCCCCACGAATGTGGTCGTTGTGGATGTGGACGAACGCAGTCTTGCAAGGATGGGACAATGGCCCTGGCCCCGCTACCGGATTGCCGAGATGATTCAGAAATGCGCCGACCTGGGGGCCTACAGCATTGCAGTGGACTTCCTCTTTTCGGAACCGGATCGTCTGTCCCTGGACAAAGTAAGCGAATTGTATCGCAGTGAACTGGGTATTTCCGTGGATTTTGGGGACACACCGGTCGGCATCCTCGATAATGACCGCTATCTTGCGGATACCATTTCGGGACGCCATGTCGTTCTGGGTAGCGATATGGTGTTTACAGAGACCCGGGAGCACTATCCGGAAAATTGCGGTAAGAACCTGAATGTCGCGTTACTCTCCAGTAGCGAGACCGTTGGCGGGCCACAGATTCCCCAGGGATATGGCATGGTCTGCCCGCTTCCCGAACTATCGGAAGCGGCCTATTTCGTTGGCGCCGCCAACGCCCTGCCCGACCAGGATGGCAAAGTCCGGAGGGCGCCGCTGCTCCTGCGGTCAGGAGACAATTGGATACCCGGAATCGCTTTTGCCGCAATCCTGGCCGCCTGGGAAATGGACCAGGTAATCCTGCAATGGTCCGAGGCGGGGGTACTTGAACTGCGTGTGGGCAGGACAGTCATTCCAACCGATTATCAGGGGAATTTGCTGCTTCCCTTTCGCGTGGAGCCGCCGGACCGCTTTAACCATATTTCAGCGGTCGACCTGCTTGAAGGTCGTATAGAATCGGGCGACCTCAAGGGAAAACTCGTATTTATCGGGTCCTCCGCAAGCGGCCTGAACGACATGCATGCAACGCCCAACATGCGTGCCTGCCCGGGAATCGACCTGCATGCCATGACCGCAGATGCCCTGCTGCGCAGGGACTTTGTCGTGGAGCCGGGCTGGAGTAAGGGAATCCAGGTTATCACGGTACTGCTTTCGGGCCTCCTGGTCACCATCCTGATGGCATGGGCGCCCGTCACGCTGGGTGCGCTGATGACCGGCGGCGCGGCAGCCATGCTGGCCTTTGGATTCTGGTACCTTTTCAACCGTTGGGGAATCTATTGCTCGCCGGTGCCGGGAATAAATACCTTGCTGGCGGGATGTACACTGTTAACGCTGGTGCGCCTGCGCAGCGAAGAACGATACATCCTGGAACAGACCCGCAGACTGGCAATTTCACAAGACTGCGCCCTGCTCGGCCTGGTTTCCATCGCGGAAACCCGGGACCCGGAAACAGGCAAACATATCGTGCGCACCCAGCATTTTGTACGTATTCTGGCCGAGTACCTGAGCAGACTGCCCCGTTTCCGGAACCAACTGAAAGAGGACGACATAGACGCTCTTTTTAAAAGCGCTCCCCTGCATGATGCCGGTAAAGTCGGTGTGCCGGACAACATTTTGCTCAAACCGGGAAAACTTTCCGAGGAAGAGTATGAGAAGATGAAGAGTCATACCATTCGCGGGTATGAAGTTCTAAAACAATCGGAAGAAATGTCCGGAGTGACCCAGGATATGTCCTTCCTTCGCTATGCCAAGGAGGTTTCCAGGTCCCATCATGAGCGGTGGGACGGCACAGGCTATCCCGATGGCTTGAAGGGGGAGGAAATTCCCCTGTCGGCAAGATTGATGGCGCTGGCCGACGTATATGACGCGCTGCGCGCGAAACGCTCCTACAAGCCGCCCATGTCCCATGCAGAAGCGAGGAAAATCATTTGTGAGGGCGACGGGTCCCATTTTGACCCTGCCGTTGTGGACGCCTTTCTGCACACAGAAAAAGCGTTTCAGGCCATCATGAACCGGTATGCCGACACGGAGGAAATACCGGGACACGATTAAGGTATCGGCTAGAAATCCCTTCCGGAGGTTCCGGAACCCCGTTTTCCCCATCGCCGGAAAACCCGGTCTTAAGCTACATTCGTCGGGAGCACACCCCATGCCAGCCCGCACCTTGCAGCCGTTCATTCTTTTACACCGGACATACGCCGGCGTCCGAACACGATTTCAGCCCTTTTTGTAAGTATCCCGCCGGTTACGGTAGGATACTGCCCTCAACAGGTGATGCCCTTTTATGAAATATTCCCATACCGCGCCCGATTTCACAGTTAGAAACCTATGGAGGAAACGCCGGATGCGTTTGGTCTTTTTCGTTATGTCGGGGTTGTGCTTATCCGCTTTTGCCGAAGATACCCTCCCGACCGTATTGCTGGATGACGGCGAAAACACGGGCTATATTCACACCTATGCCTCTGAAGAAATGCAGGCTTATTTTAAAAGGATGTTTTCAAACCCGGTCACGACGGATGCGGCGGTATCCGCGGAATACCGGGTCGTGCTCGGTACGCCCGCCTGTCATCCAGGGATTTCCAATGCGGTTGCCGCAGGGCTGGTCTCGCTTCCCCAAGGAACCACCGCTGACCAGGGCTATAGTTTGAAAAGCGCTGATAAAACCGTCTATATTGCCGCGAATGCCGATGCCGGAGTGCTCTATGGCGTATATGGTTTCCTGGAATCTTACGGCACTTATTTCCAAATCAGCGGTGAACGTCTTCCGGAGCCGCAGCCGTTTTACATAAAGCCTTTGGACGCGTCCTCGGTTCCGGTATTCAAGTACCGGGGTCTGCTGCCCTGGGACAACTTCCTCTGCGGCATGTCGGGCTATAATCTTGAAGACTACCAGCTACTCATCGACCGGGCTGTCCGCATGAAACTCAATTTCCTCCAGTTCCACTTCTATCCTGGCATCGCTTTTTTTACGGAAACCGTCGACGGGGTCCGGGCGGCGCCCGCATGTATCGGAATGCCGGTGGATGTATTTTCAACGACCGGAGCGGCGGGGGAAGCAGCCTTTGGCGGCGAGGCCATTTTTGGCCCCCGCCCTTATGTGGAGCATATGGGAGACCCCGCAGCCCAGGCCGATGCCGTCCAGACGATGATGCGAGCCGTACTGGACCATGCCCATGGGCGGGCCATGAAGACCTGTGTCGGTTTCGAACTGATGCATCCGGCCGCAGGCAATGTGCAGTGGACGGACAAGCCCGACGGCGGCCAGAACTGCCTGGACCCGCTACGCCCCGAAAATATCGAAATCTCCCTGCAACGGTATCGTTCTCTTGTAGAAACCTATCCGCAATCGGATTACTATTGGATGTGGCAATCGGAGGCCCGCGGCGTGCTGGGCCGTCCGGTGGGCCGCGAACCGGGCGCCGCGGAGATGCGCGCCGAGTATGCGCGCTGGACGCCGCTGGACACCCATAGCGGCGATATAGACTACGCTTATCATTTCCGCGATGTGGTCGGCCGCCTGTTGCCCGAAGAACAGGCCCGCATCGCCACGGGCGGCTGGTTTGTGCAACATCTTTTCCCCGGTATTCATCCGGACTTCCCCCCGGGAATACGGTTCGCCTCGCTGAATACCTACGCGCCGGATCAGACCCTGAACGGGCAATTGGACTATTACCAGCCCGCCCGGCAGGGCCGCCCCACCTGGATGATCGACTGGTGGGAATTCGACGGCGAGCAGTGGTTTCCCCAGTGGCGCGCTACCTGGCAGGAACAGATGTATCATAAATGTGTTGAATACGGCGTGGAAGCTGTGACCCTCCTAGGCTGGAAGTTGTCCGGTGTTGAACATAACATCCGCTACCTGGCGGAATTCAGTTGGAACCCGGCCTTGACTGCGGACCAGTTCTATGGGACCTATGTTCAACGTTTATACGGCCAGGATGCGGCCCCCCTCAAAGACGCCTATTTGGCCTATGACACAGGAGCGATTCATACCCCCCCCGCGAATGCCTATGACGACCGGCCCATGCTGCTCGGGGCAGGATGGATGCCGCTGGGCATTCCTGCCTTCCCGGGTGATGCTGCCGCGCTGGAAACGCCGGCCTGGCTGCATACGGCAAAGCGGGCCGGGGAAATCGCGGCGGAACAGCGGGCTTTCCTCGAAAAGGACCGCGAAGCGCTGGCAACGGCGGGACTTGTGACCCCGGGACTGGACACGCAAGGCCAGCATTGGGCCGCGCTGCTGTTGAACCGCCTTCGCATGCGCAGCCACTACCTGGAAGCCATGATCTCCCTCAATGACGCCTACGGGCTTTTCCAGGAAACGGCGTTAAAGGCGGGCGTGCCTGAAGCGACACGCGCCATCATGCCCCTGCTGGACCAATCAGTGTCCCTGGCACGTCAATGCATTGAATTGTATGCAAAGGACATCCGCAATCGTAGTGACCTGGGGGTCGTGGCGCAAATGAATGTGCAGGTGCTGCAAGTCCTGGAGAAACTGCGGGACACGATGTCCGCCAGTGTTCCGGTACCGGTTGACACCGCCAGTCAGCCACAAATGTAACGTGGTGGCGTCTAATAACGCCCGCTGATTCATCCCTTACTTTAAGACGGCAAAGGTAGAAACACTGGAATTCCAGACCACCAAAAAGGCATAATAACGCCTTGATCGGTAAGTGACAGCGGTATAACTTTTAAGTAAGAGCGCTGCCTGAGCGCATGAAATAAGTATAATCGTTGTTTACTGTCGGCCTGTTTGCCTTGCGACTGCCACAAGGGCAGCCTGTGTAGTTTGCGAAAACACGCTGGAATCCAAATTACAGGGATGGGATCCCTGCTGACAAAACAATCCTGTAACGGAAAGGAAGTCCTTCAATGCGAGAATACGCTATTTCGCTGGATGCGAAAAAAATGCCGGATGCCTGGTATAACGTTCTTCCGGACATGCCCTCCACCCCCACGCCCGTGTTACACCCGGCGACCCAACAGCCCGTGGGCACTGAAGACTTAGCCGCCATCTTTCCCATGGGGCTGATTGAGCAGGAGATGACTACGGCGCCAACTGTTTCCATTCCCGGTGAAGTCATGGACCGGTATTTGATGTACCGGCCCACGCCGCTTCGCAGGGCATACCGTCTCGAAGAGGCGCTGAAAACGCCCGCCAAAATATACTATAAGAATGAAAGCGTGACCCCTTCGGGCAGTCATAAAATCAATACCGCCATTGCGCAGGCCTATTACAATCTCCAGGAAGGTGTACATTCTCTGAGCACCGAGACAGGGGCCGGGCAGTGGGGTACGGCGCTGTCAATCGCCTGCTCCATGTATGAAATGGCTTGCAAAGTCTACATGGTTCGTGTCAGTTTCGAACAGAAACCCTACCGCAAGAGTTTTATGGAAGCCTATGGCGCGTCTGTAATCGCCAGTCCCAGTGACACGACGGAAATCGGCAGGCGCATGCAGAAAGAAAATCCCGGAACGACGGGTAGCCTGGGCATGGCCATTTCCGAAGCCGTCGAAGTGGCCGTTACCAGCGGCGGCAAAATTAAATACAGTCTCGGCAGCGTTCTTAACCATGTGTGTCTGCACCAGACGATTATTGGTGAAGAAGCCAAACTGCAGTTAGACAGCGTGGGCGAGTATCCCGATGTGGTTATCGGTTGTGTCGGCGGCGGCTCAAATTTCGCCGGAATTGCCTTTCCTTTTGTGCAGGACAAATTAAGAAAGAATCTCAACACCAGGCTGGTCGGGGTGGAGCCGGCGGCTTGTCCAACGCTGACACGCGGACCCTATGCCTATGATTACGGCGACACGGGTAAGATGACGCCATTGATGAAACAGTACACCCTGGGCCATAACTTTGTGCCGCCCGGCATTCACGCCGGCGGCCTGCGGTATCATGGGGTGGCGCGAACGGTGGCCCAGTTGGTCCATGAAGGCGTCATTGAAGCCATTTCGCTGTATCAGAACCCTTGTTTCAAGGCCAGCCTGATCTTTGCCAAATGCGAAGGGATCCTTCCCGCGCCGGAATCCTCACACGCTATTTGCGCGGCCATGGATGAGGCCGTACGGTGCCGGGAATCCGGAGAAAAGAAGACCATCCTCTTCAATCTCAGCGGCCACGGCCATTTTGATTTGACCGCTTATGACGCTTACCTGCGCGGCGATTTGCAGGATTACGATTTGGATGAGGAAATCCTTGAAAAAGGCCGGGCCAGCATTCCCGACGTCAAAGAACCGGCATAAGAGTCAGCAAGAGAATACGCCTATACGGCTGCGTCCGCCGCTCTGCGGCGCGCGGCCGTATAGTCTTTTAATGCATCACGCCACGAAGGCATGACGTCCAGCCCGGCATCCCGGGCGCGCCTGTTTTCAAGAACGGTGTAGGTGGGCCGTCTAACTTCTGATTGAAACTCCAGGCTTTTGGCTTTCACCAGGTTTGCCTTTATGCCCAGATCTTCAAAGATTGCGGAGGCAAATTCATACCACGAGCAGGCGCCGCCACACGTGGCATGATAAAGGCCCGGCGCTGCGTGTTCCGCCAACACTTTGAGCTGACGCGCCAATGCAACGGTATAAGTGGGCGTGGTAAATTCATCATCCACCACCCTGATTTCGCCGCCCGCGGCGGCACGGCTGAGCATGGTCTCCACAAAGTTACGTCCCCCCTTGCCGCGACACGGCGCCAGCCCGTACAAGGCCGCGGTGCGCACAATGATATGGTTGTCGCAGTTCGCGGCAACCAGGTGCTCGGCAGCCAATTTGCTGGCGGCATAGACATTCAGCGGATTGGGGCAATCGGTTTCGCAGTAGGGGACGGTCCTCTTCGCGGAGTCGCCGCCGAAAACATAGTCCGTGCTGATATGAACCAGCCGGGAACCCGCTTCGCCGCAGGCTTGGGCCACCCACAGGGCACCGGAGACATTAACGGAGAAAGAATGGTCGGGATGCGCCTCGCAAACCTTTAATTCATGTTCAGCGGCCGTATTGATTACCAGGTCGGGCTTGAGTCCATCCATACAGGCCTGCACAGCACCCCGGTCTCGGATATCAACCGCATAGGTGGCTGTATCTTTATCCACTTGTATCACTTCACCATCCTGAAACGCGGAGCACAGGGCTGTGCCCAGCTGACCCTTGGCGCCTATTACCATTACCAGCATAATTCCCACGGACCTTCCATACATGCAACTTCAAAAACAATATCGTTTTTCCCGCGTAGTTTTATTGTACCATATCCCCGCTGGAGGAAAGGTTTCAGAATGAATTCGCTCAAGGAAAGGAACAGGCTGACTTTCCAGAAATTCCCCCTCAGGCAAACGCCGGGACGAGTTATCTTCCAGTGGAGACAAAAGTCCCGTTGAGAGGACCCGCCAGCCTTGACGGGCTGTTTACCGGGTTATTCCGGGCTTCCGCGCCACCGGGAAATTCTACACAATAGCCTGTGTCCGCGCTTGCCCGGCCACGAGGAAAGTCCGTGCTGATGATATGTGCCCCGCTCTCAAAGGCAGCCTCCCGCCCCTTTGTGTCGCCGGTACGCCCCTGCTCCAATCCGGCATCCGCGCGGACACGTATTATCATGCCTTGGGCAATATAGTCGGGAATTTTTTTCGAATAGGGATTATCTACCACCGCGAACGCGCCATCAGGCTGGTCGGGCGAGGAATTCACAAACATAATCCTGCCCTCCAGGGAAGGGCGCCCTTCCGTGTACGCTTCTCGCAGACTGTCCCGGTCATGGATGATAAAGTACATTTTGCCACGGGTATTCTCCAGGGATGGCCAACCCTGCGTGCGCACCGCTTCAGAAAGGGTGGCGTACTCTCCCCGGACATCGTCCGGCGCCAGGATCTTTTCCCGGGGAATAATGGACAAAATCTCCCCTTCCAGCATTTCCAGCATCACCGCATCGGCATTGAGCAGAGGCTTTCCCGCGACCAGAGACTCCAGCAGTTTGAATTCAAGCAGGAAACTGATAGGGACATGGTCCGGATGCCGTTGCGACCACGCCCATGTAGTGGCGAGGCAGTCTCTGAAGATAGGGCAAGTGCTTTCCTCATCGATAATGGGCACATGATGCACATGGAATCCGTCAGCGAAGGGCTGGATATCCAGTTCGAAACTGCGCACGCCGTTATCCAGTTGTATATCCAGCGGGTCATGGCTGTAATCCATGCTGGCGGCGTCGTTTGTCACCGATGCCGCCACTTCCAGCATCACATCCGGCGGACGCAAATGATAACTGTTATGGGTGCCGATAACTTGAATCTGGTTTAGAAGAAGCGGCTGCTCATTGGCCGCTGCGGCCGCGGTAACCAGCAGTACCAGCATTATATAAAGTCTTGTCATCGCTCTAAGATACTCTTATAGTGTGTTTTCTCTTTCACTAAACTCTTCTATTTGACTCTCCTTTTTACGGTTTGGTTTTACATCAAAGGAAAGGCCACCGAGGGGGGGGGCGAAAGCGGGCATGGGTCCCCCCTATCCCGCTTTTTTCGGTCTTCTCTACTGTGCCCGCAAAAAGTGGGGCAGCCACCGGCGCGGTTCAGGATTAACTTTGAAAATGAACGCCAATGGATGATGGTGGAGAGGTCCGGTAAGAAAGTTCTTTTCGCCGTCTTGCTGTCCAAATTAAGACAGGGTTAAGATGTATCCCCGCTCAAACTAAGGCGTTTTAACGCTAATTTTTCATGTTCAGGTTGAGGGTACCTTTTTTTTTGGGGGGGGACGGTCCTGTCCAAGTCAGGATAACGCAGCGGCATTTAATGCCGGGCTTCAGTAGGCGTACCTTCCCAGGTGCGCCAGAAAGGGGCAATTCCTATACTTGTGGAATTATGGCGCACCTGGGAAGGTACGCCTACTACGCACATAAGAATTATTCAGGCAACGATGAACGTGGAGAGGAATGGGTGGCGTTTCTTTTGGGCGGTGAAAAACAAAACCAAAAAATACAATCCTAATCTGCACACGAGTACTTTGCCTTATTAAATATCAACGACGTAAGCATCTTCGTCATTGCGAAGGCAGTGAAACAATCTCGACTTCCCGTGCACGATCGTAAATACCAAGCATCACTACTATGGGTTATTCACGCCGGGTACGCGCAGGACATCGGTGTTGTTTTCCACGGCGCCGTCCGGGGCGGTATCCGAAGGTACTTCTCCGGCATCTTCGCTCAGTTCCTTATCAGGACTTCCGTTTTGCTTTGGCGGATTTACCGGTGCGGCCGCGGAAGGCTTTCCGGCTTCCCGTTCCTGGCGGACAAGGGCCATCATAGCATCAAAGGATTCCTGTAAGCGGGTACCTTCAGGCATCGCGAACTGGAAATCCGCCGGTGCGAGGTCGGGGAAACTTATCTCTTCATGGGTTTCCGTAATAGTGCCCTTCATGCTCATTTTCGCCATTGCCTGCATCATTTCACGGTATTTGTTCTTGTTTTCTTCCGTAGCCTTTTCACCCATCGCTTTCAGTGATTCTTCAATCTTTGCATCGTCCATTTCCGGCATTTTCCGGCCGGTGTCCGGCGCTTCCAGAGAACGGCTGCACTTACGCATCACCCCGCTGGCTTTGGAAAACCATAAGCGTTCTTCCCGTGAAATGGGCGTAGGCCCGGACAAGACGAAACAGTCCTCCCCCCCCACCTTTTCCATCCCCCCCATCTCCGGAGTGCCAAGGCGTGAAAAAACGTTTTCGCCGGACTGTCCCGCCATGGGAAGAAACATAAACGGAACAGTAGCCGCGACGCCGCCGGAAATGCCAGTCGCCGCGCCCAAGGCCGAACTGTCATCCGGCATGGGACAAGCGGCCCTGACGCCGCTAATGTAGAGATAACGTTTCGTGCCGTCACTCCATACGGCACCTGTCTGCGCCTCCGGCACATTCGGCAGTTTCTGCGACCAGGAAATGAGATATAAATTCGGCTTCTTGAGCAACACGGTAAATGAGGTTTCCGTTGTTACTTTCGTAGTTCCCGTGTCAATATCGGAGACAATCCTGCCTGAGGATTTGTACGTCTCCAGCGATTGGTAGGTGGCGGCCGCATTATCCAATACCTGTTGAGGACTCACCGTTTCCCGCATGCAACCTGAGGTTGCCAGAATTAAAACACCCATGACATAAAGGAGATGGCGCAGCCTCATGACACTACCCTTTCTGTTTTATCTCTTATCCACGATAGGCACCCTTCACCGCCATTGTACTCCTTTTCACGGGCGTTATGCGCTATCGGAATCGTGCGGGACCTTGTTCTCACCACCAGACCCACCGGGAAGACGGGGCTATCTGAAAAGGACACATCGTCGCATGCGGGCATGCGTCTTATAAGGGCACCCTGCAAAATATACGGGCAACAAACCAACTTCAGACTTCCTGAACTCGTAGGAATATACAATGGCACTTTTTGAGAAAACACAGAGACTGAGTAAAGAAGGGACTGACTGCCAAATAGCCCCTGAGTACGGCGTATAATCCTGTGTTTCATGTTCGCTATTTGGTAGTCTGTCCCTTCTTTACGGCCTTTTGCGTCAAACTTTTGTGCAATACTGTTTTCCGAAAAACCGCGTCAAAACGCTGTCGAGGTTAGGAAGTCTGAACTTATTGCTGGAGCAGTTTCTCAATAACCCTGGCGATGCGACTGCGCTGCCTTTCGATGGGGGAAGGATCTTTGGTATAGGTGCGCGGGTCGGCGGCAATTTCTACGGGGACTTCCAGCAAGGTCTTGTAGTATGCCCGTTGCCGCTCTGATAGTGTTCCCCCGGCTTGGTTAATGGTTTTTTTGAGCATAACCAGGTACTCGTAGTCTTCAACACCGTCGCGCAGCATCTCCCAGCGGATGCTGTCCACGGGCCCGTCCAGAACCGGATGCGGCGGCCGGGCGTCACCGGCGATTTCAGGCGGGTACATGAACCGGCCGTCCCCGTTACCCCAGGGACGTTTCTCGCCGGGTTTCGTGCCATAGCCGGTCATCCAGGACATGGTGTCTTCGTACGGATTTTGGGGTTCGTCAGGATAAGCCATGCCGGTGGTCCACAGGTTGGAGTGCCAGATGAGAATGCCTTCGATGCCGTATTTCCACGTCATCCAAAGCCAGACGCGCAAATCGGTTCCCGGATGGTCTGTGAACAGGCCGGGAAAGGGCTGTTTGGGCACGGTGCACACATACCACCAGAAGCGGTCCCCCGCTTTCCGGCGTTCCTCGGCAATGTCATGTTTGTAATAGGAAATCAGAGGACACCACAAATTCGGCCCGCCGATGAGTTCCGGATCCACCTGTTCCGTAAGCATAAGCGTAATATCGGGCACGGCGGCCTTGAGTTGTCGGAATCCATTCATGACCAGGGGATAATCCGCTTTTGCCGGTTCGTCGTACCAGTAAACATAGGCTTCGTCCAGAAATCCTGTTTCGCGCAGATGTTCCTGCACGGCATGCCCATAGGCGTTGAACGCCAGGTCATATCCCCGCGAACCCGCAGGAAACCCTTGATAGTCGCCAGCAGTGATACCCGGGATGCCCAGCCGGAAGGAATTAAAATGGAAGGTGTCGAAAGTTCGCTGCATTTCACGGTCCCAGGCGGCCCAGTCAATCACGGGGGTAAGGGCGTTTTCCTGGAGCAGGCGGGCGTCCTCCGGCCGCAGGCCGGCGCATTGTTCCGGGCTGCGGGTGGTCCAGGAAACGGACGGGGTTATTCCCGGGGTGGAACAATACGGGGTAATGCGATGGTCACGAAAACTTGCCCAATATTTATCCAATACAAGGCGCTGGTCCACAGGATCCGCCAGCCCGTGATACTGATAAACGGTACTCGCGTTGAATCCGAAGGCGGAGGTACAGGTCGCCCGGTCCGGCAGCTCAAAGCCGTATACCCGCACACGAAGGGGCGTTTCTGCGGCGAACCCTTCGGCGTTCAACTGAATTGTCCCCTCATAAATCCCCGGAGGCGTTCCCTTGGGTGCATACACACGAATCCAGAGGGGCTGGTTCTGTTCCGCGGCAAGGGATATGGGTTCCTTGAATGGCGGCAAGGGATCCGGCCAGGGCGCGGCGACGCCCCATCCGTCCGAAGGACGCTCCACATGTACATAGCGCACCCGCAGCACCTCCACGCAGGATGCCGGGATTTGACTTCCCTGTGGGCCCATCAAAGGACTGGCGGCCGCTGTAAACCCCGTAAGCGCGCGATGGGGCCTGACCACCAGTTGTGCCGCCTCCCGTTCGTTTTGCGCCAGTTCCACCCATAGCGAACGGCCGGAACGCTTCGGCACCACCCGGTCTTGCGACACTTTCCAGCCGGAAGACGCCCACCATAACGAGACCTCCGGCGTGCCGCTTTCCAGGCGCTCCCCATAGTTAGATTCAAACAAGATACTCGGTGTTTCGCGGCGCGCGGCAACAGCCGCGCCAGCCAGAAGCGCCACAAAAATACAAACCTGATAGAACCGAATTCGCGCCATGGGAGTGTCTCCTGTTTCTGTGGTTGCGCGCCTATATACTTGACTTAAGATTTTATGTTAAAGATTCAACAAAATTATGGTGAGAGATGGCGGCCGGCAGCACCATTTGAGAAAATAGCGTGTATACCCGCAGCAACAGGAAAGCTACAGGCGGCAAAACACAGGGCATTCCCCTTATAAGTCCTATAAGCCCTATAGAACCTGCTTCTGGTTACTGGGTGGCAATCCAGCGTTCCACCGGCAATCCGTCAAGGTATAAGCCTGTAATTACTCCCGTACCCTTATGGATGCGCGCCAGGATATAAACATCGGCGTTCCCCGTTCTTTCGCGATAGCGCTTCTCCGCCACGGGGGCGGCGGACTCTTCCATGTAATAGCGGTCAAAGGGCCAGATGATGGATACCTTCCCGTTCCTTTCCTTCCTGAGGCTCACCTTCAGATATGCTTCACCTTCGGGCCGTTTAAGGAGCACATTTTTTACCACGGCAAAACCCTCCGGGTCGGTTTCAAAGACAACATAACCGCTCTTTCCGGAGACAATTTCCTCGTCCTTTGCCAGGGAGACAGGGCCGGCCGTGATGCCGATTTGCACAAAACGGCCTCGAAACGCGTCGTAGGGATCTACGGGTACCACATGAAACTTATATTCCCTGCCCTGCTCCAGAACCGTTTCACGCTGCAGTATCATGCCGGCGGGAACAATCCACTGGACCAGAACAAGCGCCAGGAAAAGCATAAAAATAAGGGTTCGCTTCATTTCGAGACCTCCTTTTTCAGGGCCGCGCGGCGCATGAGCGCCACATTGGCAATCAGAAAAGCGATGCCGAGTGCAATAAACAGCATGCCGCGGATGGTAAAACTGATGTTGGCATCAAAGAAGCGAACGATGATCAACATGGACAAGATCGCCATTCCCCCATTTGCTGTGAGCAATTTGTCACGGGAAAGTCCCTGGAGCAACGTGGTTACTCCAAATACAAGGAGATAAAGATTGAACACGGCAACCAGGCCAATGGACGGCACACCCAGGTACCGGGCGGCAAGGCAGGCCGCTGCTATCAAAGGCATTGCCCCGGCCAGAAGGGCAAAATCATCCCTTCGCCCCGGACCTCTTGCCGCCGGCAACAGTCCGGCGCCGAGGAATACTACCGCAACGCCGCAGTCATACCAGAACGTCCAGGGATGCTTGTCCAATCCCCCTTCCACATAAAATGTGTCGACGGCCTCCCAGGTTGCCTCATAAGTCAACGCAAGCGACACGACAATCAATCCCAAAAATCCGGCAATATAAAACGCATTGTTCCTGGAATCGCGCAGCAGCGCCCGCCCATGGAGGAGCATGGCACAGAATAGTCCGCTGTAGACAAGGATCCAAACTCCGGGAACACTGTATTGGAGCAGCAAGCCAGCGATAATGGGCAGGATAATACAGAGTTCCCAGCAAAGCAGGCGGATTCTGAAGCCGTCCGGGTTTTCTTTGAACAAAGACCTTACATAGGGAACGATAAACAGCGCCAGGGGGAGAAATAACCACAGGGGACCGTATTCGAAACGGCACAGGCCGAGCCAATAGGTAATGCCTGCCAGATACAACAGCGCCACGGTAAAAGATTGCAACAGGTAAATCAGCGGCCCCGCAAGAACAGTCCAGGTCAACAGAAACGAGGTGGCATCGCCCGTGATATGGTAGGTCTGGCTGATGAGTGAAATCGAGGCCCCGATGGACAGGGCAAGGTAGATGCCGCTGCCTTCCCGCCATGCCGGAGAAGAATAGCGCCGCAGCAGCGTAAACCCCGCAGCCAGCTGTCCTGCAAGAAGGGGCAGAAAGCTTAATGCCGTCTTTGTCGGCCGCGACAAAGCATCCCAGTTGTGGGCCAGCAGCAAAATAACGCCCAAACCTATCAGCGCCGCCCCGAGAACACCTAACAGCACCTTGGTCAATTGTCTTCGGGAGCGTATGGACACGGGCCCGTAATACTCATACAGCCGCATTACGGTATCCTGGGATACTATGCCGGCCCGCTCCAGGGAAGGAAGTTCGGTATAAAGCCACTGGATGGCCTTGTTTTTGTTCATAGCTGGTTTATCCCTTCTGTCAAGGAGGAAGCGGTCGTGTGCGTGTCTGGACACCGGGTAACAAATTACTCCGCCGGGTGCCCTGAAGAACATGGTACCAGTTAGCCGTATTACGAGTAAATACGAGCACGAAACACGAATCGGCGCAATCGTTATGGTGCGCGTTATCCTACTCGTAATCGGAAAAGTTTCTTTCGACAACTCCCCCCGGTGCGCCGGGGTGCGCGGCTGACAAGGAATTAGGCCCGTACCAAAAACCATATAGATAAAAATATAAATCATAGTATGAAATATTTTATTCGTTTGTAGTGTTTTTTGCATGGAGTCAAAGAGGGCAGGTGGGCGTTCGGGTTTCTTTCGTGTAAACGTTGAGCCTGCCACATGGTTTTGCCATCAATCGACCACAAGGATATTTCAGCATGAAAAATAGTATTCGAGTTCATTTCCGATTGGAAGGGATAATGACTTTGTTGTTTTTGGTGGCAACCTTATGTTTGGGTTTTGCGCCCTATGCTGCCGCAAATCGTTTGAAGGAAGATCCCGCTTCCTTTCATCCGGCGGACACCAATGAAGACTGGCGCCTGGTTCTGGGTGAAGCTATCGCCTATCTTGCCGGCTGGCAACAAGGCAGTAATCCCATCGCCTATGCCATTCGCGCCGCCTATTTATGGCAGAACGGTGAACTTTATATTTTTGATGCAGGCCAATCACCGCCCCTGTGTTGGACGCTTTATGTGAACGTAGAAGGCGAAGGTGAGGGTGAGGGTGAAGGCGAGGGTGAGGGTGAGGGCGAAGGCGAGGGGGAAAGCGAAGGCGAGGGCGAAGGTGAGGGTGAAGGTGAAGGCGAGGGTGAGGGCGAAGGCGAGGGGGAAAGCGAAGGCGAGGGCGAAGGTGAGGGTGAGGGCGAAGGTGAACCTGTGATTTATAGCATCGGCACTGCACGCATTACCTATATAGATCCATCACGCGGAAACCGGGAAATTCCCACACAGATTTATTATCCATCGGATACCTCTGGGACAGATGTCCCGCTGGCGTCAGGTATGGCAGTATTTCCGGTGATAGTATTCGGTCACGGTTTTCAGATTTCCTATACCTTTTACGATTATATTTTTGAAACCATGATACCCAAAGGGTACGTGGTGGCGTATCCCGATACGGGCAACGAATTATTCCCGGACCACGAGGACTTTGGACGCGATATGGCGTTCGTTGCAGACTCGCTACTGGCTTCAACCGCAACACCGGGGTCCTTTTTCTTTGGACGTCTCTCGGGTAGCATCGCGGTCATGGGACACAGTATGGGTGGCGGCGGCGCGTTACTGGCCACCGGATACAGCGACAACATTACAGCAGCGGTGCTTCTGGCCGCGGCCGAAACAAACCCTTCGGCGGTGGAGGCGGCAGGCGGATTCGGGGGACCGGCGCTGATTTTTTCCGGCGCCAAAGACCGTGTCGCTCCCCCCGCCAGTCATCAAATTCCCATGTATAACGCCTTGCCCGGCGCATGCAAGTATCTGATCACAATTACCAACGGCAGCCACTGCCAATTTTCGGAAAACCCATTCATTTGTACTGCAGCGGAATGGACCGTATGCCCTTTTTGCTCCTTTCTTGACGGCGCAATTCACCGCGGGCTGGTTATCGAGTTAATGGCGCCCTGGCTGGACCGGCAGTTGAAAGACAAGGAGACCGCCGGACAGGCCTACCTGACCGCCTTGGCCGATGAAACCGCCGTCGGCCGCGTATCCTATCAAGGGCAATGCCCGTAATCCTTATTTCTGTGAATCCAAGTTGACAGGAAACATCATTTGTAGTAGTCTATTTGCATGTGTTCTTACGATTCCGAGACAAAATACGGCTTGTAACCATGGGAACACAAACGGAGGCTATAGAATGCATGCTGAACCTGTATATGGACATAAGAAAGGGGCGGTAGTGGCGGGGCTGGTGGTGGTAGTCGTGTTGGGTTTCGTGGCGGCGCGGGCGGCCGCGCTGGAGGAAGGAGAAGGCGAACCTTCGTTTTTGGGGCACCCCGCGGATACGGACATGAATTGGCGGGTGGTGATGAGCGAAGCGATTGGGTATCTTGCCGGGTGGCAGGGCGGCTCCAATCCCATGGACTATGCCATACGTGCGGCATATCTGTGGCAGAACGGGGAAATGTACACGTATAATGCCAGTGGAGACCCGCCGATGTGGTGGGCGTTGCCTGTGCAACCCGATTTACCGGAACTGGTGAACGTTCCCGCCGGCACATTCCAGATGGGCGATCCCCGGGAGGAGGGATATCTCAATGAAAAACCGGTGCATGACGTGTATCTGGACGCCTACCAGATTGGCAAGTATGAAGTGACGAACCAGCAATTTGCGGAGGTGCTGAACTGGGCTCACGGGCAGGGCTACCTGAAAAATTTCGGCGGTGACACCCCGTACACACGCGGAGTGATTTATGCGTACGACCAGTTCATCACCTACACGGCGGATATCCATCCGGATACTTCCCAAATCACTTACAGCGACGGAATATTCGGCGTGCGCAGCCGAGCGGGGTATGGCGACGTGCTGTATTCCATGGCGGACCATCCCATGGGCGGTGTCAGTTGGTACGGGGCCGTGTGCTACTGCAACTGGCTGAGCGAACAGCAGGGATTGCAGCCCTGCTATGACACCATGGCTTGGACGCGGTATGAACCGGTGCGTAACGGGTACCGCCTGCCCACGGAGGCCGAATGGGAACGCGCAGCGGCATGGGACGGCACCCGGCACTGGAACTTCGGCACAACCAGCGACACGATAGACATAACCCGGGCAAATTGTCATTATTTTGAGGGTGGCTACGCGAACCCGCTGGGTCTCAAGGACAGTCCCTTTACCTCGCCTGTGGGCTGGTATAATGGGGTGAACCCATCGCGGGTGGGCTGGCCTAGACTGACGATGAACGCCACAAGCCCGGTGGGTGCGTATGACATGAGCGGCAACGTGTGGGAGTGGTGCAACGACTGGTGGTGTCGCGTGTACA
>Ga0116149_1000902_pt1 | contig 37828 bp, 28 predicted proteins | sample AD_UKC057_MetaG_FD_89787 | JGI IMG/M metagenome (GOLD analysis project Ga0116149, IMG submission 89787) | Active sludge microbial communities of municipal wastewater-treating anaerobic digesters from USA - AD_UKC057_MetaG | ecosystem: Engineered > Bioreactor > Anaerobic > Digestate | place: USA...
CCCTTCACCAACGTGACCCTCGACCTCACCGTGCCGTCCAACATCGCGGGCGAATACGTCGTTATCGGCGGAGAGCTGCGCGACAAGACCTACGGCGAGTTCCAGGACGAGATGGACATGTTCAACATTGCCTTTGCCGAGGCCATGTCGGAAGGAGACGCTAAAAACAGGATCTTCACCTTCCCCATCCCCACGTATAATATTTCCAAGGAGTTCGACTGGGAAAATGAAAAGCTGGACCCGATGTGGGAGATGACCGCGAAATACGGCATCCCCTATTTCGCGAACTTCGTCAATTCCGACATGGACCCGGAGGACGCCCGCTCCATGTGCTGCCGACTGCGCCTGGACAACCGCGAGCTGCGCAAGCGCGGCGGCGGGCTTTTCGGCGCCAACCCGCTCACCGGGAGCATAGGCGTGGTCACCATCAACCTGCCGCGCATCGCACACCTGTCCCAGGGCAGCGAGGAGGCGTTCTTTGACAGGCTCGAGCGCCTTATGGATCTTGCGAAAAACTCGCTCGAGATCAAGCGCAAGGCGCTGGAAAACTTCACCGAGAACAACCTGTACCCGTACACAAAATATTACCTCTCGGCCATCTACGAGAGGAACAAGAAATTCTGGCTGAACCATTTTTCCACGATCGGGCTCATCGGCATGAACGAAACCTGCCTGAACATGCTGAACGCGGACATCGCCTCCATAGAGGGAAAGGAATTCACCGTAAAGGTGCTCGAGTTCATGCGGGACCGGATCATGGGCTTCCAGGAGGAGACCGGGAACTTCTACAACCTCGAGGCGACCCCGGCCGAAGGCGTAAGCTACCGCTTCGCCCTCCACGACAGAAAAAACTATCCCGATATCAAAACTTCGGGCGGCAAGGAGCCCTATTACACGAACTCCGTGCACCTGCCTGTCGGGCATACGGACGACCTCTTCGACGTCCTTGACCACCAGGACGAGCTGCAGACCAGGTTCACCGGCGGAACGGTCGTGCACCTCTTCCTGGGCGAAAAAATAAATGACATACAATCGGTAAAGAATCTGGTGAAAAAAATAGCTGAAAACTATGCCTTGCCCTATTTCACCATCACGCCGACGTTCAGTGTGTGCCCGGTGCATGGGTATATCCCCGGAGCGCATAAATTCTGTCCGTATGATCATTCCGAGGAACAATTAATTCAGCACGGTATTGAAGTCAACGGCGCGTAATGCCGATACAGGTATCAGGGGGAATCCGACATAATACGGGTTCCCGTCATGGTAGAACCAGTTTTTATCATACTTTTGGGAGATTATGCATGAATACAAAAGAGCGCAAAGTCCCGGTCGAAGTCTATTCCAGGGTGTGTGGGTATTTCAGGCCTGTAAACCAGTGGAACAAGGGAAAACAGGAAGAATTCACCGAGAGAAAGGTGTATCGGCTGGAAAAAGCGCCCGCATATGAATATTCGGGGAATCTATAAAACCTCACTGATCGACTTCCCGGGTAAGATCAGCACCGTACTGTTTAGCGGCGGCTGTAACATGCGATGCCGGTTCTGCCACAATCCGGACCTTGCCTGCAACTGGCAGGACCTGGAGCTGTCAAGCAACGAGGAAGCGCTCGACATCATATCAAGAAGAAAGAAGGTCATCGACGGTGTCACCATATCCGGGGGTGAGCCTACACTTTCGAAGAACATCGATTCCTTCATCAGGCAGATAAAATCACTCGGGCTCGCCGTCAAGCTCGACTCCAACGGCCTGAAGCCGGATGTCATCAGCCGCCTGATCGGGCAGAATCTTGTCGATTACGTCGCCGTCGACATCAAGACGTCCCCTGAAAAATACCGCTCCCTGACCGACTCGGAAGCCGATTTTGCCAGCATCGTACAATGCATCAATATTCTGAAAAAGAGCGGAATCGATTACGAGGTACGCACGACCTGTGTCCCCGGTTACGTGACGCTTGAGGACCTGGCCGGCATACGGGACGCGATCGGCCGCGTACGGGCATACCACCTGCAGCAATTCCAGTGCGACGCCCATCTACTCGACCCCCTGTGGGAGACGATCAGGCCGTACCCGCGCGAGACGCTCCTCGCATTCAGGGATTTCGTTCTCACCTTCGCGGACCGCTGCGAACTGAGGGGCCTGTAAGCCACCGCACGCCTACACGCTTTCTATCTCGGAAAGTCCCTTGCTGATCTTGAGTTGGGAAGCGTTGTACGATTCCTGGATGACGCCCATCTGCTTCCTGAGAACATCCGCCCGCTCAAGCGTGCTGTTCATGATTCCGTACGATGCGTCTATCAGCGAATGCCTGATCGCGGTGCAGTTTTCCCTTATCGACCGGACCAGTTCCCGCGCAACCTGCTTTGATACGAAGTGCTTCTCCCTGGAGCCGGACCCCGACTGGTTGCTTGTATCAGCCGCAGTATCCAGCGCAAGCTTGTAGTACGAGATAAATGTCCGTATAGAGGGCAAGCATTCCATCACCGGGCCCAGAAGGGGCGCCGATCCCGGTGATTTCTGGAGCTCCTTGTTCAGCCAGTCGAGGAGGAAAATAAGCGAGTCCCTCAGGTACTCGGACACGAACTTGAGGGATATGTCGAAGGTCCCGGGTGCATGGAAGAGATAGCGGTCTGACTCATTTTTTGACAGCCCGGCTGCCACCGCACCCACGGCCGGCCGCTGCGCGTTCTTGATATCCTCCAGGTATATCAGGTCCTCAAGGATCTTCACCAGATCTCTGGCGGACGTGGCAGTCCCGATTTTTGACGCGGCGGATTGGATCGCATCGAGACCGCTGCGCGAAGTGTCCGAATACTCCTTGACAAGTTGCCGGAGATTCCCCTCTGCAATGACCTCCATCATGATCTCGGTATAGATGTTCGGGTTGATGTTCCGTGACCGTAAGATCGCGTTCCTGAAGCCGGCCTGCTGGAGCGTCCTGCCTATCATCTCGATGATTTCCGCATCCCCGATCGGCAGGCGGGAGAGTTTTATATTCAGCTCGGCATAATATGCGAGGCTCTTCTTGAACTCCTGGTACACGGGGCCGCTGCGGGTAAAGACGTCGTCACTGGTGATAAGCCGGTCGATTCGCTCATCGATGCGGTTGTAGAGCACAATATCATTGACCTCGGCAAGAAAACCGCGCAGAATCGGGTCGGCCTGGTAAAGCAGCAGCTTTTCCCACTCCTTGAGCTCCCGCTCCAGGTCCTGCCGATGCACGTTCAGCTTTCTCTTATAAGCCGCGTTCGGATGCTTCTCTTCATAGGCGCGATCCAACCTGTCAAGGCTGGCAAACTCCTGGCGCAGCTCGTCGAGTAGCTCGCGGAGCACAAAGCGCCCAAGGTACTGGTTATTGAAAAATGCCAGTATGTCCTGGAACGCGAGGGTATCGCCCACCTTGCCGGAGCTGAACGTCCGTATCATGGCGTAGTGCCGGCCAACCTCGGTTACAATCGCTTTGACCCGGTCCCGTATTACCTGGTCGCTGTGCCTGGTTCCCTTTTCATACGTAAGCTGGGCAAGCCTGCTGACGACATCCAGGAGCTTGTCCTTTTTGTCTTCCGCCTGCCTGAACTTGCCGGCTATGTAGCCGCCGCCCGGTAACTGTGCGCCTGATCTGATCATTTTTTCAGTTTCATTAATTTCATCATTTCTCCGACCACGCCCGTGAAGGTAAGGGCGAGGTTCGCGTCGCCCGCGATCTTCAGCGAGCCGTCCTGGAGAGCGCCCATGAACGCCTTGGTGCTTCCGCCGCTCATGATCCTGAACCCGGCCGCGGCATCTCGCCAGATAAGGCTTATCTCGGCGCCGGCCCTGTCGCCTTTACCGGAGATGATCTCACCTCCCTTGAAAGTGAAGAAGCGTCCCCGTTTTCCGTCCTCGGTCCTGATGACCAGCGTATAGTCTTTTTCTTTAAGCTTGGTCCTGAACGACTCGTGTTTTCTCGCGGTCCTTTTAAATACTATGGAAAGGACGAATAAGAGCAATGAAAATTTCATGACCGTCTCCTGAACGATGTTATATGATATATGAGATCCATCGGATCACTCTAATGACAAAAAAACCGGTAAATTAATCAAGTTATTATTCTGATTTTTTTTATCATATTTAGTGCGTATAACCCGGCGATCCGCTCCAGTCAGGCCCCGGCTGGGGCGGATTTTAAAAAAATATATTAATACTTGACGCCCAAACATAACATCGTTATGTTTGGCTCAACGGTGGGCGTGATCACGCGCCACGGTAAAAAAACCGCACGGTGAAACCACATACATAAGGAGGACACCCATGTCGATCCTATCCTGGGCAAAAGATGAAAATGTAGCTATTATCACCATGAGCAATGGAGAAAACAGGCAGAACCTCGATTTCGCCATAGCAATGAACAACGCAATCGACGAGATCGTCGCCGATACGTCGGTACAGGCGCTGATCCTGACCTCGAGCGACGAGAAAAACTTCTCCCAGGGAGTGGACGTAGCGTGGATGGGTCCCCTCTTCATGAAAAAAGAATTACAGCCGATCAAGGACTTCATGTATAAAATGAACGACGTCTTCAAGAAGCTGATGCTTATCCCAATGCCGACCATCGCGGCCATAAACGGCCACGCCTTCGGTAACGGGGCGATTATATCCTGCGCCTGCGACTACCGCTTCATGCGCTCGGACAAGGGATTCTTCTGCTTCCCGGAAGTTAACGTGGGGATCCCGCTCCTGTACGGCATGAACGCCTTCGTGAAGAAGGCCATCCCCCTCCAGAAACTGATCGAGATGCAGTTCAGCGGCAACCGCTACGGCGCGCCCGAGCTGGAAAAGTTCAATGTCATCACGAAAGCCTGCGCCAGCAAGGAAGAGCTTATGAAGGAAAGCCTTGCCTTCGCCCGGACATTCCAGAAGAAGCGCGGCATCCTGGGCGAAATGAAAAAACGGATGTACAAGGACGTCATCGATGTCATGGACACGATGGACGCGAAGCACTCCATCGAGCCGGCCTTCCTCATGATCGGGGACTGAGCCCCGGAAGGAAAGGAACCGCGGGCGGCCCTGCCGCCCGGCGGCATATGCCCCGATGAGAAAGAACAACCGCGACAGGATACTTAAAACCGCACGGCAGCTCCTGCCCCGCTACGGCTATAACGGCGTATCGATCCGCGCCATCGCGGAAAAGGCGCGCCTCACCACCGGCGCCATCTATTTCCATTTCAGGGACAAGAAGGAGATATACCGGACCATCTGCTTCGAGGCGATCGACACGCTGATCAGCAATTTCCGGGAAGGCATCCGGAGACGGAAAACGCCGAGCCAGAAGCTCATATCGACGTTCGATTCCTACATCGATTTTTTTTATAACAACCGCGACCATTACAACATCCTTATGGAATACAAGGCCAACTATCACCCTGACGGCAGCGGTCATGATCTCGAGATCGCGCGCAAGATGAGCGAGATGACGGACCTCATGGAGGAGACGATCCGAACGGGAGTGAAGGACGGATCGTTTCGCGAAGTTGACCCGCGCATGCTCGCCCTTCTCCTGGCCGCGGTGACCGAGGGAATGCTCCAGCTCAAGAAGCTGGGCGTGTTCGACTACCTGAAAATCAGCGACGCTGAATTCAGGAAGTTCATGGGCGATACCATGGGCAAGGGCATTTTAAAGAGCGGCGGAAGCACGGTGTAATGCGGCTGCATGAAGGGGAAATATAACTGCAAGGAGAAACATGGATGAAAACGGCAATAACCGAAATGTTCGGCATAGAATATCCGGTCATCTGCGGGGCCATGATGTGGCTGTGCAAGCCGAAGCTGTGCGCGGCCGTATCAAACGCCGGCGGCATGGGCAACCTGACGGCCGGCAACTACCCGAACGAAGAGGAGTTCCGCGCGGCCATACGCGAGACCCGGAAGCTCACGGACCGGCCCTTCATGGTAAACGTGACGATCCTTCCCTCGGTCCACATCACGGCGGAGCACCACAAGATGTACCTGCGAGTCTGCGCCGAGGAAAAGGTCGCGGGCCTGGAGATCTCCGGCACGCCGCTGGACAAGGCCGCGGGCAAAGAGTATATCGAGATGCTGAAGAAGGCGGGCGTGAAGCTTTTCCATAAGGTCGGCTCGGTCCGTCATGCGGTGCACGCTGAAAAGATAGGCTACGACGGCATCTACGCGGCCGGCATCGAGGAAGGCGGACACCCCCTGAACGACGACGTAACCACGATGGTGCTCACTCCCCGCATCGCCGAGAGCGTGAAGGTACCGATCGTGACCGTGGGCGGCATCGCCGACGGCAGGACGATGGCGGCGGCCCTTGCCCTGGGCGCGCAGGGGGTCATGATGGCAACACGCTTCGTCGCGACGAAGGAGTGCGAGGTCCACGACAACATCAAGCAGGAAGTGATCCGGCGCCAGGAGCAGGAGACGACGCTCATCTGCAAATCGATCGGGCTCCAGGGCCGCGCGATAAAGAACAGGCTCGCGGAGGAGGTGCTCTGCATCGAGGCCGAGCACGGCGGGCTCGAGAAGCTCATCCCGCTCATGTCAGGACAGCGGGTGAAGGAGGCATGGGAAACCGGAAATGTTGACATCGCCCCCATGATGATGGGGCAGTCGGTAGGCCTGGTCAAGGACATTCCCACCTGCAAGGAGCTCATCACCCGGATGGTCGCGGAGGCCAGGGCGGAGATCGCAAGGGTGGGGAAACTCTTTTGAAAGCACAGATGATGAGAGGCAGGCGCATGTCATCGCGAGCGCAGCAAAGCGCCATTCGACTTCGCTCAGGGACCAATTGGTTGCCGGGCGGAGTCGAGGCATGCTTCGTCGTCCCGATTGCATCGGGACTCCTCGCAATAACATTGTGATAAAGAAGATTCAATAATACATGAAAAAAATTAAAACCACATAAGGAGAATATACATGGAAACAAGAATCACCAAACTCTTTGGAATCAAATATCCCATTATCCTCCCGGGGATGAGCTGGATCAGCGTACCCGAGCTCGTGGCCGCAGTGTGTAACGCCGGCGGCATCGGCTGGCTCGCTACCGGCCCCCTGAACACCGAGCAGACCAGGGCCTCAATCAGGAGAATCCGCGAGCTCACGGACAAGCCCTTCGGAGCGGGCGCGACCCTGCTCATGCCGGGCGCGCGCGAGAACGCGGAAGTGATCCTGGAAGAGAAGGTACCGGTCGTCAACGTGTCCCTCGGGAAATGCGACTGGATAGCCGAGCGCGCGCACAAGTACGGCGGTAAGGTCATCGCCACGGTTACCACCGAGAAACACGCCATCGCCGCCGAGAAGCAGGGCGCGGACGCGCTGCAGGTAACGGGAAACGAAGCGGCGGCGCACGGCAGCCAGGTGACCACGCTGGTGCTCACGCCGGCCATCGTGAAAGCGGTGAAGATCCCGGTAGTCGCCATCGGCGGGTTCGCCGACGGGCACGGACTGGCCGCTGCGCTCGCGCTTGGCGCCGAGGGAATCGGCATGGGAACCAGGCTGTCCATGACGAAAGAGAGCCCGGTGCACGAGCTCACCAAGAAAGCGCAGATCGAAGCGAGCATCGACGACACGATATATTCCAACCGGTTCGACGGGCTGTATTGCCGCGTGCTCAAGTCGCCCCAGGCCGAAAAATCGATCAGGCAGGGAATCAGCCTGCCGAGGGCCATGATCGTGGGACCGCGGATCGCGCGGGAATTGAAACTGCCGCTTTTCAAGCTCATGCTGGGGATGCTGGCCCAGCCGGCAAACATGATGAAACTGGCCCACATGTCCACTGCGTTTGACAAGATACGGTGCGCCACTGAAAACGGCGATCTTAAATACGGCGTGCATCTTACCGGGCAGGTCCAGGGCATTATCAACGACATGCCCACGGTCAAGGAAGTCATCGACCGGACCGTGAAGGAAGCCTTGGAAGTCTACGCCAGAATGGGCACCATGCTTAAGTAACCGGCAGCGGTCCCCCCCCCGGGGGGGGGAGCAGCCGTTGCCGTAACCGTTGTAAATCGAGGAGGGTCCTATGTTCGACATGCTTTTCAGCCCCATCACCGTCAACAGGACGGTCGTGAAGAACCGGATATCGTATCCGGCGCTGGGCCTCATGTATTCCTATGACGGGAAGCTCAACGAAAAGTATTACAACTTCTTCGCCGAGCGGGCCCGCGGCGGGGCCGGCATCGTCACGGTCGGGCCGGTAGGGTTTGACGAGGTGGGGAGCGGCAAGGTGATCCTCGTAATCGATTCGGACGAGAAGATCGCGGACTTCGCGAAGGTCGCGTCCCTTATCAAGAAAGAGGGGGCACGGGCGTGGATTCAGCTCTTCCACGCCGGCGCCTATTCTTATTCGAAATTCATGGGAGGTCCCGTCCCGGTCGCGCCCTCCCCGATCTATTCCAAGTACTCAAAGCTCGTGCCGCGCGAGATGACCCTCGACGACATCAGGCAGACCCAGGAAGGATTCGTGGCCGCCGCCCTCAGGGCAAAGGAAGCAGGGTTCGACGGCGTGGAGATCATCGGCTCGGCCGGGTACCTGATCACGCAGTTCCTCTCGCCCCTGAAAAACCAGCGTACGGACGAGTACGGCGGGAGCTTTGAGAACCGCGCCCGCTTTGCCCGCGAGATCGTGGAGACAATGCGCGCGAAGCTCGGGCCGGACTACCCGCTGTCGGTCCGCATGGCGGGCAACGACTTCGTCACCGGCAGCAATACCAGCTCCGAGACGCCGGAAATAGCCCGCATGTACGAGAAGGCCGGCGTCGACATGATCAGCGTCACGGGCGGCTGGCACGAGGCGCCCGTTCCCCAGCTTCCCATGGACGCGCCGCGCTCGGTCTTCTCTTACCTGGCGATGAATGTGAAGCGCGAGGTCTCCGTGCCGGTGAGCGCGTCGAACCGGATATCGGACCCCTATTCCGCGGAACAGCTCCTGAAAGACGGGTACTGCGACATCGTGAACCTGGCGCGGGTCCTCATAGCGGACCCGTATTGGCCGCAGAAAGCGGCCTCCGGCGAAACGGACGAGATACGTCCCTGCGTGGCCTGCAACCAGGGGTGCACGGACAGCATCTTCAGCGGCAAGGCGGTCTACTGCATCGCCAACCCGCGCGCCGGGTTCGAAGGCGAGCGCGTCATCCCGAAGGCATCGCCGCAGAAGAAAATCATGGTGATCGGCGCGGGCCCGGGCGGGCTTGAGGCCGCCGTGCGCGCGGCCGAGGCGGGACACCGGGTCGAGCTGTACGAGAAGTCTGACCGCATCGGCGGCCAACTCTGGATCGCGGGTGCGCCGCCCCACAAGCACGAGATATGGGAGCTCATCAACTACTACGACTCGATGCTCGACAAGTACGACATTGACGTCATCCTGGAAAAAGAAGTTACCGTAGATTTCATAAAAGAGCAGAAACCCGATTATATCATCGCGGCCGAGGGCGCCGAGCCGGTCAAGCCGCGGATCGAGGGGATCGACGACCCGAAGACCGTGTCCGCCTGGGACGTGCTCATGTACGACCCGCCCCTGGGCAGGGACATCGCCGTGATCGGCGGCGGGGCCGTGGGCCTGGAGACCGCAGAGTTTTTGGCGGCAAAGGGCACCCTCACGCCCGAGGCCATGCACTTTCTCTTCATGTACGAGGCCGAGACGATCGAGCGGCTCCGCGACCTCTGCACCCGCGGCACGAAGAAGCTGACCATCTTCGAGATGCTGCCCAAGGCCGCGGCCGAGGTGGGACGGTCCACGCGCTGGGTGCTCATGGGCAGCGTGAAGCGCTACGGGATCACGGTCTATACCGGCGCTAAAGTCCTGTCGCTTAAAAACGGCCTGGTCACGTTCGAGAGGGAAGGGAAGACCGACTCGATGCAGTTCGACAACGTGGTGAACGCGGTCGGATCCCGCTCCGTGCGCAGGGTGGCGGACGCGCTCAAGGATACCGGGATCCCCTACACGGTCATCGGCGATTCGGACAAGCCGGCCCGGATCGACAAGGCTATCCATGAAGCGTTCATGGCGGTCATGAACCTGTAGAACGAGTCACTTGGTCATATGTCATTGCGAGAAGTCCCGATGGAATCGGGACGACGAAGCATGCCTCGACTCCGCTCGGCAACCAAGTGGTCCCTGAGCGAAGTCGAAGGGCGCTTCGCTACGCTCGCGATGACCGACTATATGTGTATTATGTAATCTAATTGCACTATTATATGCCCGAACTAACCACCCTCTCATCACGCATCCATGCAACCCACGCGGGTACCCCGCTCATCGATTTCCTGTGCGGCCGGTTCAGGTACCACGACCGCGCCGCGTGGGAGGCGATCATCCGCGAAGGAAGCGTTACGGTCAACGACGCGCCCTCGGCGCCGGGGTACCTTTTACGGAAAGGCGACATCGTCTCCTACACGGTCGAGCTCAGGGAGCCGCCCGTGGACCGGAACATCACGATTCTGCACGAGGAGGAAAGCTTCCTCGCAGCGGCCAAGCCCGGCAATCTGCCTTCCCACGCGGATGGCAACTTCATCAAGAACACCTTCATCTATATACTGCGCGAGCGGATGAAGGCAGCCGGTTTCGGCGGCCCGGTCAAACTCGTGCACCGGCTCGACCGCGAAACAAGCGGAATCATCGTTGTGGCGAAAACCGATGAAGCGCACCGTGCGCTCACGCGCCAGTTCGAGCAGGGAACCGTGGACAAGGAGTACCTGGCCGTGGCCCGGGGCGTTATCGCCGAAGACTCGTTCGAGGTGGGCGGAGGGATCGCGCCGGACCCGGCCAGCGCCGTCTCCATCAGGCAGAGGGTCGTGCCGGAGGGTACTCCGGGCGCACGTGCCGCGTCGACCCGGTTCGAGGTGATCGAGCGGCTCGCTGACGCCACGCTGGTCCGCTGCCTCCCGGCAACGGGCCGTACCAACCAGATACGGATCCACCTCGCCCACGCGGGCCATCCCCTTGCCGGGGACAAACTCTACGGCAGGACGGATGACCAGTTCCTTGAGTTCGTGCGGAGCGCCAGGACGGGAAACTACGATCCCCTCCCCTGGATGGAGGCGCCGCGGCACCTGCTTCACGCTTCACGGCTTGCCCTGGCCCACCCGGTAACGGGGGAGCGGATCACGTTCGAGTCGCCTATGCCGGGGGACATGGCAGCGTACATTGAAAAAAAGCGGTAGGCTATGCTTACGGCTCTAGTCCCCTGGACTCCTCGTTTCTTACCCAATCACCCTTATTTCAACGCGCGTGATCCTTCGACAAACTCAGGGCAAGAATTTTAAGCCCCCTGTCCAGCGCTTTTTGTGTTGATATTGCTCAATTCATCTCCCATACTGGTTCAGATAAGACTCATTGTGTCCCTTGAGCTTTTACCGAAGAGGGTGCAAAATCCTATATGATCAAATCTATATTAAGCTAATCTTTCATCGCCTTCAGTCTATCCGTGAAAAGTAATGCATATTGTATTTTTGCTTCTGGAGTCAGAAATGATCTTTCAATCATGATCCGGCATTTATCTTCCAAATTATAAAATCTTTCTATATATCTGACCGCCTGCTGTGTGTTAATTTTTAGAATCTCAGCAAAATGTAAAAAATCATCTCTTTTATAAAAACCATTTTTTTTAAAACTCTCGGTTTCATAATCATCAAAAAGATCAAGGGCCATCCTTGATTCATCAGGAAAATGAAGTGATGTTGCGAGTAGATCATATGCGGGGGAAAGAATGTAGTCTTTATCGATGGATTGGACGAGTGAGAAATTTTTAAGATGTGCATCACCATTTGAAAAAAAATAATCAAACAATACTAAAAAATAGAATTTTTCAATCTCTATTTTATGCGCCGGACAAGATCGTATAATTATTTCTGCCGCATTTTGATAGCTTGAATCATATTTGTAGTTATTTCCATGACTTTCTTCGCTTATTTGTAAAAGTTGACAGAAGTCCTCTTGAGGAATTTTACCACCTTCAACAACATCGAACCGTTTAACTATATATGCGAGTTCACCGTCACTAAAACGAATAAGAGCATTCTCGGCAGTTTTAATTTTAAACAACTGCTTGGCGATTTGCATTGTAATATGCTCATTAGCCGGGATGTCTTTCTGAAATCGAGGAACACTTGTCTCCGGAATTGGTTTCAAGATATATTGTCCACCTCGTTCCGTCGGCACTAGCTTTTTGTTTTCAATCTTAAGAGATATTTTATCCTGAACCCCGGATATAGAAAAATGCCCGCTCATGTCATATTTAATAGATGTATATTTATTTCTATCAAAATCAAGTGCAGCGGGATTAAGTTTGCAGTTGTTGAAAACATTTTTTATACATGCGTTGCAATACACTGAATCTGTTGTAATTTGTTTTAAACATCCAAGGCAATGTGTCATGAAATATACTCCTCAACAGTTACTGGGCCAATTGTATCAGAATTTGCAGTTTTTATAAGTCGTGTAAAAAAATCATGGCTATCTATCTTTAATACCCTGCATTGGATTTCTCTGTTTGTTCCTTCGCTTAGAAGTCCCGAGAAAAATGGAAAAAGTATTGTTGAGTGATGGGTCTTTTTGCTTTTTGGTAGAGAAAGGCTTATGCTTTCTGTCGAGGGATCGATATAATATTCATCATCATAGGTGAATATATAATCACTATTATCTGTTTTCTCTATTATACCAGCAAATCTGCCGTTGTAGAATACTTTACCTTTTTGTGACATTTAATTATTCTTTACCTTGATTTCAATTTTCAACCCCAGGATATCCAAAATTCTGATCAGAGTGTTAAGCGAAGGGTTTCCTTTTCCATTTTCAATCGCAGTAAGTGTTCGCTGCGAAATTTCAGCCACCCTGCAAATATCAAACTGGTTTACATGCAGCAGTTTTCTCCTTTTCTCGATGATAGATCCGATATCAGTTAGTTCCATATTTTCACCTTTGATATAATAAAATAATAATAATTGTATTATTTGTCAATAGAATAAGCAATATATTGCTTATTTATATAATTCGATATGTCTATATTTTATTATTTAAGTTATTTAAGCAAAATATTGCTCAAAATACTATAATATACGGTGTTTTTCGCAAATAAATTATAGAATAAGCAATATATTGCATATTCTATAATTTAAAAAATAGATCGGGCTTATTAAACTTGATCCTGAGGGTCATTCAGGGGTCGCTTCAATGGTTGTTTCCGGGGATGATGTGTATGCCGGCGGATACAACACAAACAACTCCCCTCTTGTGGTCCCCGGTTACTGGAAAAATGAGTCATGGACCGGTCTTGTGCCGCCCAACACGGCAAGAGGAGCATTCATTCTATTGCAGTGTCCGGGGACGATGTGTATGCCAGCGGGATACAAACAGATGTTCTTTCTACCCCCCTTTATTGGAAAAATAACACCTGCACCTGGCTTAAGCCGCTGGATGTGACAAAAAATTCATATGTTGCTTGCGTGGCAGTATCCGGGAAAGATGTGTATGTCGGCGGATACAGCACAAACAGCTCCAATGTTAGAGTGGGAGGCTGCTGGAAGAACGGCAAATGGAACGGGTTTGAGGACTCTACGTCAGTCTATTCCCTTGCAGTATCGGGGTCTGACGTGTATGCCGGAGGAGTCAGCAATAACAGCTCAGGTGTCTCTGTCGCCGGTTACTGGAAGAACAGCGCCTGGACGGCCTTTACATCCCTGGACCCAGCGCAATACTCAGTCGTTTATTCAATTGTCGTGAAGTAGCGGGCCGGTTGTTGATTGACTGATTGCGGGCCAAATTTTAAGCCCCCTGTCCTGCGCTTTTTGTGTTGATATTTGTTATTCGATCTTCCATACTTGCTGACGATAAGACCCATTGTGTCCCGTTAGCCTTTTGTGAAGAGGCAGCACTTTACTGGATATTCACACTAAACGCATTCGGTCGCATGGGCTGTCACCGGAGAGGGTGCACAATCCTTGATGCTGAACGACGTCATTCAATACTATATCAATTGATGATGCGAAAAGAATACTGCTTGAATTATTCATCATGCTCTGTTACACCTTCCCGGGAAGGTGGCCGATTAACCACTGAATATCCCTGGAACAGCCCATGAAATTTCTCAGTTCACAATTCAGCTATTTTTTTCAAAGCAAGAACACCAGAAAAAACATCAAGCTCCTGGTGAAATTCTTTCTTCTCCTGGTGTTCCTCGTCACCGCGTACAGCGTCATATTTCATTACATCATGGCCCACGAGGGGCGGGAGCACTCATGGGTCACCGGCTTCTACTGGACCCTGACGGTCATGACCACCCTGGGGTTCGGGGACATCACCTTTACCGGAGACGCGGGAAAGTTTTTTTCAATAATAGTGCTCATGTCGGGCGTGGTGCTGCTCCTGGTGCTTCTGCCCTTCACGTTCATCCAGTTCTTCTACGCCCCCTGGATAGAGGCGGAGCGCAGGAGCAGGACCCCGCACGAACTTCCCTCCCATGTCAAAAACCATGTCATCATTACCGGGTACAATCCCGTAACGGCGGCGCTCATTCGGAAGATCCTGGACCACGGAAAGGACTACACCCTGGTGATTGATGACATCCAGCGCGCCCTTGATTTTTACGACCGTGGATTGCGGGTCTCCGTGGGGGACATCGATGACCCGGAAACATACCGCCTTATGGGCGCCAGTCGCGCCGTGCTGGTGGTTGCGGCCAACTCCGATGAGGTGAACACCAACGTGGCCTTCACCGTGAGGGAAGTCAACGACCAGGTCCCTGTTATCTGCATCGCCGATTCGCCGGAATCCGTGGACATTCTTACCATGGCCGGAGCGACCCTGGTGCTCCAGCTTTCCGACATGCTGGGCCGCTCCCTTGCCCGGAGAACCATCGGTGGGGATCGGCGAGCAAACGCCATCGGAAGGTTCGACGACCTGGTTATCGCCGAAACGCCGGTAATGGGAACTCCCCTGGTGGGGAAAAGCCTCCGGGAGAGCCGCCTCCGGGAGGTTATCGGCGTGGCCGCAGTGGGAATCTGGGACCGCGGCAAGTTCTCCGTTCCGGAGCCCGACACGATCATAACACCGACCACCGTCCTGGTCATCGCCGGCTCCGAGAAGCAGATGATGCGCTACGAGGAGCTGATGTGCATTTACCAGGTATCGGCGGACCCGGTCATCATCATCGGGGCCGGGCGGGTGGGGTACTCCGTGGCGTCGTCATTGAAGGATCGTAAGATCGATTATGTGATGATCGACAAGAACCCTTTAACGGGCCGCCCGGGAAGGGATTTCGTGGAGGGAAACGCAGCCGATATCGATACCCTGAAAAAAGCCGGCATTGACCGGGCGCCGGCGGCCATTCTCACCACCCACGACGACGCAACGAATATCTACCTGACTAAATACTGCCGGAGCCTGCGGCCCGACATGCAGATCATAAGCCGTGCCGATGCGGACCGGAACGTCTCTACGCTCCACCGGGCAGGGGCGGATTTCGTGATGTCCAACGCCTCCCTCGGGGCCAATACCATTTACAACTACCTCGAGAGCTCCGACATAGTGATGCTGGCTGAGGGGCTGGACATCTTTCGGATGAGGGTCCCTCCCGGGCTTGAGGGTAAAAGCCTTGTGGAATCCAACATACGACAGTCCACCGGGTGCACAGTAGTGGCAGTGAAAAACCCCTCGGGGATGGTTATTAATCCCGATCCTCACCTGCCCATGGACCGGGAAAACGAGCTTATCCTCATCGGAAACGCGGAAGCAGAGGGGCGATTCCTCCGCCGGTTCGGGGAATAGCGCTGTCCATTTTTTTGTTTAAAATATCGATTTGATCTCATACTTGCTGCCGATAAGGCCCGTTGTGTCCCGTTCGCCTTTTGTGAAGAGGCAGCACTTTACTAGATATTTAAATGATCCGCTCGCCAGAGCGGATCATTATTAAAAATACAGGATTGTGCTACCTCTCCGGCAAAGTTCCAGGGTGACACAATGAGTATTATCAGAGCTCAATTCCGCCCCTGTCAACAGGAATAATACTGGACAGGGGCCTTAAAATTTCTCACCAGTATATGCTATGACCTCATGACAATGCTGCAATCTGTGATTAAAAAATCCGGTATTCGTACTGAAAAATTTCGGTTTAATAAAACAAATAAGCGAGGATCATACCCGCGCTTTTTTATTTTGCAGTCATTGCGTTAGCGTCGATTATTTACCGAGAGCCTTCTTTATAACGCTGACGATAAGCATTACAACCGCACCGCCCAAACCGCCTCCAGCAACATCAGCGCCGATCGTGGCGGGGTCCATCGCTGCTCCGCCCGACTGAAGGCCGATTAGCATATTAAGAATTATACCGCCCAATCCGCCGCCGACAACGCCGGAAATGGCATCACCGACCTTGCCCAGAGACTGATTCTTGAGCACCTGTCCTGCGCCAACCCCGCCTGCCGCACCGCTTATTAGCTGAATGATCCACGGTAACCACGTTTCCATTGACTCCTCCTGTAATAATTTTATTCTGCTGCTAATAAAGCACAGGGAGATACTAATCAATGCTTTATAATACGATCCAGCTTTTTAGCCTGACTGATCCACCGTTCCACCATGGAGATAGCGGGGACCTTACGGACAAGCTTTTTCTTATCGTTGGTTTTACACATGGCGTCCAGAAGGTTATCAGACTTTCGTTTGGCGAGCTCCACAACGGTATCGACCCCGGATTCTTCAAGCAGGTCCGCGTATTCTTCACCCACACCCTTGATCCTGAAGAGGTCGGCGTGATTTGTCCACTCAAGTATGAGCTTTTCACTGATACCGGAAGCTTTCGCTATCTGTTTTCTCCCCACTGGAGTAGAGCCTTTTTTCAGGAGCTGGCCGGTAGAACGCAGTCCCGCCTTTCGAAGCATTTGAGCGTATTTCGGACCGATTCCTTCAATTGTTTTCAAGCTTGCCATCATGGACCTCCCAATATTATGATTGAACTGAAATGACCGATCGGGGCCGCTCTGTACCCGGCAGCCCCGATCGTTTTTACGCGTTACCGGGGCACCACCCTGAAAGTAACCCTGCGCTGACAGTCATCGTTCATCTCACAGCCTTTATTTTTAAGGGTCCCCGCAGCCCCGCGGTACGTGAGCTTTCCGTCAGTGATTCCTCTTTTCCGAAGCTCGCTCCATACACCGTAGGCCCTTTGGTTACTCAGGTTATAATTATAACCGGAAGTGACTCCGGCGACCCCGTCGGTATGCCCGGTGACCTAGAGATTGTAGCCCTGCGGAACTTGTGGAAGCACTTCCCTGACCACGGGAATGGCAGCCTTGATCATTCCATTCCAGTCCTTTTTGGTCATCGCTTCTCCGGAAGGATACCCATCTACCGGTACTCTTGACAGCATGGAGTTAAGTCCATCAAGTGCCATATTGCCGGTCGACTGAACCGTCGAGGGTGCGCTTGAACATGCCAGGATGAATAATCCTGAAAGCAACAACAGACTGATATTGAATTTTTGTTTCATTAGAACCTCCTGTAATGTAATTAATAATCATCTAATAAAAATCCAATGAATTATATAGGAAACTCTGACCGGTTCAATAGCTTTCCTCCGTGACGACTTGCCTGCACGGCTGACAATCGGAGACCCCAGATTGCACAAACAAAACCGACAATCAGGATCGTTCCCATTATGAGAAACATCTTGAGTATCATAATCAAAGCACCCATTGCATATTATAAACTCGTCATAGAGCTTTAATCGACCATGGTAATGCTTCTATCAGGTTATATAATGCAAGTACCATGCCATTAAAACGAAAAAAATGATTTATTCGCGCTTTGAATATTTGGGGGCATTTTCATTGTTTATGCGCTAAAATGAATTGGAATAATGCGTGATTTACGCTTTATTGCCACAAGGCATGAAAGTAAAGATCAATTCAGAGGGTAATCAATAAAGGGAGAGTAACAAAAATATAGTGTTGCGATGCATAAAGCAACATGCAGTTGCTTTATGCAACATTTTATAGGAAACTCTGACCGGTTTGGTAATGGCCCGGGTGACATAATGCCCATTGTGTCCCTTGATCCGGTAACGGAGAGAGGGCAGAACCTGGATATCATCCCGATGCCGCGCGCATTCCCTCACCGGTGATCGCCTCCTCGCAGGGCGGTCACGACCATGGTCTTTTGTACTTTAACCCGCGGAACCGAGACAGTGCCCCCGGGCGTCAGGATAACGATCTCCTCGCCGCGCTCCGTGATGATTCCCCGAATCGTCTTACCCGAGTAAAGCTTCACCACGTCGATCTTGCCGTACATCTTCAGCATTTCAATGAGCGACACAGACAGGAGCTTTTCGATCTCCGCGTCGATCCTCTTTTCCTCGGGCCGGAATCCTTTTTCGATTTCCTTTGCGGACTCAACATCGATATCTTTCAGGTCATCGACGAAGGGAACGATGGAGACCTTTTGTATGTAGAGAAAATCGACTTTTTGCAGGGGAACCCGATCAAACGCATCGGAAATCACCGCTTTGCCGCCTTCCCCGATGAATCGTCTTTCGCCGGTTTCGATTTTCGTCACCTCGACCCTCCCTTCTGCCACGGCGACGCTCGAGACGCCCCGCTCAAAGGTGACCATGAATTCCGTGCCCCTGACGGCCGCGATCGCGGTTCGGTTGTGGACGAGATAGCTTTCGCCCTTCATAAGCTTTTTGCTTTTCGACAGAATTTTCCCTCTCTCCTGGAAGAGAGAGCATCTCCCCGACTCGAGGAGGGATGAGAGCGCCACCGCCGAGTTCGGGAGCACCTTAATGAGTATCGTGCCGCCCGCCTGGATGGCAACCTCGGAGTTTTCCCCGGTAATGATACGGTCTCCCTTATTCAACGTCTCCCCCGTGCAGAGTCGGCGCGGGGGCTCGTTTTCCCGGACAAGATGTGTCGTGCCAACCGTGAAGGTAACGACGGTGACGGGCGGGCCTTCTTTTGTACATGACAGGCATGCCAACGCGATGACCGCGGCCGCCAGTCCCGCAACGGAATGGTTCCATGTTTTCCCAGTGTTCATGTTCATGATGAGTACCCCTGTAATGTCGTATGATGATCTGATCTGCGCGACTCACCAAGGACGTATGCCGACGGGGAAAAAAGTGCCCTGTTTTTTTTAAAAAAAAAGGGCACATCGGCACAGCATCCCACACTGTAATTATGTGATGGCGCGTGCGTGGAGTTCGGCAAAAGTCGCCTGACGTTTGTAGACCCGGCCTTTAATAAAATTACATTTGACATTTCCTGATGTATAAAAGTATAAAAAAGCTATCAATGGAAAGACTAACCGTGGGAAGTACGTGCATTCTTTGCTCAGCCGGCGATAGGGCCACGTGCCGGTATCTGCCGCCATACATTTTTATGGGGGAACAGCGCACGCCGTCCCGCCGGGAAAAAGCGCCTATGAAAAAACATGCTGTGTCGTATCTGATTATTATTGCCTTCGCCGCCGCACTACTCATCGTCACGGGAAGGACCCGGGCGTCGGCAGAGTACCTCTTCCTCAGGAGCGGTCCCATCGTGGAGGGGAGGATCGTTAACGAATCGGGCGGAGGCGTCACGGTCATCAACAGGAAAACAGGCAGGTCCGAACGTTATGCCAACGCGGCCATCCTTCGCGTGCTCTACACGCCCATCTACCTGGGCAAAGTCTTCATCAGGCTGGCGAACGGGAAATCCCTCGAAGCCTATGTCGTCGAGGAGGACAACGAGAAGTTTGTGTTGCGGGACAAAATCGACAGCCCCGAGGAGTACACGCTCAAGCGGGAAGAAGTGCTCTTCATGACCAGGTCGAATCCCACGGGACTCGCGGGGAGGCCCTACGAGAAGAGCCTGCGGCTCACCTGGAACGCCCCCTACCGGACCCCGCGGTACTATAATGTCTACGTAAAGAAGGCGGGGCCAGCACGGCACAAAAAGGTGGCTTCGAGCATAACACGGAGCCATACGGTCCGCGGCTTGGAGCGGAAGACCACGTACTACGTGTACGTGACCGCCATCGACAGGGAGGGGAAGGAGTCAGTGCCGAGCAACGAGATTACGATAAAGACGAACGAGCCGCCCGGCGCGCCCACGAACGGCCTGTTCTCGGTGGTCAAGCAGGTGGGAAACCGGTTCAACATCATGCTCACCTGGAAGCCCGCCGTGGACAGGGACGGCAGGGTGGTGAAGTACGCGGTGTACGATTGGGCGGAAAACCGGGAAAAAAAGCTGGGAGAAACGAGTGTTACGACTTTCAGGGGTACCGGCCTCAATGCAGAGGCCACGCACTATTTCAGCGTCAGGTCAATCGATGAAGATGGATACGAGTCGGAGGATTCCCTGGCCATAAGCTCGATACGCAAGATCGGCCTGAACTTCGAGGGGCGCTTCGTCTTCGCCTACCCGGTGGGCGATCTCGCGAAGATGTGCCGCTATGGCCTCGGTGGCATGGGGGCCTTCTATATCAACAAGCCTGCCATTAGGTACGTCGATCTGGGGGTTGAAGCGGGTTATCTCGCATTTACCCCGAATAATTTCATGATCCGCGGCTACACCATGGTGCCAATCCTCCTTGCGGCGCGCTATCGCATTCCCGTCCGGGAATTCTTTTACCTGGGCCTGGGCCTGGCCGGCGGGGTGAGCCATACTACCCTGAAGCACGGGACGCGCTTTCTCTACAATGGAATGCCGGTGGCCACATGGCGCACCGAAAGATCCTTCCAGCCCATGGGGCGGGCCGAGCTTGTCCTGGGATTCACCCTGCGTGAAACCCTGCTCCTCACCGCCAGATTCGGGTACGCGGCAATCATCGAGAAGAGCGGGCTTCTCGGGTTCGTTTACGCGGAAGCGGGTATCGGGGTGAGGTTCTGACATGGCTGTCCTTATGCATTATTTCGCCCCCGGGGACGGGGGTCGGCCCGCCGATACAGGCCGGAACATCATACGAGTAGCAGGAAAAGGGGTATAATCATGAAAATCGGAAACCTTTATATTGCACTGGCTCTCGCGTTCCTGTCGCTGCAGTGCGACGACATCGGCCACCTGGCGCTGGATTCCACGGGCGGGTTCCGGTACCTGATCAAAGACAGGGACCCCTGGTCCATGCGCCTCGGGGGTACGAATAGCGATAGGGTTAATTCAATAACCTTCGACCGGTCGGGCAACATCATTGTCGCCGGCAGCGTGACTGATGGAGCGGACCTTGACGGCAGCCGCACGCTTGATAATTTTACAGAGTCTATCGGCCCATATAATTTTCAAGGCAACGATATATTTATCTCAAAATTTGATCCATCGGGTGCGCATCAATGGTCTAAAAGGCTTGGCGGAACAGTAACGGATGAGGCCCTGCAGGTGGCCTCCGATAGTGAAAACAACATCGTGGCGGTCGGGCAGATTACGATAGACGCGGATTTAAACGGCGACGGCGATACTACTGATCCCTGGGAAGCACCGGCGGGAGTTCATGGCGAGTACGACATATTCATATCAAAGTTCGATTCATCGGGCACACATCTCTGGGCCATTCGTCTCGGCGGAACTGGGGGAGACGCGGCCCGGGGTGTCACGGTGGACCATGAAGACTCTATTATCGTCACTGGCTTTATGGATGATGCCGCGGATCTGAACGGCGATGGCGATACTACCGATCCCGGGGAGACACAGGAAGATATCCATGGCGAGAAGGACATATTCATATCAAAGTTCAATTCATCGGGTGATCCTCAATGGGCGAAAAGGCTCGGCGGTAGCTACACTGATCGTGGCTGTTCAATCGCCCATGACAACGAGAACAATATTATTGTCACGGGCCACATTAATCGTAATGTGGACCTGAACGGCGATTACGTTAGTTCTAGTTTGGTTACCGGGGAAAGAAGTGAGACATTTCAAGAAAGTGATGACATATTCATAGCAAAGTTCGATTCATTATCGGGTGAGCTTGCCTGGGCCAGGAGGCTGGGCGGCGGACTGATTGATAACGCATATCATGTTTCTGTTGACAGGTATGACGACATCGTCCTTATCGGCCGCGTGTACGGCAGTACCGATCTTAACGCAAGCGGTGTGATAGACACAGGGCTCCCCGAGGATCCGTCAGACTCCTGTTATGGGGGGAGTGATATTGTAATTGCAAAGTTCGATTCTCAGGGAAACCATCTCTGGGCCAGGAGACTCGGGGGAAGCGAGAATGACGAGGGCCACGGCCTTGCCGTGGACGGCAGCGGCGCGGTTTTCGTTACAGGGATGGTTACCGGGAATGCTGACCTGAACGGCAATGGAAGTTCCGATGACGGTGGCGCAGAAGATGAAGGCGTGTACGGGGGCGGGGACGTCTTTATCGCAAAATTCAGTCGGCATGGCGACCCCCTCTGGTCAAAAAGGCTGGGGAGCAGCAGTTACCTTCCTTTCGAAGATCTGGAAGATATGGGCCTTGGAATCACGGTAAATGGCTCGGGCGATCTGATTATCGGCGGGTATGTCAATGGCGAGTCCGACCTGAACGGCGACGGTGATTTTGACGATGAGTATGAAACAATCACCTCGGGCGTGCATGGTGATGATGACGCATTTTTTACTGTTTTCCCCAATAATTATTTCCTGTTTTTGCCCTGAGCGCGCCGCTACCGCGCCCGGGTCTTCATGATCTTTGCCGCGGGGACGCGCACGATACCGTGCGTTGTCCGGATGGTGAAGATGTCGCCGCGGGAGAGTATGGCCCCCAGGTAGATCCTGCCGTTGTGGAGGCATATCTCGTGGACCTGGCCGTATTTCTCGCGGATTTCCTCGATGGTGAGAATTCCCAGCTCGGCGTTGATCTTCTTCTGTATATCTTCCTCGCGCTCCTCCTGCAGTTTCGCCTCTTCCCCGAGCTCCTCTCTGTCCATCTCCTCCACGTCGCTTAAGTAGGGCGTGACGGATACCCGCTCCAGCTCGAGGGTTTCAAGGCCGCTGACAGGGCGCACCTCGAGCGTGTCGCGTATCACCGCGGTATAGCCGGCCCCGATCTGCCTCTGCTCAAGCATCTTCCCGCTCCGGGCATCCAGGCGCGAGACCATCACCGTGCCCTCTTTCACGGCCACAGTGGTGGCGGCGCCGTCATACGCGACGCTGAATTCCGTACCCCGCACCGCGGCGTAGCAGTTCCTGGTGCGGATGGAGTAGGATGACCTGCCCCTCAGGGCCTTCAGCCGGGAGAGGAGGCTCCCCTCCTCGAGGTCGAGGAGAGCCGCACCCTTTTCGAAGAGCGAGGATAGCCGCACGCGCGAGTACGGTTGGATACTGAAAACGGCAGTGTCCCCCAGCTGGATGTTCAGATGGGACATGGCACCGGTTTCCACCGTTATGCCGCCGGAGACGATGTCGCCAATGGCCGCCTCCCGGTCCGTTTCGCCTTCACTTGAAAGGATCGCGCTCCCTGCCTTAAAGGTGACCACTCCCCTGGCGATCACCAGGGGCCCCCTGTCAAAGACCGTGTACCGCAGTGTAAGGGCAGCGGAAACGACAACAAGTACGAGCACAAAGGCCGCAGCACCGCTCATAAGCCTGGCGCTCCCCCTCAGGGTGGCGCCGATGCCCAGGCTCCTGAGCCGGTAATAAAGAGAGACAATGGGGGAAATGAAAGGAGATGCCTTGGTTTCACTACCCAGAATCAGGGCATGAGTACGTTTTTTTGATCTGAGGATACGGTGCCGGATCGCGGGATCAATCGTCGACCGGAACCGGTACCTCTCCAGGAGATTAATGATATCGTCGGGGCGGCTCACAGGAGGTCCTCCAGGCTGTTGATGCCGGCCTTTCTGAAATGGTCCATCAGCATTCTCGAAGCCCGGTCGTACCGGATACGCGCCTGCTTGTAGGAGAGCCCCAGGTGCAGGGCCGCTTCCCTGAGGGAGAAGCCATGAACGGCCGTGAGGTCAAACAGAGCGCGCTCCGTTTCATCGACCGAGCTGTAGAGGCCGTCGAGGGCCTGCTGGATCACCATGCGGGTGTCCCTGAATCCGTTCACGAAGCTCATACTGACGTCTTCGAACATGGTTTCAATATCAATATCGTTCTTTCCCTTTCTCTTATAGTAATCGAAGACCACCAGGCGGAGCGCGCCAAATATCCATTTCCGCGGACTTTCGATCTCATCGAGCTTCCGGTAGAAGCGGAGGAAGACCTCCTGGCATATGTCCTCGGCGTCATGATAGTTCCCGATTTTCGAATACACGGAGCTGAAGGCAACGGAATACAGGCTGTTGTAATGTTCAGAGAAGAGCTCTGTTTTTTTTTCGGACAGGTTACTGGTCAGCAGCACTTCCCTGGCTCCTTAAAGTTATAGTAGTCCAACACGGCGGATAGTGTCCCCTTTTTTTATAACGGTGATGATAATGTAAAATTACATACCCTGTCCAGAACTTTTTGCTTGCCGGGTTTTTCGGTGTTCTGGATTACTGTATCAGGGGTGATACACGGAGATATCGGTAAGCCCGTTTACGAGAATGTACGATTCGACTTCGATCCGGAAGAGCGCCATCGCGGGAGAGTCAATAAATGCTGCAAGACCCGGCAGCCGGTCCGCGTGCGCCCTCATCCGCGCAGATTTTTCCTCGCCGGTGATCTCGACCGCCCGGCCGATCGCGGACAGCGCCGCGGCACTGCTGAAATCGGCGGGATCGTTCGTCCTGGTGTCGACAAGCAGGGAGCAGTTCGGGTTCATGCTCAGGTTGCCGTATTTTGCGGTCGTGCACGGCGTCACGAAATAGATCTGCCTGAGGTCCGGGTCGAACGAGTACGCGATCAGGTTGGCGTACGGGCGGCGATCCCGCTCGGTCGCCAGCACGCCGGTGGTCTGCGATTCCAGCAGCGATCTGATGATTGCCGGGTCCGCTCTTTCAGGCATGGTTCCTCAATTTAAGCTCAAGGGGATGGGGGTCCAGGTAATACTGGTCCGCGAGGTATTCCTCGCCGTACTTCCGAACGAAGTGCCGTATGAGGGTCACCGGTACGATGAGGGGCACGAGCTCCTTCCGGTACTGCTCGATGATATCCAGGAGCTCCTTCTTCTCGCCTGCCGTGATCCGGTCGCGGAAATAACCGGCACAATGCATCAGCACGTTCGTGTTCTTTTTCGGGGTCGAGAGGCACGCGAACGCCCGCATGAAGAGCGTCTCGTACTCCCGGAGAAAATCGCCCGGCTTCATACCCTTCACGCCGGCCACCAGTCTCCCCAGCTCTTTCTGTATCGAAGGGCTGTGAGCCATCAGGAGGTACTTGTGCCGGGCATGGAAAGTGATCACTGCCGCCGGCCTGCGGTCAAGCGCCACCTGTTCCTTCCAGCGGTGGTACGCAAAGACCCGCACGATGAAGTTTTCCCTGATCCCCACGTCATGGAGCCTGCCCTCGTCCTCGACCGGGACCAGCGGAAAGCGCTCCATGAAGGCGCGGGCGAACAGGCCCGATCCGGATTTCCGCGCGTTCCCTTTTTCGTCGTAGACCTTGACCCGCTCCATGCCGCTTGAGGGCGAGTCGCTTTTGAATATGAAGCCGCAGAGGTCCTCGGCCGCGAGGGCGAGAAGCCTGTCCGCGATCCAGCGTTCCATCCGCGCCGTCAGGTCTTTCCCCGACTCCTGCGTCACAAGCCGCGGGGAAGCCGGGTTGCCGACCAGGCGCATTGCCTCGCGCGGAGTGCCGAGCCCGGCCTCGGATTCCGGGCACACGGGCACGTAGTCGAAAAACGCGCCCAGCGTACCGGTCAGGTATGGGTCGTGCTTGTGTCCGCCGTCATATCGCACCGGTTTCCCCAGGAGGCAGGAGCTTATTCCGACGCGAATTTTTTTCATCACATTCATGGCTTTAATAATACACTATAATAACTAAAAAGCAATTACATTCGCGCTGCCGCGGACATTTTTCCGGAATCCCGGCCTTGCCGATTCCCTTAAAATATTTCTTTACAATATCGACATTTCAGGTAGAATTCCGGTAAGCCGGGGAAAAGCGCCTGCAGCGGCCTACGCCGCGCGATACAATTCACCGAAAGGGGGGGGCCATGCCGAAGAAAAAAACCGGAAGAGACAAACTCACAACTACGACAAATCCGCACGAAGGGCGGGACGTCGAGTCGCTGAAACAATCCTATATCCATCACCTGGAATATTCCCTCGCGAAGGACGAGTTCTCCGCGACCATCCACGACAAATACAAGAGCGTCGCCCTCCTCGCACGGGATCGCCTGGTCGAGCGGTGGATAGAGACGCAACAGGCCTATTACCGGGACGACGCCAAGCGGGTCTATTACCTGTCGCTGGAGTTCCTCATGGGAAGGACCCTGGGGAACAGCCTCATGAACGCCGGCCTGTATGATAACACTCACCGCGCGCTCATGGAGCTCGGATACGACCTTGAAGAGCTGCGCGAGGCGGAGTGGGACGCGGGACTGGGGAACGGCGGCCTGGGCCGCCTGGCGGCCTGCTTCCTTGACTCGATGGCGACGCTGGGGCTTCCGGCATACGGGTATGGCATCCGGTACGAATACGGGATATTCTTCCAGCAGATCGTCCGGGGGATACAGATGGAAACGCCGGACAACTGGCTCCGCTACGGAAACCCCTGGGAATTCGAGAGGCCGGAATACCTCTACCCGGTCAAATTCTACGGCGGTGTAAAACAGTACACCGATACAGCGGGCACATTTCACAGCGACTGGATCGACGCTGACGAGATCATGGCAATGGCCTATGACACGCCCATACCCGGCTGGGGAAACGAGACCGTCAATACCATGCGCCTCTGGGCCGCCAAGGCAACGCGCGATTTCAATTTCGATTATTTCAACCATGGCGATTATCACCGCGCGGTGGAGGACAAGTCCCGCTCGGAGATCATCTCGAAGGTGCTCTACCCGAACGACAACGCGTCCCAGGGCAAGGAGCTCCGGCTCAAGCAGGAATACTTCTTCGTGTCCGCCACGCTCCAGGACATTGTCCGCCGGTACCGGAAATACCACGACTCGTTCGATCTCTTCCCCGAGAAGGTGGCCATCCAGCTCAACGACACGCACCCGGCCATCGCGATACCGGAGCTCATACGCTTGCTCGTCGATTGCGAGGGGCTCGGCTGGGAAAAGGCCTGGGAGATCACGGTGAAGACCTTCGGCTACACCAACCACACGATACTCCCCGAGGCCCTGGAAACGTGGGCGGTGGAACTGGTGGAGCGGCTCCTTCCCCGCCACATACAGATCATCTACGAGATCAACCGCCGCCTGATCGACGCGGTCCGCGCGGCCTGCCCCGGCGACGAGGCCAGGGTGCAGCGCATGTCCATCATCGAGGAGGGGCCGGAGCGCCGGGTGCGCATGGCGCACATGGCGATCGCGGGGAGCCACTCGGTCAACGGCGTGGCCGCGATCCACTCTGACATCCTGAAGAACCGGGTCTTCCGTGATTTCTACGAGCTCTGGCCGGAGCGCTTCAACAACAAGACCAACGGCATCACGCAGCGCCGGTGGCTCAGGCTTTGCAACCGGGGGCTTTCCTCGCTCATCTCGTCGCGCATCGGCGACACATGGGTGACCGACCTGTTCGAGCTGAAGAAGCTCGCGCCACTGGCGGACGACGCCTCGTTCCGGGAGGAATGGCGCGCGGTGAAACGCCGCAACAAGGAGCTGCTGGCCCGCTACATCATGGAGCGGAACAACATCGCGGTGGACGTCGACTCGATGTTCGACTGCCACGTCAAGCGCCTTCATGAATACAAGCGCCAGCTCCTGAACGTCCTCCATCTCATAACCCTGTACAACCGGATTATCGACGGGACCCTCAAGGCCGCGCCTCGCACCGCCATCTTCGCGGGCAAGTCCGCCCCCGGTTACCAGATGGCGAAGCTCATCATCAGGCTCATCAACGCGGTCGGCGATGCCGTCAACAACGACCCGCGCGCCAGGGGCCTCCTGAAAGTGGTCTTTCTCCGGAACTACTGCGTCTCCAACGCGGAAAAGATCATCCCCGCCGCGGACCTCTCGGAGCAGATATCGACCGCCGGGACCGAGGCCTCCGGCACCGGCAACATGAAGTTCGCGCTGAACGGCGCCCTCACCATCGGGACCCTGGACGGGGCGAACATCGAGATACGCGACGAGGTGGGCGCGGATAACATCTTCATTTTCGGACTGACGGCCGACGAGGTCGCGTCGCTGCGCCGTACCGGGTACGACCCCCGCCATTTTTACCGGGCGAACCAGGAGCTGCGCCGCGCGATCGACATGATAGAGAACGGTTTCTTCTCGCGCGACGACCCGGCCCTGTTCAGGCCGATCGTCGATTCACTTCTCGATAAAGGTGACCAGTACATGCTCCTCGCGGATTACGAGTCCTACATCCACTGCCAGGAGCGGGCGGGCGAGACTTTCCGGGACCAGGACTCATGGACGCGCATGTCGATCCTGAACGCCGCCGGCATGGGCAGGTTCTCGACCGACCGGACCATCAGGGAATACGCGGCCGAGATATGGGGCGCGCAACCGGTCACGGTCAGGCAGGGCGATTAAGGCGTGATGCGGATTAAAAAGCACCTGGCCATATGCTGCATTGTCACGGCCCTTATCCTGGGATACGGCTTAACCATAGAGCGGTACGCGCTGCGGATCAACACCTACCCGCTCCATTTCGAGAACCTGCCCGCGGCATTCAACGGGTACAGGATCCTCGTGATCACCGACCTCCATTACGGGCGCCTGATGTCAAAACCATGGGTCAGCGAGATTATTGAAAGGGCCAACAGGGCCGGCGCGGACTGTATCGTCTGCCTGGGCGATTACGTGAAAAAGAGGAACACGAAAGACGAGCTACGGGTTATATGGCCCATGCTGAAAACACTGAAGGCACCGGGCGGCGTCTTCTTCATCAACGGGAACCACGAGCACTGGGCCGACCATGCGCTCTCCCTGCGCCTGCTCGAAGAGAGCGGTTCATCGCTCAGGCACCGTCACGCGGTAATCAGGAAAGGGGGCGCAGCGGTGGCCCTTGCCGGGTGCGGCGATGCCCGGGGAGGCGATGAGCCGGGACTGGACGAGGCCCTGGACCGCGTCCCCGATGGGATGTTCACTATCCTGCTGGCCCACAACCCGGACGCCGCGGACCTGCCCCGAAAAAAACCGGTTGACCTGTTCCTGTGCGGCCACACGCACGGGGGCCAGATCGTTGTACCGGTGATCGATTACCCGGTCATGATACCGGTTGACAATAAACTATACGACAGCGGGTTGAAACATAACGCGCGGCGCGAGGCGGTTTTTATATCCAGGGGCATCGGCTGGGGCGTGGCGCCGGTGCGGCTGAACTGCACTCCCGAAATCGCAATTATCCAGCTGGTGAGCAAAAAAGGCTCGCGCCTGGCCAGGGCGGCCCGGTGAATGCCGTTTACGGCCGGGACACCACGTAAATGCTGAAAAATTCACCTTCCTTGCGGTGGTAATACAGCTTCTTTCCGTCATAGGAGAGCGACGGCGCTTCCACGAATAAGCCCTTCAGAACTCCGATGCACCGGGGAGCGCCGAACGGTCCGACGGCAGTAGTCCTCTTCGCCACCAGGATCGAAGGCATGCTCGAACCGTAACAAAAGCGCGTGAAGAACAGCTCCTTTCCGTCGGCGCTGATGCAGGGGGCGTAGTTAAGGCACCCGTCATTGTTGACACGGGCCATGATCTGTTCGGTATCGGCTTTCTTGTAGAACCGGTTATCACGCTCCGAACGGGTTGCGACCCCTATCCGCGCGGTCCTGGGATACGATCCCCCTGAGAAATACGCGTTTACGAAGTAGAGGTCCTCGCCGGTCGGGCTCACTTCAGCGTCCATGACGATCCAGCCTGGCTTCTCTATGTAAAAATCCCCGTCTACCGCGGAAGGAGCGGCAACTGCGCCATCGGAAAATATCCCGGTATACACGTTTTTATAACTCCAGGGATACGCGCGAGTCGAAATAAAATAATACTCTCCGTCATCATCCATGCTGGCCACCGCATCGCGGTGGGGCGGCGTTCCATTCACCCCGGTAATTTTATCCGCAAGCGTGAACGAAGTAGCACTCGCGCCGGTTGCATAATAAAGGCTGGTGTTATCACCGTCATTCAGACTGTTGAAAAAGAGATATAAACCGTCACGTGTTATGAACGGTTCCATCGCGTTACTATCATAGCCCGAGACATTCACTTTTTGCTGGTTCCCGAACTCCGTGTTTTCGACGTCGCATTGCTGCGGCGGAACGGAAACGAAATCACTCCCTTTCGCCTTCGTGCACCGCCAGTAGAAGAGTACCGCAAGGAACAGAAAAAAAGCCATGCACACCCGATAAAGCATTATCGGCTTCTGCGAATCATTCATACTCATTTGATCATCGACCTGCCTTGGGGGGCGGATTCCTGCCGCCATTTCTGTGTACAACCGACGGAATATACAAATATCGGCGGGCGGCGGCAACAAAATGTTGAATTTTTTTAATAATTTTTTTATTGCAATAACGCTTCCCCGGAGGTTTGATTGCTTTGATTTGCACAAAAACCCGGCTTTGATCATCATGGACAACATCACGGGCGGCAAACGGATCATCTCACTTGACGTGTTCCGCGGCTTCACGATTGCAGGCATGATACTGGTGAACAACCAGGGCGACTGGAGCTGCGTATATCCGGCGTTTGCCCACGCGCCATGGCACGGGTGGCTCGGCGCGGATTTCGTGTTCCCCTTCTTTCTCTTCATCCTGGGCGCGTCGCTCTATTTCTCGCTGACCGTGCGGATGGAGGCGGGAGTTGAACGGCCGCGGCTCGCGATGGGGATACTTCGCCGCAGCGCGGTCATTGTCATCCTGGGGCTCCTGCTGAACCTCGTTCCCTCGTTCGACCTCGCGTCCGTGCGCATACCGGGCGTGCTCCAGCGCATCGGCCTGTGCTATTGTTTTGCATCACTCCTGTTCCTGTACGCCGGCCGCCGTGCGCAGGTAACTATCACCCTTGCGGTGCTGGCTCTCTACACGTTCCTGCTCCTCTTCATTACACCGCAGGGCCCCGGCAGCGGCTCTCTCGAGCCCTGCTGCAATCTTCCCGGCTTCATTGACGGCATGCTGTTCCCGGGCCACACCTACGAGCATGCCCCGGTTCCCGGGTTTGACCCGGAAGGCCTGCTCTCCACCCTGCCGGCCATTGCCAGCGCCATGACCGGCGTGTTCGCCGCTGCCTGGTTACGGCCCGGCTCCCGCGCACGACAGGCGCTCCCCCTCGCCGGTATCGTCATGACAGCGGCAGGACTGGCTCTGGACCCACTTCTGCCTATAAATAAAAACCTCTGGACGCCTGCCTACGTCCTCTTCACCGGAGGCGCCGCCATGGTGCTCCTTTATTTTACAGGCCTCCTGTTCGACGGCGGGCGTTTTGGACGCGCCGCGGTCCCGTTCCTGGTTTTCGGAAGGAACGCGATCGCGGTCTATCTCCTGTCGTCTATAGCCGGCAGGGTCATGGTTTCCCTGTCCATCACGGTTAATGGCGCGGGCAAATCCGTGAAAGCGCTCATATACGAGTCCCTGTTCGCGCCCCTTGCCCCGCCCTGCGCCGCCTCCCTGCTCTACGCAGCCGCGTTCACCCTGGTCTGGCTCGGCATCATGTATCTTCCCTATCGCAAAAAGCTTTTCATCAGCATATAACCGCGCACATTTCCGCCGGACGCGCGGCGCCCGGTTCATATCGTATTGACAGGCCGCGACATCGTACGGCCCGGCATACATCGACGGGGCCTGCGCTAATGAAAAAGGATTTCGCCTCCGGCACAAGCGGGAAAACACGCAGCATCGGCTCAGGAAAATGCGGGGGAGAAAGCATGAACACACGGATAGTATGGAAATCGAACCAACGGCAAAGCCGTGCCCGCTGTCAATGCCAAAGAGGTATTGCGGCGCATGTCCTGTCCGGCCGAGCTGCACGGGTACGGGCACGCGCCGCGGCCGGGGATAAGATTACTGCATCACCCCGCAGGTAACCACCGAACGGGGATAGGCGCCGGTGCCATACGTAGAACCTGCGGTCAGAGCGCCCGTCGCCTGATCGATGGTAAGGAGACGTATGGTGTTGCTGTTGTAGTTTGCCACATATGCGAATTTACCGGACAGTTCGACCGTAACAGAATACGGGTTGATTGCGGAACCGACGCCAGTTCCTGCTGTTAGGGCGCCCGTGACCGGGTTGATCGTATAGACCGATACGCTGCTGCTGCCATAAAACGCCGCATACATGAACCTGCCTGACGGATCAACCGTGGCGGAATAAGGATTCCCTCCGGCTGATACGGCCGTCCCGGCCGTCAGCGCGCCGGTATCCGGATTGATCGTAAAGACCGATACGGTGTTGCTCGCAATATTTGCAACATATGCAAACTTGCCGGACGGGTCAACCGTGACTGAATTAGGATATGTACCGGTGCTGACGGCCGTTCCCGCGGTCAGGGCGCCGGTCGTCTGGTTTATTCTGTAGACCGATACAGTGTTGCTGCTATAATTTGTCACGTACACAAACCTGCCCGTAGGGTCAACGGCGACAGAAGATGGAGCGGATCCGGTGCTGGCAGCCGTCCCGGCCGTCAGCGCGCCGGTCGTCTGGTCAATCGTATAGACCGATACGTTGTTGCTGCCATAATTCGCCACATATGCGAATCTGCCGGACGGGTCAACCGCGACGGAATACGGATTAGTCCCGGCCGAAACGGCCGTCCCGGGCGTCAGCGCGCCGGTCGTTGCGTTAATCCGAAAAACCGATACATTGTTGTTATTATAATTTGCCGTATACGCAAACCTGCCAAAGGGGTCAACCGCAACGGAATACGGAGAATTCCCTGTTGCGACGGTCGTCCCCGAAGTAAGAGCGCCGGTCGTCGCGTTGATAGTGTAGACCGATACCGTGTTGCTGCCACTATTTGCCGCATACGCGAATTTGGGCACCCAGGTCAGCTCGGAGGTTCCCGTGGCACAGGAAAGGGAAACGGGCTGCTGCAGGGTGCACGAGATATAGGCCGGCGTCAGGGCGCCGGTGGACTGGTTGATCGAATAGGTCGATACCGTATTGTCATAATTATTGAGGACATACACGGCAAGTCCCGCCGGATCGACTTTAATTGACTGGGGGTTCGTTCCCGTGGCAACGGCGGTCCCCGCTGTCAGCGCGCCGGTCACCTGGTTGATCGTATACACCGATATCGTGTTGCTCCGAAAATTTGCCGCGTACAGGAACCTCCCGAAAGAATCAACGGCGAGAGAGCGGGGATTGTTGCCCGCGGCAACAGCGGTTCCGGCCGTCAGCGCGCCGGTCGACTGGTTGATCGTATACACCGATATCGTGTTGCTGACGGCATTTGCCACGTAGGCGAAACGGCCGGTCGGTGCGATCGCGATCGACTGCGGAGACGTGCCCGTATCCACGGTCGAAGACGCCGTGAGTGCACCCGTCGTCTGGTCGATCGAATACACCGACACGCTATGATCGCCGGTATTGGTCACATAGGCGAACCGTCCTGACAGGTCGATCGCGATCGAACCGGGGAGCACCCCCGACGCCACCGCGGCTCCGGGGGTCAACGCCCCGGTCGTCTGGTCGATCGTGAAGACGGATATGGTGCAACTGGCGTAATTCGCAGCATAGGCGAACCGGCCCGTCGGGTCAATCGTGATAGAATCGGGGCAGGTACCGGCGACAGCGGCCGTACCCGCCGTCAGCGTGCCGGTCGCCTGGTTGATCGTATAGACTGAAATAGTGTCGGTAACATAATCAGTCAGGTAGGCAAACCTGCCCGTCGGGTCAACCGTGATGGAGCGGGGACTCGCCACGGTAGTGACATATCCCCTGGGGCGCAACTGGCCGGTTGACCCTTTCACGGTATAGATCGATATGGTGCTGTCTCCCTGGTCCACCACGTACGCGAAACGGGGATACCGGCGGGCCTGCACGATGATGGCTATCGTTGCGGTCGTTGACCCGCCCGAGTTGGTCGCGGTTATGGTGTAGGTCTCCTCTGTCTGTTCCGCAGCCGGTGTTCCGGTGATGACCCCGGTCGTAGTATTCAGGATCAGGCCGGCCGGAAGCGCCCTGTCAGCGGAATACGATGCCACGGTCCCGGTCACGGCCGGCGTGTTGGAGGTTATGGCAATTCCCCTGATGTACACGCCCCTCGTCCACGGATAGGAGAGGTTCGTCGGCGCCGTGAGGTTGACGGTGATATATATCGTCGCAGCGGCCGAGCCGGCCGGGTTGGTTGCCGTGACCGTGTAGGCCGCCTCCAGCTGCTCAGCGGTTGGCGTTCCGGTGATGACGCCGGTCGTGGTATTGAGCGCCAGTCCGGCGGGAAGTGCCGGGTCTACGGACCAGGTTGACGGGGTTCCGGTTATGATCGGCGTGTTGGGCGCTTTGGCAAGGTCTTTTGTATAAACCGCGTCCGGTGTCGCATACGAGAGGTCCTGAGGAGCATCCGTATTGATGGTGATCGACACACTCGCGGACGTGGACCCGCCGGAGTTGGCCGCGGTAATCGTGTAGACAGCAGCGTCCTGCTCCGTGTCCGGCGTTCCGGTGATGACGCCGGTCGTGGCATTGAGCGTGAGCCCGCTCGGCAGCGCCGGGCTGACCGACCAGGTTTTTACCGTTCCGGTGACCGTCGTGTTATTGGGGATAATGGGTATGTCCTTCGTATATACGACATCAGGATGGGAATAGGAGAGCGCGGCCGGCGCGGCCAGGTTTACCGTTATGAGAATATCGGCAGTGGCAACGCCCATCGGGTTGCTCGCTATGATGGTATAGAGCGTGGCCGTCTGCTCCGTGTCCGGCGTGCCGGTGATAACGCCGGTCGTGGTATTGAGCGTGAGGCCATGCGGCAGCGCCGGATCTGCAGACCAGGAGGTCACGGTGCCGGTCACGGTCGGCACGTTGGGCTCGATCACCAGGTCCTTCGTGTATAGGCAGGCGGTGGTGGAATAGGTCAGTGCGATGGGCGCCGTAAAGTTTACGGCAATGGATATCTTCGTCAGGGTGCTCCCGCCAGAGTTGCCCGCGGTTATCGTGTATTCCTGCGCCGGCTGCTCCATATCGGGTATGCCGGAAATGACGCCGGTATCGGGATCCAGAAACAGACCTTCTGGCAGCGACGGTTCCACGCTCCAGGAGGACACGGTCCCGGTCACGGTCGGTACATTGGGCTCTATGGCCTCATTCTCCAGGTATACCGCGGAGGTCGTTGCGTACGAAAGCGCGGCCGGCGCTGTGTGATTCACGGCGATCGAGATGACCGCCGTGGTAGAGCCGGAGGCGTTGCCCGCTCGTATCGTGTATTCCTGCGCCGCCTGGCTTATGGTCGGCGTGCCGGATATGGCGCCTGTCGCCCCGTCCAGTACCATGCCCTGCGGCAGCTCCGGATCGGCGGACCAGGAGGTCACCGTGCCGGTCACGGTCGGCATGTTGGATACTATGGGCAGGCCGTTTGTGTAGACGCAGGCCGTGGTCGCGTAGGAAAGGGCCGCCGGCGGCGCGTCGTTCACGGCAATCGATATGACCGTCCTGGTCCTGCCGTAACTGTTGTGCGCCGTTACTTCATACTCGGCCGCGCCCTGCATCAGCTCCGGCGTCCCGGTAATGACGCCGGTCGCCGTATCAAGGTCCAGTCCTGCGGGAAGCTCGGGTTCAACGGACCATTCGGTCACCTCACCCACAACCGCCGGCATGTTGTCCGCGATCACCTCGTGAATCGTGTATACCGCGGATGTGGTCACATAGGTCAGGTGCGACGGCGCATTCGTTCTTCCCATCGCGAGCAGGAGTACGCTGTAGTCCGGGGCCGCATCGTCGCAACCGCTCAGGGCCAGGCCCGCGAGCATGACCAGCATGAGAGATAACCCGGCCTTTCTTTTTTTATTGATAATCATATGATAACACCCCCAGATACTCTTACAACATAATGTCAATTGCCATCGAATAACCATTTATTCCACAATCCACGTCGTCGACAGGGAGCGCGGGCATGGACCCGAGCCCGCGCCCGCAACCTCGGTCAATTCGCCTGTAGACTGGCCTATCGAAAAAACCGTTACGGTGTTGTCGGTATAATTCACGGCGTACACGAAGCTGCCGGTCGGGTCTACGGTGACCGCGCAGGGATGCGAGCCGGCAGACACGGCCGGGCCTGCCGTCAGCGCGCCGGTGGCCTGGTCGATCGAATAGACCGACACGCTGTTGCCGCCGTAGTTTGCCGCATAGGCGAACCTGCCATAGGGATCAACCGCGATTGACCGGGGATACAATCCCGCATTCGCCGCTGTCCCCTCGGTCAGGGCGCCTGACGACTGATTGATCGTATACACGGATATGGTATTGCTGATATAATTCGCCGCGTAGGCGAACCTTCCCAGCGGATCGACCGTCACCCCGTACGGGCCGCTGCCGGCCGCAACCGCCGCACCCGCCGTTAATATGCCTGTCGATTTATTGATCGTATACACCGAAATGGTATTGCTGCTGTAGTTGGCCACGTAGGCGAACCTGCCCAGCGGGTCAAATGCTACCGCGTTCGGACAGGCCCCGGTGCTGACGGCGGCGCCCACCGTCAATGCTCCGGTACCCTGATTGATCGCATAGATCATAATGGTATTGCTGTCATAATAAGTGGCGTAGGCATATCTGCCGGACGGCTCGACCGCGACATCCAGGGGGCTTGATTCGGCGGTTACCGCCGTTCCCGCGGTCAACGAACCGCTGGATTGATCGATCGAGTAGACGGACAGGCTCTTGGCCAGAAAATTCGCCGTGTACGCAAACCTGCCGAACGGGTCTATCGCGACCGATCGGGGACTCGTGCCCGCGGCAGTGGTGGCCGCGGCGGTCAGTGCGCCGGTTGCCCGGTCGATCGCATATGACGACACGCTGTTGCCGCTACTGTTCGCCGCGTAGGCCGATTTCGGCACGTAGGACAGCGCCGCGGAACCGCTCACCGTCGCGATTGAAAACGGTCCGCTGTGGGTGTTCACCGTGGCAGACAGGGTCAGCTCCCCGGTTGACTGATCGATGGTAAAGAGCGACACCGCATTGCCGTTGACCAGCGGCACATAGGCAAACAGGCCCGTTGGATCGATGGTTATGGAGCGCGGGCTCGTGCCGGTCGATGCAACCGCTCCCGCTGTCAGCGCGCCGGTGGCCTGGTCGATCGTGAAGAGCGATATGGTGCTTGCGTTGCCATTCGCCACGTACACGAACCTGCCGGTCGGATCGACTTTCACCGACATCGAACCGTCACCGCCGGCAACGGTTGTTCCCGCGGTCAGCGCGCCGGTCGTCTGGTTTATCGTATACACTGATACATTGTCGCTGTTCTGGTTGGCCGCGTACGCGAATCTCCCCGTGGGGCTGACCGCGATCGAGTACGGATTGTCGCCGGCGCTGACAGTCACTGCCCCGGTCAATGCTCCGGTTGTCTGGTTTATCGTAAATGCCGTCACGCTGTCGCTTTCACCATTTGCAACATAGGCGAACCTGCCCGAGGGATCAACCGCGACAGATTTGGGCCCGTTCTGGGCCGCGGCGGTACCCATCGATGCCAAAGCACCCGTATCCTGATTGATGCTGTACATCTGGACATTACATCCGCTCCAGGAACCTCCCCAGCCGCTGGAGACAAATTCTCCCGCATTTGCCACGTAGGCAAACCTTCCTGACGGATCGATTGCCATGGTGTGGGGATTGATTCCTGCGCCCACGGTCGTTCCCTGGATCAATCTGCCGGTCGACTGGTCGATCGTATAGGTCGAGATGTTCCTGCCGGCGTAATTGAGGGTATAGACG